>SXGR01236616.1_pt1 | contig 33524 bp, 45 predicted proteins | sample 3174711 | NCBI WGS metagenome assembly SXGR01 (sample SAMN11356860, study PRJNA531348) | freshwater metagenome | isolation source: freshwater sample F1-60 | place: China: Fuxian Lake, Yuxi | collected 2017-12-25 | reverse complement strand
GTTCTCCCCACCCGCGTGGGGATGGTCCGCCCGTTGCAAAACGGTACACGCCGATGTCCTCGTTCTCCCCACCCGCGTGGGGATGGTCCGACGTGGAAAGCGATTGGGAGTGAATTGAAGCTAAATTTTGCAACGCTGACAAGCAAAGCAAGCAAGGAAGGAATCACCAAGGTGAGACGAGAGATGAGGAATACGGTTTCCTCTAAAGAAACGGTTTCTTTGGAAAGCCTATCCGTTTTGGTTCGAAGCAAGCTAGCGGCTGACGCAGCCTCGACTTTGGAAAGGATCGAAGGTTACGACTTGGATGGCATTAAAGACGAGGCGACCCGTGAGACTATTCTCGGCTCCGTTGCGAAGCGAAGCGCACTAGTGTTTGGCTGGAGCGAAACGGGAGAACAAGCGAGCGTGAGCATTAATCTGTTGGGTTCAATGCCTGACCGAAGTCCGATTGAGGTCAGCGTCCACGGAAGCGACCCGTCGCCTACGGTCTGATAATGCATATTATCAGACTATAGGTGGACATTTTGTGTCCTAGGGGGGGGGATAGATAATGGACAGAAAAGGATTGTTTTCTGGCAGAATGGCACGAAAGTTGAGCTGGTACCTGGCACCCCCTTTGCGGGACGGCTTCGTTTACGATACCCCCCTCAAAAATTTTCCGCCTTTTTGACCATGTTAAACAAAATCAAAATTGGTCAAACTGTTTCTTTGTCACACGCCGAGAGGAAGTTGGCCCACTTCATCGCCAAGAATCGAAACGGCAGCAATCGTCATTTCAACGTGACGAATCTGAAGATTAGTTTGGACGACGCTGCGACTGTGGACTTGGAGGGTATTGCCGGTGAGCTGGCGTTCTGCAAGCTCTTCAATGTCTATCCCGATCTGGATACCGACCGCGAGCCTCCGCATCCGCTTTACGACGCGGTCATCCCGCCTCCGCCGGGATTCCGCATCGATGTCAAAACGACCAAGTACGACAATGGAAAGCTATTGGTCGATGCGCGCAAAGGCACCAAAACGCTGAGCGTGGATTTCTACGCGCTGATGACCGGGAGCTTCCCCGGTCCGTACACATTCAGAGGCTTCATCGCGAGGGAGCAGATTATCCAACCACATAAACTTGGCCTACTGTGTGGGTACAAAAGCTACATGGCGGAGCAGTCGGAGCTTACGGACGAAATTCCTGATCCTCCACTATTCTGATTGACATTACTGCCATCCGTATGCGTCAGTCCGCTCATCGACCCTAAGCAAGGCGGCGGCTTGGTCAGCCATCGCAAAACTGTCTAAGCGGCAATGACGCTCCGCATTGGTGAGGTAGGATAATCGTCCACCGTGTGGTGGAATTGGTGGCCTACCGATAGATAACGTCGGTTTAATTTTTACTTCTTATGGCTTGTCCTAATGTCTTCAACGCCTTCGCGGTGGCTACCGAGTCGCTCGCGCAGGACGTTTATAAACGCGCTTCGTATCGTTCGATGTGGCTGAACCTCATCGAGCGCGGCGAATATCCGCAGGGTACTGGTCTGACCCAGACCTCGTTCAACACGACCTCCATCGAGCCGACTGCGGCTGAGGAATGGTCGGCTATTACGTTGGCCAGCGGCAATCCTGGTGACAACGGCGGTGCTTGCGATGTCACCTATAATGACGTTCCAGTTGGCTTTAATTCTGTCACCTGGGGTCCAGAGCGTTTTGCGCTGAAGGGTCCGCTTCTGTGTAAGGATGATCTGACCTTTGATCATCGCGTCGAGGCGTTCCTGCGTGTGTATCTGGAGAAGCTCTCGATCCGCGCGCAGCGGAGCTGGGAGACTCGCTACCAGAATATGTTCGCCAAGTACGCCATCAAGGCGGTGGCCGACTCGTCCTTCACTCAGGTGGAGACGATTCCGTCTGGTGTGAATGAGCTGCCCTGGATTCAGACCGGCTCCGTTGGTCAGGCGTTGAATCAGGCTACCTCCGAGCTGACGCAGGAGATGCTTGATGTGGCGGCTGCCACGCTGATCCGTAATGGCGCGACGAATCCCGATAGTTCGGGTTTCATCAGCTTCTCCAGCGACGGTCCGGTGTTCCCGTTGTACATCGGCATGGAGGCCAGTCAGCGTATCGCTCAGAACAATGCCGCTCTGCGTGAGGATCTGCGCTTCGCCGATATGGGTTCTGGTCCGGGTGCCGAGCTGCTCAAGCGGATTGGCGCGAATCGGGTCATCAAGAACTTCCGCCATATCCCGAATCTGTTCCCGCCCCGCTACAGCTATGCTGGCGGCAAGTACACGCTCATCCAACCTTTCACCAGTTCCAACGGTACGAAGGGTACTGTGTTCAGCGTCAATTCGAGCTGGACGAATGCGCTGTTCGAGGCTGCGTTCATCCCGACTCCGTATGTCATCAAGAGCCACATTGTTCGCCCTGTGAACCGTGTTGGCGACTTAAGCTGGATGCCGACCAATTACATGGGCGAGTGGCAGTGGGTGACTGGCGCGTATAAGATCAATGTGGATTGCGCCGATCCGCTGGAGAAGAAGGGCCAGCATTACGCTGAGTTCGTTCATGCCGTGGAGCCGATCTTCACGAACCAGGGCATGACGATTATCTTCCGCCGCTGCACTGGCGCGCTGACTCAGATTATCTGTAGCTAATAGCTTCGCAGATCATACGAAAGACCCGCAGGTCCAAAAGGCTTGCGGGTTTTTGCTTTAGCATTGACAAGGATCAGCAGGATCTGATGCTTCCGTCATGCCGAGTTTTACTCTCCCCAAAGGCGTCGAGATTCCCGAGAATTTGAAGGAAGGCGAAGCGTTCCAGACAATGGCGACGATTGTTCTTGGTAAGAACGGAAAGGCCGAGTTCATCGAGATTGATGGCATGGCCATTCCCGGCTACGAGAAGAAGTCGAAGGGCAAGAAGATGGCCGAGCGTGGCGAGGAGGAGGAAGCTGCTGAGGAGGGTTATGAGGAGGGTGAGGCAGCTCCCGGCGGCGGCGGTTTCATCGCCGAGGTAATGCGGCGCGGCGCAGGTCCGATGGCCTAATTCGCCATCAATAGGAAAACGATATGGCGATTATCACATGCGACGAGGCGGAGACGCTGATCAACGAGGCGGCGTCGCTTGGATGCCGTTCTCCGTGGGAGGTCGAGCTGGCGAAGCTCGCGCTGGAGAATCGCATCGCGACGTATCTCGCTGGCGGCGGCGCGACGCGCGGGGCGTATCGGAGCGTGACGACGACCGGCAATGTGTTGAGCGGTGATTATCTGATCCTGATCGATTCATCGGCTGGCGCGGTTACGATGACGCTCCCCAATGCCGCGCTGGTTCCTGGTCGTATCTATGCGTTCAAGCGAATCAATTCCGGTGGCGGAGCCATTACGATTGATGGATATGCCGCCGAGACGATTGACGGTTCCGCAACTCTCAATCTGAACTCTCATTGGGACAGCGTCATCATAATGACCGACGGCGTCGCATGGTTCAAATTGGCTGATCATTGATATGGCAAACATCTCCTGCGCCCAAGCGGCTGAATTGATTGCGGAGGCGTATGGCGCGTCCTGCAAGAGCAACCGCGAGAAGAAACTGCTGGAGATTGGCCTACTCTGGAATGCGGCGACGCTTGGCGGAAACGCTGATATCACGGCGGACAACACGGTGATTAGTGCGGACAGCACGATCATCACGGCGGACATGACCGAGTTTTACTAAGACCCTAAAACCCTTACACAGATTATGGCACAGCAAACGATTAACGTAGGCGCAGCTCCGAATGACGGAACGGGAACTCCGCTGCGTACGGCGTTCCAGTACACGAACAGCAACTTCAGCGAGCTGTACACGGCTCTTGGTGGCGGTTCTGGCCTTCCTGGTGCGTCCACTCAGGTTCTGTTCAACAATGGAACGAATGTCGCTGGCGATGCGGGTCTGGTCTACAACAGTACGACTGATGCGCTAACGATTGGCGGTAATGTTCAAGCCGCCTCCGCCACCATCACCGGCGACCTGACGGTGGATACCTCGACGCTGAAGGTGGACAGCGCGAACAATCGGGTGGGTATTGGGACGGCTACTCCCGGTGCTGGTTACAGTTTGGATATTCTTGGAGCGGCAGTCGGTGGTATTCGCGTTAGCTCTAACAACTATCCGAATCTTGTTATTGATTCTGCAAATTCAAATGGCGCGTTGATTTACATTCAGGAAGGCGGAACAACTCAGGCGCGCATCGGTCATTTGACCACTGTTACTGGTCTTCAGTTCAGCGGAAACAACGGGGCCGCTGCGACAAATGTCCATTACGTAATAGACGCAACCGGTATTTCAACATGGTCCAACGTCGGCGGAGTCGCTGGCACCGCAATGACGTTGAATGCCACCGGACTGGGGGTGGGGGATGTGCCGACCGCTGATTGTAAACTGACTGTCAAGGGTGGTGCATTCATAAATCGAGGAGCGAGTGGTGGCGCGTCCCAATTACTAGTGTCGCTCGCTGCATCGAGCGGTGGTAATTTCGGACAAATCTCAAATACCGGAACCAGATGGGCGTTGGGATACGGACCTGCACTCACGACCGTCGGCACCGAAGCACTTATTTGGGACTCCTCCGGCAACGTCGGCATCGGAGTTAGCACATTTGGAACTTCTGCGGTCAATGTTCTCGGTCTTGCTAACGCAACCGCTCCAACCACTTCTCCCGCTGGTATGGGTCAGCTTTACGTCGAAGCCGGTGCGTTGAAGTACCGTGGTTCTTCCGGCACCGTCACCACAATCGCCAACGCCTAACCAATAACAATATGACCATCTCTTGGATCATTGAACGCCTTCTCGTCAAGCCGACCGAAGGCTCCTACACCGACGTTGTGATTAACGCCGACTGGCGGTGCAACGGCTCGCAGGACAACTACAGCGGCACCTGCTACGGCTCCTGCTCGTTCGCCGCGCCGAGCGGTAGCTTCACACCGTACAACGAACTCACCGAGCAGCAGGTGCTGGACTGGTGCTATCAGAACGGAGTCGATCAAGCGGCCATCGAAGCGAACGTCACGCTCCAGATCAACAACCAGATCAACCCGCCGGTGGTTGCTTTGCCGCTGCCGTGGGTTCCGCCTGCGCCGGTTGTGGTTGCCGAGCCTGTGGTTGTCGCTGATGCTGACGCCGCATGATTACAATCCAACTGACGACCGAACAAGTTAACAACCTGCTGCAACTCATCGATATCTCGATCAAGGCTGGCGGTTTCCAGAACGCAAAAGTCGGAGTACCTTTGGCCGAACTGATTCTGGAAGCCGCGAAGTCCTCGCAGCAGATTGAAATAGCTAAGTAGTAATTCGACCCATGACTGAGTCCCACTTCATGCGAGACATGCTTGCGGCAGCGAGTGGGCCAGCCATCGGAATAATCGGGAACGCGGTTTTCTCAGACCCGAATCTCAAGACGGCATCGCTCGCGTTCGGTGCCGTCACTGCTTTTATTGTCTGCTTGTCCAAAGCCATCGATCTGTATCGAAAGTTCAAATGAACCCCAACCTCACCTCCCTCATCCGCCATCTTCTCTCCGCCGCTGGCGGTTTTATCGTCGCCAAAGGTCTGGCTTCAGCCGATCAAGTCGCTGAACTTGCCGGTGCCACCGTGAGCATCATCGGCGTCGCTTGGTCGATCTTCAATAACAAGAAGAAGAACACCGCTTCCGCCGAGAAGGTTGAATGAACTTTCTGGCCGACCTAGTGATGAAGCTGGTCATCTGGCTTCATTCGCTGACGACCAAGGATGTGGAGAGCGAAGATGCGAAGAAACAACCCGATCTTAAGCGCGGTCTTCTTGATCGTGTGCGCGAGCATGAGCGTCAGTTGCGCGAGCCGGGTGATTTACGTCCCCCACGGTGAGCCTGTGCGCCTCGCTGAGAGCGTTAAGGCGAAGGTTTGGGTCGTTGACGCTAGCGGCAAAACTGTTCGCTCTCAGAACCGCATAACACTCGCAGAAGGTTGGTACGCACTGCCAAAAGAATGAAAAAGAACGTCCCAACCAATAAGTCGCTCTACAGCAAGATGAAGGCGTTGGCCAAAAGCAAGTTCGATGTGTACCCCAGCGCCTACGCCAACGGTTGGCTTGTTCGCGAGTACAAGCGGCGCGGCGGCAAATACAAGGTTGCCGATGTCAAATAATAAGCCACAAGGAGGACTTGGCCGCTGGTTCGCCGAGAAATGGGTGGACATCAAGACCGGCAAGCCATGCGGTCGTCAGGAAGGTGAAGAACGCGCCGGATATCCCGCTTGTAGGCCAACCAAGCGCGTTAGCGAGAAGACTCCCAAGACCCTTGGCGAGATGAGCAGCGCGGAAAAGTCTCGATTCAAGCGCGAGAAAACCAGCTTCCAGAAGATCGGTTACCAGCACAGGATGCGGAAGAAAAAGGAAGGAAAAACATGAGCTATAACGCACCATATCGCGGTTCGCCGCCAGTCTCACGACCAAGCGGAAGCGGACCTTACAAAAAGTCGCCGCCGCCAAAGCCTCCGGTAAAGCCGGTTCCGAGCGGAAGCGGTCCTTACCGTAAGTAATTCAAAGCAAAAATCCCCCGGTGGCATCAAAACCATCGGGGGATAATTGTTTCAGCGCAGCGACTTAACGTCCTAACGATTTCAGAACGCTCGCAACGAAGTCCTCGCTCTTGGCGTTGTTGACATTGGCCGACTTGAAGCCGGGATTCGTCGCCTTCGAGCTGACTCCAGGTTCACTGCCTCGATACTTCGCTAGTTCGGCCTGCAAGCGTTTGTTCACCTCGACCTGAGAATAGAGAAGCTCGCGGTATTTCGGTGCGGCAGCGGCCCAAAGAGCGGCCTTGGCGAGGTCTTCTTCACTGTTCTCACCATTGAAGATCTGCTGCGCCAAGCTAAGACGCTGGTTCAGCTCTCCATTCCACTCCTCGTCGTTCTCACGCGGCTCAAATATCTCAAGCGCGCGAGCATTCTCGCTCACCTTCGCCCAAGTCTTACTGGCCGACTCCAATGCAGCGCGAGTTCCTTCCTCATTGTCCTGCTGGTACTTGGAGATGATCGAATCGTAATCGGACTTCGCCTCGGACATCTCCGCAGCCCTCTCGCCGTTAATCTCGTCGTACTTGACGATCAGCGCACCGAGCTTCGCCTTTTTGGACGGTGAAAGACCCTCAACAATGTCGTCGATCTGCGAGTTCCGATAGTCCGTCTCAGGGGACTTGAGTAGGCCAACGAGTCGTTCTCCATCGGTTCCGACAAGACCTTTCACAGACTCGAACACGCCATTGATCTTGCCCTCGTACTTCTTGACGAATTCAGGGTGACGCTCGATGTCGAGCAAACGAACACGCTCAGAAAGCGCGTCACGCTCCTCCTGCAAGGTCTTAAGCTGCGCCTCGGAGTTTGCATTCGGAATCTTGCCAGACTTCAGCTCCTCTAATTGCTTCGCGAGCTGCGCCTTCTCCTCCTTGATCTTGCGGAAAGCATCAGCGGCTTTCGTGGACTTGATCGTCTCGGGAATGTCGGAATCAGCGTCCGTAGAAGTCGGGGCGGCGGCGGCGGATTCTTTTGATCCGAACAATCGCTCGATATCTTTCTCAGCTCTACTGCTAGACTTAGACGTTTCGGCTGCTGGCTTTGCCGTCTTCTTGGCAGGTTGAGCTGCTGCCGGTTCCTCGGTAACGGGAGTCGATACGCCCTCATCGGCCTCGGCTCCCATGCGATTGAATGCGTCGAGAATCGAGTTGCCAAAGTCAGGCTGCGAGGCCGGATTGGTCAGCGGAGAGTTCAGTGGTTCGTCCATAATTTCTTAGTATTGCTTGTCGAAGGTTGCTTCAGGTTCTTTAGTTGTTTCATTCACCGACAATTTTCGAAGGTTTTCAAGACAATGCGCGTATCCAGCGGTTACACCGGCAGCGAAAATGATGTCCGATTCCTTGCTCACGTTTGATGGCATCGGGATTGGCATCGACTCGGCGACGATTCGAATCGCCATGCGTAGAATTGGAGTCTTGAGAACTTGCTCTAGTTCAGCCTGCTGACCGGCGGCTATCCATTCTTGGATATTTACCTCAGGCAGTTCCATCAGGCTCTTCGCCATGTCCTTGCGGTTCTTCTTCGAGCCTCTTAGCCAGTTGATCATACTTTGATTTCTTGTTTCGTTTCAGTTTGTGTCTCTGTGGAATTGGATCGAGAACGTCGTCCAGCTTGATCGGTTTGTCCGGCGTGACGACATCTCGCTTGGGTCGAATCACCTTCGTCACCTCCAGCATGTCAACGAGAGGCAGCTTGATGTAGCCGCAGTCAACGTCGTTGATGCCGTATGAGACGACGAAATGATTCTTTGCGCTGTCGAAGAATGCTCCGCACGGGAATACGACCGCCGGAAGCCCTGGCCACCAATCCTGCTGATTCGTGCCGGTGAGAAGCGGCAACGTCGTCATGCGAACGATGCGGAATGGAGCCTTAGATTCAAAGGCGTACGCACCCATGTAGTAGCGACGCTTCTTGTTGATCCACGGCAGTGAGCTGTGGAAGAAGGTCCAGTACAAGCCATCGACGAGAATGGGATTGGAACCGCCGCGAACCTCTCCAAACTTCCAAAGCGGATTAAATTCGTCCGTTACATATTCCGCCTCCTTCTCAAGACGCCCATTAAGACGCACTACGACATGAGGATTGGCCGAATACACCATGTGTGGCGCGTTATCGTGGACGAAGTAGAGCCAGTTCTTCTCATGGCCATCGTTCACCATCGCCTGCGCGTAGTTGTTTCCGTAGATCGGGTCGAACCGTGCGACGTTTAGGAACTGCTTGTCCAAGACGAACATCGCCTGATGCGCGTAGCTCTTGAACGGGACAAATGTGCAGCAGCTCAAGCCGTACTTGTCGCCGAACTTGACGATGCGCGGATCTTCGAACTGCTCATTTGGGAAGTGCGAGGTAAAGTTAAGCAACGCCTTCTTGATGGCCCCAAAATCCTTGGTCAGCTCGAAGACAACGATGTCGTTCTTCTCAAGGTAAACGTCCTCGTCCTTCTCGCGTTTGTTGCGGCAGCGTCTAACAAAGAGCAGAATCTGCCCGTTCGGCTCCTGAACGATTGCCGGGTTGAAGTAATAGGTTCCAACCTCCTCAGGAAGCGTGATTTTGCCGACGTCCCAGTCGCATTGTTCGGCCAGCTTGGGTACGTCATTTTTTGCGTAGCTCATTAGAAACTCGGCTGCGAATTTGATTTCGTCGTAGAGAGAAAGCCAATGGTCGCGCTCCTCACGGACCTCGGTTAGATGCTCTTCGTTTTCTTTGGTTCGAACCTCAAGCGTCTTCTGCAAATCCTCGATCTGCATCAGCAAATCAGCCTGACCATCACCGCCATTTGCGAATCGTTTGAGAGCTTTAAGAGACAGACTTCGGATGATGTCTTTCATTATGGAAACAAGCTTGTATTCTCCTGCGTCGCAAGCCTCGGAAGAATCCCGTAAAAGTTCATCCTAGGCATTGAATCAATCACCATCTGGATGTCGATTGGACACCAGACCTTCTGATTTGTTTCGAGGAGTTTGCAGACTCCCTCGTAATTTACAAGGTAAGCATGCGTACACATGCCTCGGACCAGCTTGTAAAGGTTTGATGCGATGTAGCCGTGGTCTTCAATCCGATCAGCGCAGCAGCTTCCGATGTAAACGACATGCCAGTCGCTCGGCAGATAGTCCAGATTGTCGGCCATTTTTGCCTTCCAATTGGCGCATGTGAACTCAACGTCATCCTCTACGATGAGGAATGTGCGATGGTCAGTTATCTTCGACTCAACCATCCACTTGATGGCCGACCAGACGGAAAAATGGCTGAGTCCGGCGACGATGGTCTTAGTTTTTACCTTTTCTTTCTCGCAAGAATGGTAGTAGTCGGTCGAGATACCGCAGTTCTCAGCCCTGAATCCATACATCGGAACCGCATCGATTCCAAATGTCTTCATGTAACGAATGCAACGTCTCTCCTTCTCGCTTTCAGGCTTCGAGACGATGAAGCACGGCGTCTTTTCGAGCTGTAGTTTCATCGGTTTGGAAGAATGTAGATGATGCCACGACGCGCGCCTACGCATCGACTAGGGTGGTTGTAGTAGTAACTGTACCCGCACTTCTGCGTCAGGGTCTTGGCGCGGTAAATCGCGTCCAACTTCTCCTTGATGTAACCAAGGCAGATGTCGTGGCCGTTGTAGCTGTCGTATCCAAGCTGTCCGGTCGGTTCTTTGAAGTCGTGGATGGCAATGACCGGATGCAGGTCGTAGCGGTTGATTGCCTCAAGCTCTTCGAGGAGCGGCAGATAATCGTTCCAATGGGCGTCGAGAAAGAAAATCGTGTCGTGTCCAATTCCGTGATGCGGGATGAACCAGTTCATGCAGGCATCGCTACTGCCTTCGAACATTTCGACGTAGACCTTCTCTCGCTTGAACTTCTCCTTAGCTCTCTCAACCAAGTCGTGGTTCAGCTCGCACGAAACAGTCTTAAGGAAGTTTTTGGCCAACCAAACGGTAGTGTCCGCTTCGTGAGTGCCGGTTTCGACAGCAGTCGTTAGCTCGAAGCGTTCTTTGAGGTAAAGAAACTCCTGCTCGATGAACGTGTCTCCATTGAAAGGTGAACCCATAATTTTAGTCGGCTAAAGCACAGTCTTCCTGATCCGCAACTCGCGGGAAAATTGTGAAGCATTTTAGATGCTGGCGGCTCTTGAAGTACATCTGCAAATCGATTGGCGCGAAGACCTCTTCGTTCGTTTCGATGAGAGTCTTGAGAGCCTTTTTTCGGACGATGTAGCAGTGAGTGCAAAGCGGCATCCCCTCGAAGAGATTGGAATCCAGCTCGCGTGAGAGCTTCCCGTGCGCGCAGCAGGAGCCAGGATAGAGGATATCCCAATCCTCGGGCAGCTTTGTCAGCGCACGTTCGATTGTTTCGCGCCAATGAGGACGGAACAGGATGTCATCCTCTAAGACCATCACCATGTCCGGCGTGGAAGGATCGAAATCCAGAGCGTTCCATAGCATCCAATGGGACATCGTGCATCCAACGTGCTTGGAGCAGATGAGGTAGCCTGAGCCGGGAGCATCCACATCGTACGGAATGCTCGCTTTCAGACCGGACTTCGCGCCGTTCAGGCCATAGAAAATCCGGTAGTCCGTGACTCCGGCGGAATCTAGGTTTCTTTGTAGGCGCGGGATGCGAGAACTACCTCGCATCGTGATAACGACCGTTTGCACGGGGTTATTTCAGTTTTCGATAGATGGCAAAAACACTCTCGCTCAGATCAAATCGCGAGACAAATTCGCAGCGTTTCAGAACGAATTTGAGGGCAGTCTGGGTTGATTCCCAATTCACATCGTCCATCACGATGTAGCCGCCAACCTTGAGCTTCGGAAGCCAGTTGACAACATCGCTAGTAGACGGCCATTCGGCGTGATTCGCATCAATGTGAACCATGTCTATGTCCGGCAAGAATCGCGACGCATCCCATGAGGACATGCGGCAGAACTGGATGTGCTTCACGACCTGCGCGCGGACGCAATGACCAACGAACGATTCGTAATGCTTGTCCAGATCGAGTGTCGCCCACCATTCCTGATTGGCATTCGTCTCGTCATCGATGCAGTCCTCTTTCTTCCAAGAGTCGATGGCATAGACGGTTCCGTTCCCGTTCAGCTTGCAGGCTTGAGCAAGAGCGAGCGTAGACTTGCCCTCGAAAACGCCAACTTCAGCAATACGTTGCGGCTTGGTTTCAAGAACAAGTTTGGCAATTTCCAAACCTTTTTTCGGATCGCACCAACCGCCCATCTTCGGGAAGTTGTCGGCGATGAATTGAACAATGTTTTCTTCGTTTCCCATAGTTTTTCATACCTGACGCGCCAAGTTGGACTCGGCAGTTGCATTCGCTCGCTGGATATCAGCGGTGGTCTTCGCATTCCGGCGAGCCAAGTCGGCCATCGCCTTCGTGTTCTGACGCTGGATGTTGGCCATAACCTCGGCATTCTGGCGAGCGATTTTCGCCTGAACTTCCGCATTCATTACGGCTGTGCGAGGATCAGTACCCTGCTGGATGGCCATCGCCTGCTGCTGCTGCGCCATTGCCTGCTGCTGCTCCTGCAACAACTGACCAAGCTGCTCAATGGTTTGGGTGAGCATTTGGAGCTGTTGCGCGTACGCATCGACCTGGGGACGGCGAGTAGGATCGGTCGAAAGCCGCTGAACATGCTGCTGAACATGCTGACCGATGCCTTGCAGGAAGAGCATGATTTCCTGCGGATTGCCGCCCTGCTGGATAGACGATGCAGCCTCGTTCGCCGCCGCAAGGTGTGTGTCGATGTGGATGATGTGGTTCTGCGTATCCGTAACCAGAGCCATATTTCCTTGGCGCAACGACGAATGTTCGAGAACGGCCAACGCTGCCTGATCCTGACTCTTCGAAGATTGGATCTGACTCGGCAGATAGCGGCCCACCATTTGTTGGCCAACTTGAGCGGCGATGTAGTCCTGCAACAGATTGACCTTGCCACCTTCAGGGAGAGAACCAAGCAGGCCGAGCAGTGAACCGAGAAGCTGCTGCTTAGCGAACTGAGAACCTTGGCCGACCGTGCGAGTCGCTTCCACAAAGTCGATGTCCAGCATGGCTTGAACCGGAACACCCCGTTCGGTGCATCGACGCTGAAATTCTATGGCATCTTTGTCCGAGCGGGTAATTGGATTGAGGTTCGGATTTGCGGCGCGGCGATAGCGTTCCTCGAAGAAAGCATCAAGCTGATTGTAATACCGACTCAACTGAGTCTTACCGATGGCCGATTGCTGCGCTACAATCGCTTGGATTTCAGTCGCAGTTCGTGGGTTGCCCTGCGGCTTGTTGAGAGATTGGCGATACTGAGAGAGATTGCCTTGAAGAACATTCTCAAGATCCGCGTTGACCGCCATAGGAGCGTCCAGAACGCCAGCAATGTTCTGCTGAATGACTTCGTAGTCTGGCGGAAGAATGGCATACGGTCCTTGCTGAACGACGCTGGTCTTCGATAGAGCGTTCGGGTTGAGGGGGCGGAATAGGATCTGGGTGCGAGCGAATGCGCTGTCCACCATCGAGCAGCGAAGCCGGTTCTTCAGTTCCATCGCCTGAAGCATCTTGATTCCAAGACCCTTCACGCCGTGATGCTCGCCATCACCACGGTCGTAGTACATCGGATGAATCACTTGTTCCCACCGCTGATACCGGCGGAGCTTGCGATACATGAAGTCCTCGCTGTCACGCTCATCGATGATGACATGGCTTATCTGACCATCGAACTCCTTGTAGAAGACATGGCACATCAGCACTACCTCGGAACGCGCGCTGAAGGTGATGTCGTTCGAGCGAAGCTGACGCTGGAAGAACTCCCAATCGTACTGAACGCCGGAACGGTACGGCTCAGGCATCGCAGCGCGAATACGCTGACGAACGTAATCCACATTCCAACCGGCAGCGGTTGCGGCTTTCTCGTCTTGGATCTTTTCGAACAAGTCATCCACGCCCATGCGGGTGCGGACGCAGGCCACCTTCCAATCGCTGACATTGGACTTGGTGCCGTCAGGGACGAGAAGATCCGTCGCCATGATGGCCTTGCACCTCCAATTAGTACTGTCTTCGAAGATCAGCGGACCATCGCCAATGAGAACCATCTCGCGCTGCGAAAGCTGGACGAGATAATCGAAGTCCTTGTCGAGTTTCTGAAGCCGGTCGAATTCCTCGGTGACGATCTTCGACCACTCCTCCCGCTTATCCATGTCGTTCCCGTAAGCTGTACGCACGTTGGCGTAGGTGGGAACCTCAGCGAACACATCGTAGAAGGCTGACATGGCCAACGTGAGAAATGCTTCCGACTCGCGGAAGTTGACGTTGGTTCGGAACGCTTGGTTGTTACGACGCAGTTCAGCAGGGTTGTACGGAGGATTGCCATCCACCAAACCACGCAGCTTGGCGCGAGTGTTATTGCGAAGCTCGTCAGCACTGATTAGCTTCTGGAATATCTCGCGAGCCGATGCCGCGTCGGCAATACGAGTTTCGGGAGCTTTACCCTCCTCGTTAATGGTTTCGAGCGGCAGTTGGGCTAGGTTTCCGTACATGGTCGTTTTTTCCAGCAGTGAGCTGGCAAGTTTGCGTTCTCTGTAGCGTCCGAGAATTTATGGAGTGTTTCAATGGGAAACCACACCATGCTTCTAATGAAGCAACCGCAAAATTCGCAGCTTTGAAGCTGTTCGTCTAGTGGCGTTGTTCCATGTTGAGAAAGCGTCCTGACAGCATCTTTGAGGACGCGAGCGTTACATCCAGTACATCCAAGTGGCTTTCGATTGAATTGGCATCCAACGCAAATGCTCGCTCTTCGAATCGCCTCCGCCTGATCTGCTTTTCCCCCACCAACGGTTAGCCCGTGAATCAGGCTCATGCTGAATCGGATAACGTCTCCGATCTGAAGAGATTTCAAACCTGCTGGCTTAGGAATCTCAACCTCGTTGTAAGAGCAGTTGGCACCGTTACGGCACTGATACTCGGTGATTAAGATGTCGAGGTTGTCCGGGACTTTAATCGCGTTGGCTCCGTAATGGTTGCGAACAAACTCGCGGAGCTGCGGCAATGAGCCTGCTGGAATCTCGATTCCGGTTTCAGGAACTCGGTAGTTCCATCCGCCAGGAATCACGTTGTGTTCATTAAGAATCTTGTAGCCGCTCATATGTCTCCGTCGTAGTAAATGGAGTCTGCATCCCTCACCAGCTTTTCCCAGACCTTGTCTGCCTTAGTCGCTCGCGGTTCAAATGACGCAGTTTTACGCACCAGATCAAGCAAGACTACAGCAGCGTCGGCCAAATCAGGCGATTTTCCGGTTCGCTGCTTCATCACGGTCTTGGATTCGACGGATATCTTTCGCTTCCCATCGTCGAACATTCTCGCGCAGAACTCCTGCAACGTCTCGATGTCCATGCCACCGACCCGCTCCTCCACAACCCATTTACGCATCGAGAACCAGAGTTCCGTCACCTTACGGTCGTAAGCCTCATTGCATGGCCTACTATCCTCGTCGCTGACCGGGATTGTCGATGGGGAGCCGCCAAACTCGACGCGATGAACTACACCCCATTCGCGGGTCAAAATGTCCGCAAGACCACCACCCTCGCCGCTTGAATCGAGAGCAAACTTGTCCGGCGGAACGCCGCGCTTGTTGCATTCCTCTTTAACTCGATTGGCTATCTGGTAATGGACCGGCTCGGTTAACTGTGCATTGGGTGCTATTTGAATGACATCTTGAAAAAGTATGCTTAGTTTATCGTTAGCGGTGCCAACTTTGGCAAAGCGAAGAACACATCTATCGCCGCCGAATCCAGGGTCGAGAGCCGCAACAATCTGAACATTGGTCGTAAACGTGAGTTTCTTGTTCGGAGAATGCGTGTCGATGAGCGACTCGGACAAGACTGTCTTGACCATGCCGTCAGGACTCCAGAAGCCGCGTGTGTACTTCCAGAATGTAGGACTCTGCTCGCCTTCATGGCGCATCGCCGATAAGACCTGATCCTGAGTGATAAGATACGGGTACTTGGTTCGCCCCTCGGTGATGTTCGGCGACTTCATACCGTCGAACCGCCGACACATGCCACGCTCTGTCAGCCAATGCTGGTCTTCAATCGTGACGCTGCGCCACCCTTTTGCCGGTGTGCAGAATCTGCCGTGCGGATCGAACTTTGATGCCGGGTTACCGATGACCAGCATCTTGAATTCGCGACAACCTTTGCTGAGGTTGGTACACGCCTCGAACGCTGCTTCAGGCGTATCCGTCGCTTCGTCGATAATGACCATCACACGCTCGGCGTGGATACCCTGAATGTTGGCCACCGCCTTCGAAGTGTTGCCCTCGGCGACTGCGATAGCCGAAATAGAATGCCGGTCGTCACCTTTGACAGCTTGGAGAGCCATCTTCGAATCGACCATGTTGCCGGGGAATCCTCGCGATTTCCGAACAAGATCCTGAAGATTAGCCCACATGCGCTTTCGGATCATCTTCGCGGTCGTCGATGTCAGGACTACGGTTGTCTTGGAGGGATTGGCCAACCACCAGACTGTTGCAAAAAGCGTTGCTCCAAAGGTCTTTCCGCTTGCTCCGCATCCCGCCCATCCAACGTAGTCGTGTTCACAAAGGCACTCGACTTGAGCTTCAAGCCACGGGTTCCAATTCATCTTTGGCCACAGCATTTTCGTCGCATTCTGAAAATGTTCGAAAGTGCCTAGTCCGCCCTCATTTGGTTGGAGTCGATTACGGAAGGCGTACAGCTCCAGCTCAAGATCAGGAATCTTGACGGGAGAACGTATTCCGTACTTGTGGTCGATCAGTGGATGCTCAGACACTTGCTCTGCCATAGTTTGGCCTTGCATTAGTTGTCGTTGGACTTGAGGTTCTGCGAAAGGAAAAATATGCCGTCGCAACTTGTTTCTTCATCCGGCTGTTGCCAACCTTGCGACTCCGAGCCGGTAGTCGTGAATATCCCCGGTCCTCAAGGGGCAGCGGGTACAAATGGAACCAACGGAACGAACGGAATCGATTCGTTCACCTACACGACGGCTGCGTTTTTTGTGCCTGCTCTTGGGGCATCGGTCGTTGTTGCGGTCGATAATTCTGAGTTTTTGCCTGAATCGGTTGCTGGCCAGTTCTTTGTTTCGATTCAAGGTCTTGGATACATGCAGGTTACATCGGTCGATGGCCTGCTACTGACTCTCCAAAATCCCGCTGCCGGTGTTCTTGGTATTGCCAATGCGGTTCCAACCACACTGATTCCGAGTGGCTCACTTATCACGCTTGCTGGAGCGATTGGACCTACGGGTGCTGCGGGTGTTTCAGGCGGTGCGCCGGTTGGAGCTTCCTACATTTGCCGAACATCGGATGTCACGCTGACGAACGAGACGGCTCTCGATTCGTTGTCAGCCGGTTACATGAAGACCGCTGGATCTGGCGGTGCTGGCGCAGTCTCCACGGTTGCTACGATTCCGGTTGGCGACATCACTGGCACGTTGCCGATTGCAAATGGGGGAACCAACCTGACGACCGTTCCGTCCAATGGACAGCTTCTGATCGGAAACGGAACCGGATACACGGTAGCCGGATTGACGGCAGGATCTGGAATCACGGTTACGCCGGGAGCCGGAACCATTTCAATCGCATCGACGGCTGGCGCGGCGTTCAGCTACGTCACGTTTACGCGGAGGGTAACATCGGCTCCTCCGAGCATTTCAGCATCAGCGTCAAACCCATTTAATTCTACAACTTATCCATCAACTACTTACGCTGGAATTGACACGGCGTCTGGTTTTACTGCTGCAAACGGCAGATTTACCGCATTAAATGCTGGCTACTATCGTTTAAGCGCGCTGATTCATAATGGGTTTGGCTCAGGAGTTTACGACATAACTTTGCAAATCAGAAAGAACGGAACACCTATTTACAGTGTTGGATACCGGATTTCAGCGGTAGATGACCCTCCTATTGCGGTTGAGTTTTTAGATCAGGCATCAATATCTGATTTTTACGAATTATTTATTGCGTCAGCGACATATAGTTCTCTTTTTAATATAGGCTCTTCCTTCTCCATCCAGCGGATTCAGGCTTAATCCATGAGCGAACGCGCACCACGCAGGTACACGGACGGATCTGTCGCCTTCGAGGGTGGCATTGATTCTGGTGTGATGCCTTCTGAAGTGGATAGAAATCAGGTTGCGTTTGCCGTCAATGCCAACTTCCGCGAGGGCTTTATCTCCCCTCGCCCCGGTTTCGTTCAAAAAGACTACGACCTCTGTGTCACAGTCACCGCTGATAACGCCGAGATTACCGCTGATCAGAATGATGTCACCGCTGATGGATGGTCGGAGGAATGCTACGGACCTCAGGGTCTGACCGGCATATTCCAATGCGCTCTGCCCTACATCTCAGACGATGGGCGCACGTTCATCCTGCTGATGGTCAGTGGTAAAGTGTGGCTTTACGACTGCCTTCAGAATAAGGCTCAAAGCCTCACGCTTTCTGCTGACCTAGAGAATCCTTCCAATCTGCTCGATGGATGGATGGTTCAGGCTGAGAATTTCGTCGTCATTCAGGATGGATTTAGCACACCGCTGATCTTCAACGGCACAAGCCTGCGCCGAGCTAAGGATGACGAAATCAAGTGCGGCAGAGTCATGGCCTACGTCAATGGCCGTATCTGGTACGCTCTTGCAAATGGATTCTCATTCCGAGCTACTGACATCGTTTATGGAGACGGTACGCGAGCCAGTGTTCTCAAAGAAACCGAGAACACCTTCCTCAACGAAGGCGGCGACTTCGCGGTTCCGTCTGATTCAGGAGGCATCACTGCAATGGCCGTCCCCGGCAATCCTGATACGTCGCTTGGCCAAGGACCGCTTCTTGTCTTTACTCCGCGATACGTTTTCAGTGTCCAAGCTCCAGTAGACCGTGATACTTGGAAGAACCTGAACTATCCGATTCAGGCCATCAGCTTGTTGACCAGCGGCGCGCTAGGCGCACGGTCGGCCATCACCGTCAATGGCGATGTGTTCTACCGAGCTATCGACGGCATTCGCTCGTTCGTTATCGCTCGCAGGTCATTTAGTGATTACGGCAATACGCCAATTAGTGCCGAGATGACTCCTATCGTTGAGAACGATCAGACGAGTCTGCTTTGGTCTAGTTCAGCGGTTACGTTCGATAATCGAGTGCTGATGACTTCTCAGCCTCGCTTTGATTCGGAAGGCGTCATTCATAAGGCCATATCTGTACTGGATATGGAGCTTGTTACCTCGATGCGGAAGAAAGCTCCGCCAGCATGGTCCGGCATCTGGACCGGCTTGAATATCCTGCAACTCGTCAAGACCGAGAACGCTTACGGCGACAACTGCTTTGCAATCGCTCGCGGATCGGACGATACGATTCAGATTTGGGAAATCACCAAGTCCGACAAGTTCGACATAAACTTGAGTGCGACTCCCAAAAAGGAAATCGAGTGGCAGGTGCAGACCCGCGCCTACAACTTCGAGGTTCCGTTCGGGTTGAAGCGGCTTGATTCCGGTGACTTGTTCATCGACAGGTTGGAAGGCGATGTCTCGTTCAACATCACCTATCGACCGGACCAGTATCCCGGTTGGATTGAGTGGACTGATTTTTCCGAATGCGCGACTGTTACGCAGTGCTTGGACCTGTGTCCGCTGACGAACTTCAAGCCGCAGTATCGGCCCAAGATGCGATTCCCGACTCCTTCGGACGCGCCGTGCAATGCGACGATCAGCACTCCCGCTCGCAATCTTTACGAGGTTCAGGTTATGATGAACATCATCGGGTATTGCCGGATCAAGAGTCTTCGAGTTCACGCCTACGACATCCAAGAATCGAGTGTTGGAGAGTGCCGGACAGTATTCCCTGCATGTACACCGCTTGATGTCTGCGATATCAACCCGCTGACCTACACCTCAGAATAATCTAATATGCCAAACCTTACGCTCATCACGCTCACTCCTCCAAGTCTGCCGGTTGCATATTGTCCGCTGAATTACCAGAATTTAGCCAACGATATCATCAGCGGCACTCAGGCGACGTTCAACAGCTCGATTGGAAACTCGTTCTTCAACTTTGGAGCATCGACTCCCGCGCTGAACAATCAGGTTTATCCTTGGTTGGACGAGAACGGTAATTGGTGGGTTCGAATCAATGGGTATTGGGCTAGGGAGAATCCGCTTCCTCCAAATACTTCCGAGCGTCGTATTTTTGTTGGCACTACTGCCGATGTCCTTAGCTACGACGGTGGCGATGGAACCGCAACAGCTACGCAGATGACTGGTCCGATGTGGGAAATTGATTCTGCTTTTGCAGCTCGATTCCCGGTTGGCGTCGGTACGTTTGCCACAAGCGGTGCTGTCAGCGTCAACGGAACGACCACTTCGACGGCTGTTGCTGGTGAAGATCAGCATTTGTTGACGACGGCTGAGATGCCGACTCATACCCATCAGGTTTCAATTAAAACATTTGGGCATGGCGGAAGTGATGGGGATAGAGTTGCTGCCGATGGTGGAACATCATCGCCTACGCTTACAAACAACGTAACAGCTTTCCCAAGCTCAACATTAGATCCTGATGTGGACGCTATTGCGGCAAATTCAGGCGGCAATGTCGCCCATAACAATCTTCCTCCGTTCTACGGTGTTTACTTCATCAAGCGAAGCGGTCGAGTCTACTACACCAAATGAAGCTGATCGTCCAAGATATCAGGTCCACAATCGCTCGGGTTATCGGCACATGTGTCGATGATCAGCGCGTTTACGACTACATCAACCAAGCGTGTCGAAGGCTTCTACACAAGGGTTTGTGGGCCGGTGCATACGGACGATTCACGATTCATACTGTCGGCGGCTGCATCACTTGGCCGCGTCAGATTGAAACCATCGAGTCCGTCGCCGATTGCTGCGGAGTCGGAACGGTTCGCAATCAATGGTTTGAGTTCCAAGAATCTGGCTATGGACTGCTCAACTCAGGAGACGCTTGCGTTGGTAAGCAGCTTATTGACCGTGGTACTGTCGTCTCTTACCGGGATATGTCTGGTGGGACTAACAGTTACATTCGAGTGTACCCTGGCGACGCTTCGGATGTCGGCAAAACCATCACCCTGCAAGGAGTCGATCAGAATGGTCAGTGGATTCGAACGCAATCCGGCGGCGTCTGGATTGACGGTGAAAAGCTGACGCTCGCTTTGCCGTACGTTCAGTCCACGAAGAAATTCATCGAACTGACCGGCGTCATTCGTCAGGCGACAAATACCGCGAGCCGACTTTACGAGTACAACGCGACTACGTTGCTGGAACTCGATCTGGCAGTTTACGACCCAGATGAAACTTTGCCACAGTACCGTCGCAGTCTCTTGACCGACCGTTGCCACGACGACGAGGACAAGCCGGTGACGGTCATGGCGAAGATGCGCCATATCAACGCGACGAGCGTCAATGACTACCTCATTCCCCCTAGTCCTGACGCCATCAAGCTGATGGTCATGGCGATTCGCAAGGAGGAGAACGATTTGATTCAGGAAGCAGTGGCCTACGAAGCCAAAGCAATTCAAGCTGTGCAGGAGCAAACGATGCAGTACCTAGGCGATGCGGTTGCTACCATTCGCATGGTCGGCGTCGGCTTGAACGGCGGGGGATTTTCGCAATGGTTCTAAACCTGAACATCGACTTTGCGTTGGCGGATGTTACTCCAAAAAAGTTGGAGCTTCTCCAAGCTGTCTTTGACGCGCATGACATGGCGGCGCGTAACAATCAGAACGCTAGCTCAGGTGCTGCCGTGAACGCTTTCTTTGGAAGCGCGCAGCTTACCAATGGAATTGCTTCTGCCATCCTGACACTTGGCGACGCTCATGGTCCGATTGGCCCTGCTCGATTCGTTTACGAGCGTTTCGATGAGCGAGCGTTGAAGTCGGCCATCGAGGCTGGCATGAAGATTCCAGGTTTCGGGAACTCGTTCTTCAAGGATCGAATCGATCCGGCATGGAGTCGGGTGCGCGAGATTATCGAGGCTGACTTCCCGAGCGTAAATGACCGCATCAACCAGCTTCACGGTTGGATGAAAGAAGCTGGCAAAAATGTCCATCCGAATGCGGCTCTCTACACGGCGGTCATTTGCAGCGAGCTAGGAATGTTTCCCGGTTCAGAGTCGGCCATCTTCATCTTGGCTAGGACGGCAGCGTGGACATCGATGTGCATAAAAAATGAAAGGTAAGCTATTCCAAATTTGCGGGTTGCCACGATTCGGATCGGCATTCATGTCGGTCCTTTTCTCGTTGGAAGCAGATTGCATTGGCCTACATGAGCAGGGTGCGACTGATTCGAATTGGAAGCAGTCCGTCGAGGAGTACCGCAGCCGTTACAAGTACGTCGCAGATTGCACAACCTATGGATATCTTCCTAAAGCTGTCTTCGAGGATTCCATCAAGGTATACGTCAAGAAGGATGCTCAAGCGTCGGCGAAAGAATGCGCTGAGCGTTTTGGTTACGAGGTTCACTTGCCATCGGTTCAGGCGTTGCGCGAATACGCTGATGCATGGGCATCGCTTCACGAAGTGATGACTATCGATGAGGACGAGCTTTTTAAGTTGGATACTTTGCGTCGGGTATGGGTTCATTGTTTCCAAGACGAACGAGCATTTCCTGAGGAAAAGGCCGCTCGCTTGGTTACCATGAACATCCAACGTCACGAACCTGAAAAGGTATTCTCGATAGAGAATGGCAATCGTCTTGCGAAGGAGGTTTTCTAATTTATGGGAGCAATTCTAGGCGGTGCAGCAATCTTGGGGGGAACGAGCTTGCTTGGTGGCCTACTGAGCAAAGGTAGCAAGCCAAAGGTTCCTGCGTTCAAGCCAATCGATTTTGAGGCAGAGCAGAAGCAAGCGATTCAGCAGAATATCGCCGCGTTACAACCTGCCACCGAACTCGCGCAAAAGACGACCGCCGCTGAGCAGTCTCAGCTTGAGGCGCAGCTTCGACGAGCGATTCCTGGTTACGACCAGCTCATTTCTCAGGCTGGATCTAACATTGGAGCTGCACTGCGAGGCGAGATTTCGCCGGAAGTCTCAGCGCAGGTTCAGCGTTCGACCGCTGGACGCGCTTTGGCTGGTGGATTTGGTGGTGGGTCTGGATTCGGTCGTGCATTGACCGCTCGCGATTTAGGTCTGACCGGCATGCAGATTCAGAATCAGGGTCTTGCTCAAGCGCAGAACTTCATCCAGCAGCAGCGGACATTTGGCATGGTTCAGCCGTTCTCCGTGAGCAGCATGTTCATCACGCCGTCTCAACGCATCAATGCGTTGGCGCAGCAGAATCAGCAGCAGTACAATCGAGACTTGCAAGCTGCTCAGGTGGCCGCAATGCCTGATCCTACGATGGCTGCATTTGGAAGCGCGATTTCTCAAGCTGGTGGATTCGCTGGTGGTGCTTACATGCAGCGTGGATTGATGGCTCCTCCTCCATCGTCTGGAGGATTGTCTGCTGGTTCTCAATACTTGGGAGCAGGAATGGGAACCGGATCAGACATGAGTCTCACGGGTATAATTCCTGACGCAGGTTAATCTTATGGCCGACAACACTCTTAAAGCATTTGAGCTAGGTGCATCGCTGTACGACCGCGCGCAGACGCAGAAGCGGATGATGGAGCAGATGCAGATGAACGCTGCTCAACAGGTCATGCAGCAGCGTCAATACGATCTTCAGAACAAGATCCAGTCGAACGCTTATGCTCAGGCATTGGCTGAGCAAGAGGCTCAAGCTGCGGAGTACGACACGTTCCAAAAGTTCAACGAGGAAGTTGGAACTTATTTCAACGATCCTGAGTTGAAGTCTCCAATGCCTGCGCTTCCTCGCTTCAGGTCAAAGGTTTTCAATCAGGAGGCGACTAGAGTTTATCAGGGTCTTCAGCAGTATTCTCCGCGAGCGAAAATCATCAAGGCTCGCGAACAGTTTGATAAAATTAGGGCAGATACCATTGAAGAGATGCAGAAACAGGGTATTGATGTTTTCAACCCTCAGACAGGACAGATCAACGAAGAAGTTTACCAGAAAAATGCTCCAATCATTAGGGAACAAATAAAGGAAAGACAAACCATTAAAGACCTCGGCACAGAAATGTCCGAAGAGGTTTTTATTTTGGATAAAACAATTCCTCTTCAGGAACGAATCAAAACTGCTCGCGCTAATGTTGAGGCTCGGCGAGCAGGTCGAATCAATCCTTCTGACAGCATGAAGATCAAGATTGCATCTGATGCCGTTGACGATTGGCAAGAGTTGTTTGGGCCTGCTGATGAGCGCACCGCCTCAAGAATCAAGGGAAGCGTAATGCAAAGTGATTGGAAATGGCCTGAAGGTGAAGATGCCCGTCAAATTCGTGGCGACCAAAATACGGCGAGAGGTTCGTCCAGACTTGTTGATGAGTTGAACAAGTTTGAGCAAACGTATGGAAAAGGAAAAATTCAGAATTATGTTGGTCTTATTGACGGTAAGATTGAAGAGCTTTCTCGCAGGCTAAAAGCATCAAAAACTGACGAGGAGAAAGATGCGTATGCGCTTCTTCAAAGATTTAATACAGTGTTCAACGAAGAGGCATTTGCTACTTCTGGTAAAGCTGTCACACAGCCTGAAACGGTTCGATTAAAAGCAGCAATCGGTGACATTAGGAGCAAAAACTTTGTAAACGATATTAATAACTTTGCTAAATTGGCTGCGGAAAACTTGTGGGGTACGGTTGATGACTTTAAGACAAAGCGCAAAATTTCACCGGAGCAGGTGAAATTGGCCAACGAGCTTGTCGTGAAGTACAAGCTGCCGCTCACACCGTTCGGTCGGCAGCAATCGCAAACGACTCCTGCGGCTCCGGCTACTATAACTTCTCCGTCACTTCCTCCCGGCATAACTCCAATTACAAAATCCACTAACGCCGCTTCGGGGTTTATTTTCAAACCGTAATTATGGGAACAATCACATCTCCCTCTGGAAAAGAATACAATTGGTCGAATCCGAATCCTCCCACAGAGGCGGATTTTAAGGCGATTGCCGATTATGAATTGGCTCAGGGTATTTCAAGTGCTGCTGCTCAACCTCCCACCACGATTGCCGAGATGCGTCGTCGAGAGGAGCAAGGGATGGTTGCTGCGTTGCCTGAAGCTCAAGCTGCGGTTGTTGGCTCTACTGCTCAGTTGAATCAGGCGGTGCAAAAGTCGGCCACGATTGGCGAGATGCGACGGCGTGAAGAACAGGGTCTTGTTTCTGCTCTTTCTCCAGAGCAGATCAGGCAAGCGACGATGAGCGACGCTGCTCGGATGGGCGAGGCGATGCAGCAAGAGGAGGCTCGTCTTGCTGCTGCTGGCGCACCGTCAATGTTTGATGAGACTGCACCTACCAAGGAAGAGGTTTCTCAAGGTGTAAGATATGGTGCTGGCCCATTGCTTCAGACAATGGGTGTTCCGTTTCCCGTTGGCCAAGCCATCGGTGAAACAGGTTATCAGTTGATGTCTGGAGAAACCAGCCCTCGAAAGATTGCGGCAGCAGCGGCAAAAGAAGCTGTCACATCTTTAGGTGGTGGGGCTGCAAAAATTTTGCCAGGGCCAATTAGAAGGAATCTTTTTGAAACTGGACAAACACTTCTCAGTGCTGCCGCAAAAGTTCCAATTCAAGGAGCGATGCGAGGTTTGGCCGGTGAGGCTACAAGAGCTTCAGTTGCTGGAGAAGAATGGAAGTTTGATAACTTTCTTGAGGCAGCAAGAGATTACGCCGTTGGAGAAACTGCGGGAAGTCTTACTGGCAACTTGATCGGTGCTGGATATCGCAAGTACAAAGGAGGGGGAGATTTTCTTGGAGAGTTGAGTCGTCCTTTTTACGATCAGTTTCAAAGAAATATCGCCGATAAAGAAGGGGAGCTTGCTGGTAAGCTGGCTAGAGCATATCGAGCAGATCCAGATCAGGTGAAAAACGTTCTTGCTCAGTCTTTCAAGCAGAACTCAAACAAGTCTGGACAAGAGTTTGCCGATGCGGCTGTTGCTGATGTTGAAAAAGTATTTGGAAAACTCGACGAAGACACGACAAACGCTTTCAGCAAGTTGGCCAACGATTACGACAAAATGGAGTCGTTGACGCTTGGCGAAGCTGTTGGAGTTGTTAAAAACACGGCACAGAGTGTTTACGACAAGAAGAATGAGGCTTTTGGAAAAGAGTTTGACACTTTTCGGGCAGACCCTCGCGTTCAATCGAAAGATTACGACAAGTCTGTTGCTAGAGGTGGGGAAATTTACGGTCCAGTTAGTGGCAAAAGCCTAAATGACCTTTGGAAAGAACAGCAAGACGCAGCAAAAGCAATCAAGTGGGGCGAACCTGTCAAAGCTGGCACTGGCGATCAATGGGCCGCTTACAACCAAGCGAAGGCAAAGTTTGAAGATGCTCTTGGTCAGTTTGAAAAAAGGTTTCCCAAAGATCCTCTCATCCAAAATTTCAGAGACTTGAAGGATCGGTACTCTGGATTCATGGAGGACTACAACACCACTTTTTCAAAAGGAATTCTTAAGGACATCGGAGAGCAAGGTGGATCTTGGTCTTCGATCATCAAGACTCTTGGAGGTTCTGACGGTCCTGCAAAACTTCAGCAGTTGAAGAAAATTCTAGCTGAAGACTATGACGGCATTAAATCGAAGATTGGAAACACGATCTACAACGACTTAAACAAAGGAGGTCAGATCAAGTTTTTGGATAATCTTGAAAACGCGCTTTCAAAAGGGTGGAACGGACTTCAAAAAGAAGTTCTTGATGAGTTCTTTCCAAATGTAACCAGAGATGGAATCAAGCAAGCGAGAGCAGCTTTTGAAGTGTCGTCGAAAAATTTTGCTGAAGATTTCAGGAAGGCTTCACTAGGAAAAGGTGAAGGTGTAATCGCATCTCCAGATGTTGTTCTTGAGTTCCTGAACAACTCAAAAGAGAACGTGACGAAGGTTAAAAACGCACTGAGTGCCGAGACTTTGGCTGACACTCAGAATGCGTTGCTTGCTCAGATTGTCAGCGAAGCAAGTAAGAAAGGGCCTATCACAGCTAGGTCGTTCACTCAGTCGGCTGAGTCATGGCAGAACGCTTTGGATGGGGTTTTTGGGCCTTCTGGAAAAACTAAAATCGACGAAATAGCCAAGGCACTTGAAATTGCCGAAAAAAACAAGACATCGCTTATTTCGAAATTGCTTCCTGGGGCTGTAAGTGCAACTGCATTTGCAAAAGGAGCGACGGCTGCTGGACCGTTTTTTGGAATTGCTGCAAGCGAAAGAGCCTACCGCTGGACTGAAAAACTTCAGTCGAAGATTGTCGGTTATCTCTTGGATAATCCGAATTACCGTGCCGCTGTCATTAAGCCATTTGATCAGTTAACGAATGCCGAGACTCGTATGCTCGACAACGACATCCCAATGATTATTCGTAATCTCACCGTTAGAAACGTCATGTCTGACGAATGAAAACCTCCCTCTCTAAGAAAGGTAACACCTACCAGGGCAAGAAGGTGACGTTGAACAAGCCGTTCTACACGCCGGGTGAGCGGAAGAAGAGTGCTGTCTACGTCAAGAATCCTGCTGGCAAGGTCATCATCGTTCGCTTCGGCGACCCGAACATGGAAATCAAGCGCGACAATCCTGAGCGTCGTAAGAACTTCCGCGCGCGGCATAACTGTGCGGAGGCTAAGGACAAGACGACGCCTAAGTATTGGAGCTGTGCAGCTTGGTAATTTTGTAGTTAAAACTTAACTCTAACTGATATGGACAAGATGCGACTTGGCGGTGGCGGACGTTACGAGAAGCTGGTTGGTGAGCTTGAGAAGAAAGGTGTGAAAGATCCAGGGGCTTTGGCAGCTTCAATCGGACGCAAGAAATACGGTGCAAAACGTTTCCAATCGCTCGCCGCCAAGGGCCGCCGTCGTGCTGAGCGTGAGCGGGAAAGCTAACGCCCCTTAGCCTTTCCACCCCACGGCTTCTTCGCCGCCGCCTTATCGACTACGAACACCTCAGGCGGTGCGTAGTCCCAAGATATGGTTCCGACTCCTCGTTGGATGACGATGGAGCCGGTTTTGTTTCCGTTCTTGTCCTTCAGTCCTGATCTGTCTCCACGCTTCGCCATTCCGAGCATGAAGCGTCGCGGCTGATTGAATCCTACCTCCTTCAGCACGATGACCTCTCTGGCCCAATTCGTCAGGTCAGACGATCCGAATCCTGAGTAGGCCATATCTGCCACGCTCTCCGGTTTGTCGTCCTTGCCCTTAGGCTTGGGGAAGTGATGAACGAGAACGATGACGACGCCTGTCTCCATCATAATCGGTTGGAGCAGATGTCGCGTGAAGTTCGCGCATACCTCGATGTCCGATGGATTGCCGCCGATGTAGGAGAGCAGAGGGTCGATGTAGACAATGTCTACTTTCGTCTTTCGGATGAGACGACGCAGCATCTGAGTGAAGTCCACGCCAGTACGAACAGCCTCGCGGAAGAACAGCATGTCCGCTCGTTTGAGTCCATTGCGCCAATCGCTCCCGAATACCATCTGCGCGGCTCCTTTCAGCGCGTCATGCTGATCGGCAATGTCGTTCTCAGCTTGGACGTAGGCCACCTTGAGCGGTCGTACCGGCTGGCATCCGAACCAATCTGAACCTATGGCCCACCTCAGTCCTTGGTAGAACGCCATCGAGCTTTTGCCGCATCCGCTCTGACCGACAAAGAGAACCGATGAGCCGCGTCGAATCCATCTGTCGCCGATCAGATTGTCAGGGTCATTCTCAGGATCGTAATCGATGATGCTCTGGAGCGTGAACTCCTGAGGCATGTCCTGCGATTCGAGGTAATCCGTGAACGCGTCCCAGTTCACGACGCCTACATTGATGGCGACAAGCCTCTGCTCCTTGCCATCGCGCATCACACCGGCTAACCGACTGAACCTGCTCGCGTTCTTGTTCTTCGGATCGATGCCGAGAGCTTCCAGATGCCGGTAGACGACATCGCGTCGCTCGCCCCATTCCTCCTTGTTCGCCGCTTCGACTCTGACCCATCCATGCAGACTCTTGCCGCCGGAATCGATGACGACCGATAGCGGCAGCTTCGAATCCTTCAGGATCGTCCATTGCTCGTCCTTCGTTTTCTCGTCCATCTCGACCAGCACATGGCGGAACGCTGACACGCCGGAATCAGATCCGGTTTCATCGAGACACGGATTCACTCGGACATACGCGCCACGGCTGTCAGGACCGTTCCACATGGAACTTATGGGCGGCGTAAAATGCTTCTCAATCCATTCGTCACGCTTGAGGAACGTACCCTTGGACGCTGGCCTACCCTTACCCTCCTCGTCGCAGATGATGTCGTTGCAGATGCAGACAGTCTCATCCGACTCGAAGCATGCCTTTAGGAAATCAACCGTCGTAAATGGAGCGGGAGGTTCAGGCACAGCTTGGATCTTTTGCACGATGAACTTGCCGGTCGTGGATACCGGCGTTCCGCTTTGAGCTGAGAGCAACCATCCTCGCGGCTTGTCGTGCGAAACCTTAACCGCCTCGCTCAGCTTGTGGGCCAATTCATGCGGCTTCCACGGTGGCATGCACTTCGCGTTGTACTCATGCAGAAGCGTCTCGGCGTCTCCATGCGACAGCTCGAAGCCGTGTATGAGCGCGGTTGTGACGGCGAAGGTTGCGTTATGACCGCCCTGACCAGCGACGGCACCCGGCGTGTTTCTGAGCCATGCTCTCGCACGGTCGATATTTGAATTGATCATTCGATTCCAAGTTGTTTTCTCGCGAGTTCCCCAGACCTGCCAAGGTCAGTCTTGGCGATGTCCTGAAGAACAGAATTTGATTTCTCTAGCTTCTGAAAAAGGAGAGACAGCTCTTTGGGAGTCATCAGGTACTTGCTCCATTGTTGGATGGGTATGGAGCGAGACTTGAACTTCGCAAAGAGCTGCTCTTGTGCTGCAATGTAGAGTTTAGGGTGCTTGTTCAATGACCGGGATGAACTTGGCTTTAAATTCGGCCTTCGTTCGAACGTACACCTTTGATTTACTGTCGCGGGTGTAGGCAACCCCCGCCCATTTCATTTCTCCGATTCGTATCTCTACGTCATCGGAAATGAGTTCAACCTGCACCGTGCTGTTTCCTGAGTTTTTGAATTTCATCTTCGGAAGCGTCATCGAGATGTCCGATACCAACCGCATGCCACACACCGTCAACGATTTGCGCCTTGGGCTTTGGCTTAGTCATCCAACCTCGAAGAATCGCATGGTCGATCAGTGCTGGTGCCTCCTTCAACAGTTGTTCTCTCGTTATTTCACTTTTCATCAATTAGCCTTTTTCCCGCGTCTACCGTTCGACCTTCTCATCCCGAGTTCCTGACCAAGTTCATTGGCGAATCCTCGTCGGACTAGCCACTCCTTGTACTTCTGGTCGATGTAGGCGAAGTGGATCTTTTCGGATGATTCGTCTGAATCCGCTATCCGCATGATTGATAATTTATTTCCGTCGTTCATTTGTATGTCTCGATTGTGTGTTTGTAGTGTCGCTCGGCTTGGGTGCAGTTCCAGCAAAGGTCTCGAGTTCCGTTGCATCCGCACCCGAGAGATTTGAAAAGTACGCCAGCCAACCATTTGTACTCTTCGATGGCATGGCGCAGGGTTTCGATGTCGGTTTCCTCTGCGAGAGGCTTGGTGGGTTCGCTCATTTTACGATGAAAAGCATGAAGTACGCGGCGGTGATAACCATGCCAGCACAGAATGCGGCGATGAGGAGCTGCTTGAGTTCTTCCGGTGAGGGAGGACGATGCATTCTGCGGTTCACCTTCCTCCTCCCATCGCGTAGTGGAGGATCAAAAGGGCGTCGCAGTTTTTGAGTGTGACGTCCAGATGCGGATAGAGTTCCTTCGCCTTGTTTTTGAGCTTTCGCTTCCATTCTGGTCCTGTTTCGCATGATTTGCGTCCACCAAGTCCAAGAGGTTCTTGCCATATCTTAGGCTCGACTCGATGCAGAGCGTAGCCTTGTGCGTAGCCTAGACCCTGCACAATGCCGTAGTTCTCGTGGAGTGTCGCCATGCTGGCCGACGACGTGAGTTTGCTCACGAACTTTGGCACCTTCTCAATCCACAGATGGCTATCTGCTAATTTGAATCCACTTAGTAGTTGCGCCATATCGGGCAGCGACTCAGGCATTGGGAAGAGCAGTATTCCTTCCGACGTGCTGACCGCAAAACCACCGCCCACACCTGGATCGACCGCTACGATTGTTTGATTTGTTTTCATAACGCTTAATTTTATTCTTAGTAACAGAGAACAGATACGCTCTCCGCAGCGATTCGCACCGCTGATTTGGTTACTCCATCCTCGCTCCATTTCTCGACCTTCACGCGGCCTTTGACGCGCACTAGAGCGCCGTTCTGGACTTCCATGATCTTCTCGGCCACCTGTCCCCAACTCGACAACTCGAACTCATCGAAGTCTTCGTGAAACCTGCCATCAGCATCTGTCCAATGGCGAGCGATTGAGATGACCCGTCGAACCATCAATGCGCCGGTCTTGGTTTCTGTTTTGCGGCTGATTCCTCGTAACTCTCCGATGAGATAAACCACGTTCTCAGTGGGCGTGGCCGTTTCATTTGCTGTCGTAATTGATGCACTCATTGGAAAACGCAACCTAGTTGGCGGTAGCATTCCATTCGCTTCTTCGAGTGGTATGCTCCGATGGGGTGGAATCTGTCAGAAAAGTCCAGAATTGTCGCACAGTTTTTGGAATCTGTTTTCCGCAATGCGCGGCTCGCTCGCTGGATCGTCTTCTGCGACGACCTGCCACCGCTGACCATGATGAGCAGTTCGACGTTCGGCAGGTCCAAACCCTCGTCGGCCAATGATGTGGCTATCATGGTTCGCAGGTTTCCGGCTTTGAATTCGTCCATCGCTGCCTTGCGCTGCTTCTTGCCGATCTTGGAATGGACGAGGAGCGAGTTCGGGATGCGCTTTTCATAGTCCTCGCCCAGCGTGATGCGCGGGATGAGGATGAGCGTCTGCATGTCGAGGTGTTCTATCGCGTACTGGATGGCGTGGTTGTTGCGCTCGCGGTTCTGGCAGATACCGATGTCCACTAGGGATTCCCACGCGCACATGCGTTTTAATTCGTCATCACTTATCCGCATATACCGCCGTCTTGTTACAAACAGCCGGTCGATGTTGTCGTCGATCTTCTGCTGGATGTTGATGTCCGTGGCGTGGCTGATTTCGAGGTAAGCGTCGGCCAATGAATCGCCAATGTCGGTTCGGCTTATCTCGTAGGTGCGGTTGCGGAAAAGTGTTCGCGTAACCACGTTCCGATCTGGATCGTCGCCCCAAGGAGTTGCGTCGAAGCCATAACGCAGCCCGTGGCAGGATTCGATGATGCGACGCCATCCGGCAGCGGGACTGTGCTTCGCCTCGTCCACGATCAGGATGTCTTTCCGGCTGAAGTCCACCGATTCGTGGGGGCAGCGAACTTCGACAGTCTCGTCCGGTACACCTGCAACACGGAGCGATGTTCGCGCCTGCTGGCATGTCTCGCGTGTTGGAGCGAGCCATCCGAATCGCAATCCAGATCCTTCTTGTTGCTTGTTTCTGATGATGCTCGCAGCAATCCATGTCTTGCCGCTGCCAGCCGGTGCGATGATCAGGCCGTCGCTAGTTTTGGCCCACTCTACTGCTTTCTTTTGGTATTCTCTTAGATTCATAGTTTTAGGAAATTTGCCCCTCCGCTTACTGCTTCATAGCAGACGAAGGGGATTATCCGTACCACAAGGTACGGCTCGCCGTCATTCGTTCGTTGGACTGGCGGTAGAAGGCTCGCTCGATTTCGTCGTGGCGCACCTCTTGTCCAGCAACTTCCTTAACGCTTGATTGGCGAAAAATCCGATCTTCAATCCATGCTCATCGCAATGTTTGCGAACCTCTTCGTGAATTGTTGAGTCGATGGTGATTACTGTGTTCTTAGTTTTAGGTTTCATTCGCAGGAATAGATTTCAGTGGTTGTTTTTAGATCTTTCGGCCACTCGGGAGTGACGAACGATTTGTCGCAGAACAAAACCTTGTCGGTGGGTTGTATCGTGAGTCGGCCATTATTCAGCTTGATGAACATGAACTCCTTAGCCTGCTCGGGATATCGGGAGAATCCGTCGTCAATGGGTGCTGCTGTAAAGAGATACTCGCCAGCTCTAGTCGTGTCAGAGCATTTTGCAACGACCTCCACGCCTCGGAGGTAGGTGTATTCGATGGTGCTGAACTCTCGACCATAGCAATCCCAGCGTTGAGCATGGTCTTGCAGCCAGTTAAGTTCAGACTGTGGGTGGAACGCTATGGCATGGGGCGGAACGGCGCGATAGACGGCCCCGCATTCCAGCATGATGGTGCAACCCCACATTCGACCTGGGATGGATACTAGGCCAAACCAGACGCAGGGTACGAAGCCGGTGCCAGATCCAAGGAACGAGGCATCGACCCAGCAGTACTGGTGGTGAGGTAGCTGGCCAGCTTGAGAGTAGGTCATGGCTTATCGCTTAGATCTTGGATGATCTTGGTCCTAGCTCGTCCCTTCGATTTGACGATGAGTTGCAAAACACAGATTGGATCGACCGTTGAAACGTGTTGCCAATATGGTCTGGATGCGTCGAGTTCTTTTGCTCTGTCGATGTCCACCACAAGTACCTCGCTGGTCATCTTGTGCTTGTAAACAAAACAGACGCAGAAGTTGTCGGGGAGGGTTTTCATTCTGCCTTCGCTTTTGCTAAAGCTCACAGCTTGGCCTCCTTGGCTTTGCGCCACGCTTCTAAATACCTGTCCATATTGTTTCGATTTCCCCGCCACCCGTCGTGCAGATCGTTACCCGCCTCTTCCAGTTGCTGGACTCTCTCTTTCAATTTTGCGCGTTCGCCCATAGTCCATATGATGTCCTTACGTTTCTCTTCGTTTTC
>SXGR01249155.1_pt1 | contig 33533 bp, 25 predicted proteins | sample 3174711 | NCBI WGS metagenome assembly SXGR01 (sample SAMN11356860, study PRJNA531348) | freshwater metagenome | isolation source: freshwater sample F1-60 | place: China: Fuxian Lake, Yuxi | collected 2017-12-25 | reverse complement strand
TGCCAAAAAAGTAACGGTGAATACCCGGCACCACCCCCGGCCTGTCAAGGTGCCCCTACGATGCCTTCGTTTTAATCTCCGGATGCTCCCTGCAAAACCATTCCACAATCGCTTCCAAACCTTCGGTCACAGAAACCGACGGCGCGTAGCCTAAGTGTGTGCGTGCACGTGAAATATCGGCATGGGTCTTGAAAATATCCACTTTGGGCATGGGGATCGGCCGCAAATTGGGCGATCGATCCGTAAGCGCACGTAGCATCTCGACCACATCACCCAAACGTACTGGCTCACCACGACCTAAATTATACACTTGGAACCCATCAGGTCTTGCCGCTGCACGCACAATCCCATCGACAATGTCGGCGATGTATGTCCAATCGCGGTACATCTCACCCCCATTGTGATAGGGGACTTCGTTCCCTGTAAGTATGCTGTTGAGCAAATGCAGCATCATCATATCGGGCCTGCCGCGCGGACCATAGACCGTAAAAAATCGTAACGCCGTGGTGTTGATGCCATGCACATAATTCCAGCATGATCCCAGATGCTCTGTGGCAAGCTTGCTGGCACCGTAGGGACTCACAGGCATGATCCCAATATCATCCTCTGTAAAAGGGATGGTCGTCGTATTGCCATAAACAGCCGAAGTGCTTGCAAACACTACATGCTGCGCGTCATGAAGTACCGCTTGGTTCAAAATATTCATGGTACCCGTGACATTCACATCGGTGTACAATGTCGGGTCATCAATAGAAGCACGTACACCCGCCATGGCGGCAAGATGGATCACGGTCGCGGGCTTGTGGGTTTTAAACATGCGCGACACAAGCGCCGTGTCACGAATATCCCCGATCTCGCATGAAAAATCGCCCTTCATGCCACGCAAGAGTTCTAAGTTTTTGTGTTTGATTTTCGGATCATAATAGTTATTGCAGTTATCGAGGCCCACAACCCGATGCCCCTGTGCAATCAAATGCGCCGCTGTATGGTGTCCAATAAAACCCGCACACCCCGTCAAGAGGATAGGATCTGACTTTGACAATGTATTCTGTTGGTCCATTCAGTGATTTTGTCGCAAAACCGGTGTGGGCCGCAAATTAGCTTCTTAGCTTTCTTCTGTGGTTTGCGGCACTTCCGTTTGACGAAAACATTCGACGATGGGCACCGCAAGAAGCGGCTGCCGCCATATCCCCAAATCAAGACGTGATTTCAGATCATCCATGCTTGTAGGGGGTTTGCGCGTCAGGATATCGAGCGCTGCATTGCCTAAAAGAACTTCTGGATCAAGCCCCAACCCCGACGCAACCTTACGCCGTAAATCACGCAATTTATCGAAACGACTACGCAATTCAGGATCGCTAGGACGACCCACACGACGACGTCCTGAACCCTGGGGAGGCTTGCCATACAAAGGTTCCGCTTGGGTGATGACATCAAAAACATCTTGGCGATACCTATCCATCAGCGTGCGGCTAAGACCACGCCTTGGTGCTATATCGTCGGGCGTTTTCGGTGGATCCATGGCCAATTGCAACATGACCATATCGGAAATCACCCGAAAGGGTGGCCTATCCAATGCCTGGGCCACGGCATCGCGCAAAGCATGTAATTTCTGCACCCTGCCCTTTTGGATCGGCAATAGTGCTTTCACGCCACGCACGCGCCAAAATCCACGATCCAGATCCTCACCGATCGCGCGTCCTGCCATACTGCGTGTTTGCTCGGGCAATCGTGTAAAATCTTCTTCGGCCCACGCAAGTCGGCCCGCTTTTTCCAATGACTCAGACAAATGTGCACGCAAAGCAGGAAGGTAGTGGGTATCGTAACGCGCGTATGTAATTTGTTCTTCGGACAAAGGGCGCCGTGTCCAATCGGAGCGTTGAAAGCGCTTGTCGGCCTCATGATCAAAGCACTCTTTGAGCTGCGCTGCCAAACCGAAACGCGCATAGCCCAAAAAACGACAGGCCAGCATGGTATCGAAAATTCCAGCTACCTCAAAACCAAAATCCCGCCGCAAACCGATAAGGTCATAACAAGCATCGTGGAATATTTTAATTTTTTGGTCGTCAGCAAATACATCGGTCAAGGACGACAGATCGGGAAGCGCCAAGGGATCGATGATCACATCCTGCCCCATGGCCGTCATTTGGATAAGACACACACGCTCGCGATAATGGTGCATCGAGTCACCTTCGGTGTCGACCCCAATTTCATCGGCTTTTTCAAGCACCTTAACCCACCTGCTCAGCCCACGTGGGGTGTCGATGTAGGTAACTGGTGCGTTATCCTGTGGATCCATATCGCCCTCGTGCCTACAGACTACTCCAGCACCGCAGGAGGTCAAGACTGTTATACAACGATCGACGTGGTCTAGCGATTTAGGAAGAATTCCGATAAGGTGTATCCCAAGGTAGGCATGCGCGTTTGATGAGAAAACAAAAAAACGTACTATTCGCTTTGCTTGTATTGGCCGGATGTGGCGGTGATGGCCCAAGTCCGATTCAACCTGCGACGTACCCATCCCCAGCCCCCGAAGCTGGGGAAGTCCTCAACGATACGGTGGGTGCACAGGTCACGCAATCGGCTGTTGATTTTTTGCGTTCTAACCTTGCGTTGATCGTCGGCCCCATGGTCGACAGTGGACGTTTCGGCGCAAATATCACCCATGATGGCGATCGAGTTCATATTGCCATCGATGAATCCGCCATCAGTGTGGGCGGCGTAAGCTTTCGTGATGGCTGCCTGGGCCCCAATACAAATCCATGCCCTGCCGACAAAAAAACGGAAACATCAAAACTCAGTATCGATTTGGCGCAGCTTGGACGCATAAGCACCGCACGTTGGCTCGTTCCCGATGCACAAAATCGACCGGGCTTACGCATTGAAGCACGCAATTTTGGTCTTTATCTTGATCTCGTTTTTGCATCATCGCTCTTTGGCTCCCAATCGGTATGCCATTTGGTCGATCGCCAAGGTCTGGCCGCGCTCAATATTCCCTATTTTGCCGTCGATCTTCGAATCCGAGTGCAAGGAGAAGGTTCCGCGCGACGCCTCAACGTTGCGTTGGAGAATCTCAAACTCGACGATCCCGATCTCGAAAACACAGACAGCATTCTCGGGTTCGATGTGCTGGCCTGCAACGACGCAACACCCATAGGCACGCCTGGCAGATGCCACGATTCGGTATGCAGCGGTAGCGCATGCACAGGAACATGTGGTTTTTACGATGCCATTGGCAACTTGGGTGGCTTTCTCGCCAATTATATTCCACCCCTTCTTGATGCAGTCGCCCCCATCATCACCGATACCGTCAATGAACTTTTAGACAATGCGTTAGGCGATACAGCCCTCGCCGTCGAAGGCATGATCGATGCCAAGGCCATCACGCCACTTCTTGCACGGGCACGGCCTGTGAATCTCTTTGCAGGACTTGGTGCCAATCCCACCATCGCAGGCGCTGTGGGCAGTCGAGGACGTGGCTTGCGCATGACAGGCGATATCGGTTTAGGCGCTTCGGGTCGCGTGCCCTGTGCCATGGGAGCCACTGCACCCGATATCATGGCGATGTTAGGAACCGCCCCAGAACACACAGGTTACGTCGATGTGATCGATGGACGTGGCCGTGCACAACTCGAACCCTATCACATCGCAGCACATTTAAGCGAAGCGACCATCCAACAGGCCGTGTGGAACTTCTTTGCGTCGGGTTACCTCTGCCTCGCACTTGATGCCCATAGCTTGGATCGCATGTTAAACGGTCAGCTGATCCTCAATGCAACACTGCTCAGATTTTCCTCCGCAGGTGTTACAGAAATAACGCACCAAGATGCGCCCCTGTTGCTCACCATTTCTATGAACAGACCTCCCAACATTCGCATTGGACGCAATGCACTTCTCCCCAACGGCGTCATGGATCCTCTCCTTGAGATCACAAGCACAGGATTCGGATTGGGGATCTACTACTGGATCGATGGAAGCTACACGCGGCTTGCAGAGCTCACCGCCGATTTGTCTCTTAAGCTGAAGGTGGATCGTTCACCCGCCAATGCGCTTGAAATTGCATTGGTTGAGGAACCCCAAATCACCAACATCAAACAGGTGTACAACGAAGTTGCACCCGCAGCTGATCTAAGCAGCATGTTTTCGGGCCTGCTCGATCTAGGACTAGGTATCGCGGGAGACCAGCTTAAATTTCCCGTCGACGTCAGTGGTGTACTCAGAGAGCAACTCGGTGTCTCGCTTTCCACCCGTATCAATACGGTGCACCGTGTGTATGGTGAAGACGGCCACACGTTTGTTGCACTTTATCTCACACTCTGCACCCCTGAAGACGAACACGACACCTACAACTCGGCCTGTTACATTCCTCCACCTGCTGGCACCAGCCTACAAATGATAATGGCGCCCACGTTTGGATCCATCGACAACGGACGTGCATTGTTTACCGTACCCCGCGCGTCTGAGGGTTACGAGTATCAATACCGTGTTGCTGGCGGCATGTGGCATGCATTTACACAGCCTGTTGACGGCACACTTGAAATTCAAAGCCCTCACCTTAAAACCGAAGGCGAACATCTCGTGGAATTTCGCGCACGAAAAACAGAACAATACATGACACGATTAGATCTCGCGCCTACGCCTGTGACCATCGCAAGTGATGCTGCCTCTGAACCCGTGGTAGAAACCACTGTCACTGCTTCACACGAACAAAGCAGTGTCGATAAAATTCTCCGTGCAGGGGGCTGTGTTCAAACACCAGGTCCAAGTCTTCTCGTACTGGCCTTGGGTGTCGCCCTCATGAACGAGTTCCGAAGAAAACGCCGCTAACATCCTAGTCTTGGAGCGCGGGCATCCTGCCCGCTTATATTTCCAGAATTTTATGGGCGGGCAGGATGCCCGCGCTCCATGCTAACTAAATATCTCTTTGGAACAACTTTCCCAACGCACAAACACCTGTCCTGCAAAATCGAGATCCTCATGATCTGAATGCTGCTTCGCCCACAGACTCACAGCCTGACATGTTACAGGGTGAGAAAAAATAGCATTAAACGACCCTGGTATCTTTCCGCGCATCTCAGCCATGGCCTCACCCACCCATTCAAAATGACGAACCGGTGATTTTTGTCCACGATGTTTTTGGTCAAGCGTCTGACGAATGGGAACAATGATTTGCTTGGCAAAAGCACCAAATCCACCGTTCCATTCTTGCCAATGACCAAATGTGGCGTACCCCGACATGTCATCAGACAATCGCTGCAGCAACAACGACGCAACCTCAAATTTACCACTGCCGTCAAGCCAATACACAAACCGCAACAGATCACGATCTGCGTGTGGAAACTGAAAAAGTGCGCGATGATGCGCGATCAAGGGTCCCAACTTGGCCACGTGAACACCTCGCGTGAACACCTCGCAATAAAAGTTTGAAAGATGCTTCGCCAGAAGTCCATTTATTTTATCATCATGCGCAGGATGATTACCCAACAGCAAATCAAAAGGTTCGGGCTGTAAGCCACTGTTCTCCCGAGACCATGACACGGCACGATCATCAAGCAATTCATCCAATCGATTTCCATCAGGCTGTTCTACATGAGCCTGAATATATTCCTGAAACGCCGTAACAGACGCCCATGTTTCTTCGAAAGGTGGCAATGCATGATCACGCACCGATCTGTGCATATCAATCGCAAGATTCAAACTCACCTGGATTGCAGGTTCAACCACTTCACGCGACCAACGCATCAGGTCCTGTACCGTTGCGCCCAACGCCGCATAGATCGCTTGGTCTTTTTCCCACATTTCATGCGCAAAAAGCCAAGGGGACTGCAATCGATGTGTCACCTCATCGGGATCTCCCGTCAACAAACACAACAACAACTTGGTCCGCGCTTCTTGCAACGCAGGTGTCGTGGGTTGATTGGCTCCAAGCAAACGCAAACGCGCTATCCATTCACTGCGTGCAGCACCATTGAGCAAGGATCGTACCTCGGGATCGCGCACCAATGCACCGCAAAACAACGACACTTCAGCGGCCGTTTTTTGTTCATGCAGCATTCCCTGCGTCCATGAGAGATCGCGGGCAATCCCTTGCACGCATTCTGCCCATGATCTTAAATCCGAAGGTTTTAGCAACGAAAGGGGTCCCTCACCCACCACAGATCCCATTTCACGGACCACGTGGTCTACAATTTTTTGAGGATCATCGCTGAGTGGTTTTCGGGCGTGCACAAACCGATCAGTCAGAGCATTCACGATCTGCTTGGCCATACCCGGAAATGGTCGATGCGCAACATCCAATTGAATCGCGGCTTTGTTCGCGACGTCCTGCCAATACTGGGCCGTCGTTTCCATGGTATTTTGAATGGGCGACGGTTCACGGGATCGTAAATGAGGCGCAGGATCGGCGAGGTATTCCTTAAAACCATCAACATCAATACCTACCAGGTGGGCCGCAGCAGCAACTTTAGATTTTTGATCGTTTAATACATCATCAACCCAAATTTCGATCTCTTCCTTTGGAACCGTGCCTTGAATAAGCATCTCCAGCTTATTGTTTTGGATGACCTTATCAAACACCTTCTGTGCTGCACGAATATTGATTTGGCTTTTGTCTGGCACACGACCACCCAACAATTGCCCAACATCAGCCACGGGTCCCACGGCACTCCAAGAGGCCATCACACGAGAAATTTCATCGGAGCATTCCGATATCGCCAACAATTCCATCCATTGTTCGTGCGTTGGCAAACAACCTGGGGGAAAAGACAGCAATGCATTTCCAGTCCCGTCCCAGCACAGATCTTGTGTTGCCGACCAGTTATTAGGCGCAAGACTTTGTGCAAGCAAGCTGTCGTCCGAGGGATCGACACGATGCCACTCAGGCTTTCCATGGATATTGGGTAATTCCACCATCGCGTAATAATGCGTGCTCGGTTTGAGCGAATCGTATACAAAGCCAAGCGGCCCCAAGCACGTCCCAAGATATCCAGGATGCCGAACAGGCATCACGGCCATACCGCTTGGAAAACCAAAAAATCGAAACAATGCCACAAGAACAAGTGCTTTGCTGGAGCAACTTCCAGCCCCCGACTCAATCACCGTACTCGCACTGCGTCGCCAACCCGCCAATTCGTAATGAATGCTATCCTTCACCCAGTCAAAACATGCCGCCGCGAGACGATGAGGAGGGATCTTGCCTAGCTCTCCCCCCACAGACGCAAGGATCTCTTCTGCTACTTTGCGAACACTTGGATGTTCAAAGTCACAACACGTATCGCTTCGCAAAAACGGATCGGTAGCACTTGAACGGCTATAATGCGCATGCAATGCAGCTTCAACCTCACGAAACAATTGCGCATAGCGAACACGCTGTCTTGCGATGAGCGAGAGCGGTGGGGCCACCTCATCCTTGAAAGACTTTCTCACATCTTCATAACTTGGTGGAATTTCCCGGCTGGCCCCGCGCGCACGCCTTGTCGCGCGATTAAGTAACATTTTCGTATCACAAAGCCTGGCATCAATACCGTGAGCAGCCCTATGGGGACTGATTTCAAACTTTGGAGGCGTTCCGACATGAAAGGCTTGCAAAACATCGGCTTGATGGATGTCCTTTGTGATGCGACCAAGTGCGGTCTCATCCTCAGCCACCCATCTATCAGGCGACTTGATCGGAAGACCTTGGGTGATCGCATCCAATAAAGACATACGTTAATCCGTTAATCCATCGTACTTCACCAAACACCCACAAAAGTTATAGGCGTTTGTATGCAACAGGAGTACCATGCTGTATTTCGTTCAGCAATTCGGAAACGATCTTCTGATGCAGTTGATCTGGACGAAACGATCAGCGCATACTAAAAAACGCGAACATGAGTTCGCCTCGCGCAAAGTTTCTTCCTTTTATTAGGCCATAAGAATGATGATGAAAATAATTCAACGTGCTGAGCCACCCGTACGATGCATTGCCACACTTCCCGGTTTTGGATACTGGACCACCCCTACGCCACCACCGTCCCCTGAATTACCAAAACGTATGTATTCTGGAGCCCCGAACAGTCCTGCGCCTGCAATCCCATCAGAAATACGCAAGACATCCATCGAAATAACTGCGAGTACCGAATCACTCCGATCAGTGCCACCGCCATTCGATATCATTGATACCGCCTGTCTTCTTTTGGAACAAGCATTCGGATTGTCCCCCAAGCACTTTGGGGAGCAACATAAAAACTGGTTCGCGTAAGATCGTTCCTGTATTGTAGGCAACACATGCCGCAGCCAACTTCCACGCTTATTCAACTTTTTCGAGAAATTGTATCAGTACGTTATGCCAAAAAAGCGGCGATCATGTGGCGCGATCGTATTCTTGCGGGCGAAACACAGAACCTTGCGGATGTTTTAGGACGCGGAACCCCAACCACGACACACGATCCTGTTTGTATCCATTCTCTTGGGATTCATATGGTATGCCCTCACCATTTTACGGTAAGTTTTGGCCATGCAAACATTGCCTATATCCCAGGCGATCGCATGGTTGGATTTGGACGTTTATCTGCCCTCGCCCACGCCGCCACCGCACGCATCATCCTGCAAGAAGACGCCACAGCATCGATCGCCGATACGCTCATGGAAACACTGGGATGTCGCGCGGCAGCTTGTGTGATTAAAGCCGAACATCCATGCCATAGGCTTTCCCATCCATCGGCCCACAGGAGCACCGCCACGACCCAAGCCGTGCGTGGCCCCGCATCGTTGCAACGCACCCTGCGGGCGCTTCTCGCGCAACAGTCATGAACAGACCTTTTGTAAGCATCAACATGATCTCAAGTGTCGATGGGAAGATCACATCGGCTTCAGGGGAATCCCCATACTTTGGAAGCCATGAAGACCGCCTACGATTGCATGCTTTGCGTAGCACTGCCTGCGCTATTTTAGTGGGTGCCAACACCATCCGCTGTGAAAATCCACCCATGCATCCACGCGATAGCACAAAACATCCTTGGCACATCGTCATGAGCCGCCTGGGACAACTCGACCCCCATGCACGCATTTTCACTGAGGGCACGCCTGCAAAGCGCATCATCGTCACAGCACATACTGCGGTGGAGCCTGGGATCCCTATGACCGAACATTGGCCACTGGGCGACGATCTGCCTTTGTTGCTGAAGCGATTGTATGCCGAAGGCGTTCGTCACTTGCTGGTCGAAGGCGGCGGCGAGATCAATGCCGCATTTTTTGCGCAAGATCTGGTGGATGAATTGTACTTAACCCTCGCTCCCACGTTATTGGGAGGATCCCATTCTCCCACGATCATGGGAGGGACTGGCCTTACTCTTGCAACACGCATCGCATTACAGTTGGTCCACGCTGAACGGGTGGAAAACGAATTGTTTTGCCGCTATCGTATCGTGCATGAACTCTGACACGTGGAATATTCACGAAGGCTTGCTGAAACTACGCTGGGGGAATAGCCCCAAAGAAGTCATTGCAACCTATCCCCAAGCGCTCAGTACACATGCCATCAAACAAGCCGCATCGAAAAAAGAACCCGCCATTGATATCCCTCCAGCACTTGTCATCGAACAGTTTATAACACTTCCTGCATGTCAGTTGCGCGCTGTGTGCAGTTTTTCAAATGAACAACTTGTGGGGATCGATCTCTACCCACGAACAACCTATCAAGACCGATCGCTGCGCATTTTTTTAGAACGCGCCTTGCAAACATTGCTTGCACAACTGGGACTTGATGCTAGCATCGCACTGCCTGTTCGCACGCAAGCGATTATTCATCCCAGCATTCTTGATGGCGTGCATGTGGAAATTGAAACACAAAAAACAGACTTTGCGGTTTTTTTGTATGCGCCCAATACGGAAGAACTCGGCAGGCAAAATGATTTGCACAGGCGCTATCGCCGTATTCAAGCGGAGCGGGGTCTCGTCAATGCACGTCTATCCCCGGAGCAATGGACCGATGCCATGAAAAGTAAAGTATAACGACAATCGGCTGAAAACGGTTCACTGAAAGGATCTTTCTATGCCCGCTAAAGGAGTCACACATCATGCGGTTCTACAGCTTCAGGCCTTGATTCACGAAAATATCCATTCAGATCATGAAGCGAAACATACACTTAGTGCCTTGGTCAGTGCATTTAGCGATATTTTAAGACAGGTGACCGATCATCAAAACCCCGCGTTGCAAGCACTTGTGGCCGAATTTGCTGCCCACATCGAATTGCGCGACCCTCCGGCATTTCAACGACTGCATCGTGAGTTTTCACATTTTTTTTCTGACCCGCCACCCCATGCACACCGAAATACTGAAATGCCTTCGGCCTCAGCACTCATGCCCACCAAGGCGGATCATTCCCATGCTACAGATCACGCAGCGCCACTCACCGAAGCACTCCTCATGCGCGAAACGAGCGAACCCAAACGGCGCGCCGCCCCACCCCCTCCTGCAGATCCCAAACGGGCATACAAAGAGGCCATGCGCAGCCTATGGAGCAACGCAGTTCCGGGATCCGCAGTTCATGTGAAAGCGACAACAGAAGCGCTGTCTGATCGATCAGGATTTGAAATAACGACAACAGCCACATGGCTCGATAGCACGGGTCGTGAGTCATTCCACTTAGAACAAACTTTCAGCGAACGTACCCTCGATGACAAAAAAAAATCGGTAACACTGGAAATAGAGAGTGCCCACGTGGCAGATCATCTTCAGGGCAAAGGCTTGTGCGCTGCGTTGATGGGTGATCAAGCAGATGCCCTAAAAAAATTGTATGGGCCTACTGCAGAAATCAATATCATCCTTCTGGCTTCTGGATTTAAAGGACAACAAATAGGTCGCGTATTCTGGGGAAAACTCGGGGCTGTATTTGCTGCTCCTGAAGATCGCACCGCATTTCTTGCATGTTGCAGAACATGGCTTTCCGGGCTTCCAGACACAGAATTACCACCCGCACTCAAAACACACCTGATGACGATGTGGGATGATACCCATGTGGATATCACAACGGGCATCGCCATAATCACAGCACCGTGGATACTTTTTTCATTCGTCGAAGAAATAGATAAGCAACGGGGTGGTCACAAACCTGCTTTGATGCAAAGTTTGGCGAACCATATTATGAGTGATGCAGGCGTCGCATGGAATGGTATCATTCGCATTCAGCCAGAGCCTGAAAATGGGAGCCCTTTTGCCTTGCGTGTCACGGCGGCACGCGCGAAGCGTGCTGAAATGCATTGAGAAGGTGTTCTATGTAGGGGCGGTTCGTGAACCGCCCGTTAAAATTTTTGATTCAAAACCGCAAGGGCGCTTCGCGAAGCGCCCCTACATGAGAGCAATGATACGATTCAGATCAATCGGAAATGGTCTAAAGCCCATACAAGTGATGAATAAAATAGGGATACACCTGGCGCATATTCGTTAAAGGCAAACGTTGCAGAACACGGCTCCACGAATCAGCCGAAACCAATGTCACTTCTTGTTCAGCCAAATGTTTTCCCACAATACTGCAACCGTACACCCCACCTTGGGAATTAAAACTACAACCAAACATACGGCCGTACAATTCACGCACAGGATACACACGACATGCACCTTCAATGCTTAAAAATGGGCAATCAAATTTTAATTGCATCGCCCAATGCAATCGCTTCGTTGGATCGTCATGGGCTTCTTCTAAAGCTTCAATAATCACACGATGCTGCTGATACAGAGCTAAACCGCGAGCAATGACTTCTTGAAAGGCATTGTCATCAAATGTTTTTTGAACTTGATCCCATACATACAAAAACTCAAGCGTAGTAAGAAAAACGCTTTCACGACAACAGGCATCGCAACCTTTGTGACACGGCAAATTTAAATTTTTTGTGGTGGCTTCAATGCGCGCATCCACACGTGCATAAAGTGCAGCAAGCTCTCCAAATGCACGACGAAGATCCACACCCGCTCTGTCTGCAAATTCATCGAGATCGAGATGAGAGAACGTCATACATCCATGATACGCTTAAAAGTTGGCAGCAATCTGGACATAAGCACTTCCATAGTTATTGGCCGCACGATTTTCAGCAAATGCAGGGTAAAACAAGGGCCAAAGGATCTTTTTATTATCGTCCGATTGTGCACCATGCAGTGCGCGAATACCCACATTGCAGGTTAAATCTACAGGAAGTCCTTGGATCCTATTTTTTCCCGCAAAACTGTATCCTGTCCATACGGCATAGGTCAGAAGATCTTCACGGCCTGGGCCCGCATCGGCGTTGGGACTTGTGAAGGCATCGCGTTTGTCGGTCAATGCATACCGAAACGCGTTGATCACACCCAATCGGTAACCAATGACCCATGAAGGCAAGATCCGATACGTTAACGTAATGGAATTCCATAGATCAAAGTTGGGTGAAGCCTGCCCAGAGCCAATCTCAACCACGGAATCGCCAACATTACGCGTAATGTTACTTTCCCGTGCCACGCCCTGCTGTTGCATACTCGTGGAATAGCTGTTGAACGATTTGGTGATCAAACTGCTCACGTTAATATTGAATTTTCCAAATGAACGGTTCAACGACAATCCATTTTGCCAATCAAGTATACGATGATCTTTCCAAGAACTGTACGAGAACGGTGGCAAAAGTGATGAGGAGAAACTTACATGAATGCCAGTATGCTTTTCAGTCCACCCTTCCCATGAAAGACTTAAAGAAAGCCATTGTGGATCAAAACGTCGGTCGGGATTTCTTTTGGGTTCTGTAAGCAGTACAGAAAACACCGACGAAATGCCTGCATTAAAGCCCTGACCCAACAGTTTAAAGTCGTAACCTCCACCCAACATCCAGGTTTGCACGATGCGATTGTTTTGTTCACGCACCGCACTGTTGGCCAAAAAGTTCCCCGTACCAAAGCCATGATCCATCAACACGCTGGCCTGCCATGCCTTGGCAGGCGAACCATCCGTACTCACTTGGGTATTGGCACCCGGCGCTTGCGCCAATTGCGCCCAAGCATTGGTACCAACACACAGCACAAGCACACCGAGACCACCCCTAATCATTCGCATAGGCTGCCCCCTTTCTCTTTGTGCTCATGCTCAACCCCCAAATTCCATGGTGCTCGCCATGTCGCGCAAAACATCGAAAAGACTTGTTTGATCATTGATCAATCGCTCTACGCGTTGGAGCTCCAAATCAGAACGATCGAGCGCTTCACGTGCGCTCGCAATGCTTGCAGCGCTGGCACCAGAGCCCGAACGCGTCAGCGTCTCGACACGAGATTTTGCATCACGCCATGCGCGTTCCGCGGGCACGTAGCTCTCGGTCACAAGCTTTTGTGCTTTGGCGAGCATATGCGCTCCCAAGGCCATTGGATCGCTCGCAAGACGTGGCGCCGTATAACGATAACCCGTGGTGGGATCCACAAAGAGGGTGAAGTCCTGACCTTCACGACCTTCCACTGTCGTAATTGCGCCGTCTGCACCGATAACCTGCCGACTGTAATTCAAACAATCGCGTGAACCATCCAAACATATTTTTGCATAGTTTGAAAAATCCAAGCTGTAATCGTACAGTGAATTAAATCGGGCAAGAGACATGGCAATGCCTTGATATCGCAACGACCAACTTGTCGATGCTTCAATCGCAGGCAGCGGTGCAAGCGCTGGACCTGTGCCGTAAATATCCACCAAGGGTTTGGGCTGAAAGTTAATCCCAGCACTTGGCGTCTTTTGAACACGCCAGGATGATTCCGCCGTTTCACCTAAATACACGCCATGAAACAAGCTCAGCATTTCTTTATCAAGACCGCCACGCCAGTATGAAAGTGCAAATGCACCACTGTCGAGCATATCCGAGAATGTTCTGTAGAATGCACTTTCGTTGTCTGTGATTGCCCAAAGCGCCATGTATTTTTCAATGTACGTTCCCACGCGCGTCAGATCCAAATCGTATTCATCATTCCATGTGGAGTAGTAGTATTTACCAACACCCACGGGAACATCGATCTGATCACCCGAAGCACACGTTCCACGATTTCGCATGTACATGTTTTTGGAAGCATCCAAGCAGTACTTTCCTGGTTCTGGCTGCTCAACCACACTCGTCAGATAATTAAGACCATCAATGGCAGCATTTTGCCAATCTTTGCCGACATCAAAATCATTCAATGTTTTCCCGCCGCCGACCGATGAGAACCCATACAAGTAGTAGCGATAGACGCTCGACATGGGTACAAAGAATCGGTCGCGAACACGCGCAGCAATGGAACCCACATTGAAGCTAAAACGATCCCGACGGAAATTATTGAAAAAGTAATAGGCATCATGACGCTGCATACGATCTTCAACAATTTCTTGGAACGTTCCCCCCTTATCGTAAGGCTGACACGTCACATTGCTTTCAAACGACCATTCATCGGGGCAAAACTTGTAAGGAACAACCGAAGGCGTCACATAGACAAGAGGTTGATAGCCCACAGGTGGCTTATCAATCCCAGCACGCTTGCGCGCTTCTTCGCGTTCAATTTCTGTCCACTGGTTATTTTCCTGGGTCAGCAGATCTTCAAATGAAACGTGACTACGTGCCCAAATATTTTGAGGTTTTGCCGTTGCGTGGTCAATAATATACTGCATCGCACCAATACTCGTCCCTCCGCCACTGGTGTATGCGTTATAGCCGGGGCCCCCTACTTTGGTGTCATCGTTGCTAAACGTATAGCTGTATTCACCCGACAAAATCTTTGGTAACTTATGGTAGTTGTTCAAGTACATGGCATCTTCATAAAACAATGCAGGAACATCTTTTTTAAATGTTTCAACCATGCCACCGTAACCAAACTTGATAGCGGCACGATCGTAGGCACCGATACCTTCATTGCTATCGGCATAAAAACGCGCATCGTAATCCATGATGGTGGAATACATGTAACGTTCTGCACTGGTGGGTTCCCCATCTGAAGTACGTCGTTCAACTTTGCCTGTCTGCGTGTTGTAAGAATCCCAAAATTCAGGATGATAATTAAGAGGATCGAAAGACCCTTCAAAATTATGGCGCAACCCTAAGGTATGCCCTACTTCATGGGCAGTAACACTGCGATAAATCTCACGGCGCATGTACGTATAGACTTCATCCCATGTTTTTCCTTTGAGCTCTTTGTTGAGATGCGCCATGCCTGGGTCCACCCACTCGGCCATGGTGATGTTTCGGCTGGCGATGGCCATCTGCAAATCATGGGAGCTCTGTGCACCACCCTTGCCTTGCAAAGTTTTTTGAAGCGGCGTTTCTTCATCGCCCACTGCGATACCCAATGCACGACGCAATTCATCATTGTTTAAGAGTTCTTTATCCAGCGCCGAGCCTGCTAACTTTTCAAGTTTGGACCGTGAAGCCGTACGGCCCTTCAACCGTGCTTCTTTGGCACCTTCGGCAGCAATGCTATCGGTAGGGCGCGACAATTCTCGCAGATTTGTGCGTTCATCCCCGCGCATAGGAAGAACAAATCGTTCTGCCACATCGCGAATACTCTGACGCTGTGCATGCATCGCCGATTCACTGGCGGCACCAAAACGATTCTTTTGGCTCTGCCGAATATGTTCACGAATATCTTCACCCGTAATGGTTTCATCAATTGTTGTGTCGCCATTCACAAGCGCCACCACATCGGCCGCATAGGCCGCCAATGTATCCACCGAAGCACCGTAGATATTCGCATTGGCGCTGATGATTTCGCCAGTGACAGGATCAGTCGCCGCAGGGCCATAACCCAAGGGACCTGCCTGTTGGGGTGTATCCACCCAGTTGACAAAGCTATGGCGAATATCACCAAATTTTTCCCATGTGAAACGACCGGCGGTTGCATGTTCAACCACCGAGCACACACGCGCCATGTTACCCTCTGCAAGATGGTTTACATCAAAGCCATATTGACTCAACGTTTTTTCGAGGTTTTCTCGTTCCACCCAGGACTTAACATTGGCTTCATTACAACTGTTTTTTGAAATCTTAAAAATTGGTTTCATAGCAGCAAGTTGCGCTGCGCGCGCTGCTTTGCTTGGGCCATCCATGGGAAAATCGACAGCCAATTCACCTTTGGCTAAACCTACGGTTTCTTTGAATGCATTGTCCCATTCGGTCACAAATTGAACCGTTGCATCCCATATGGCATTGTCACGGGGAAAATCTACGTTGGTATAATACGTAAACGATCCGGGATGACGATACTTGTATGGGAGTTCATTGCCAGACGCATCACGACTTTTGGCCCAGATATTCCAACGATTTGCCAAGAACACACGGCCCCCACGGGTCCATTGATATTCTTTGTCGTATGCAAAACGCTTGGTTCTAAAAAACCCAAAACGTTCAAACACTGGAATGGTGATGGCTTTGCATTCGGTCAGATCGGCACTGTCTTGCACAGCATCGCCATTGCATCGGCGAACAAGTTTTCCGGTGTCCACGTTACGTGCGGGAACATTATCAGGATAATAAAGTGCGGTGTATGAATTCGTTGGATCCACTTTGCGGAAAGAAAGTTTGAGCTTTCCACGTGAACCATTGCACCACTCGGTAGACCATGTACCTAGCGCGTAGCACGTGCCCTCATCGGGTCTAAGCGCAAAATTCTGAACAATATTGATATTGTTTTCGGTCACTTCAGCACGGTTCGGATTATCAATTTCGTTTTCCTGAACATAATATGGTGCATCGGCATAAGCCGTCACAAAGCCTTCAAGGCTCATGCCATTTTTCAAAAGACTGGTGGACCAATCCACACGCATGTACTCTCGTTCCCACCAGGGTCTATCCGTGGTGTTTTCAAGCAACACGTTGGACTGTTCACCATTGGCCGGATTGTAATCACGCCACACATCGAAGTGTGAATCGATGGGGAAAATGGCTATGGGAACACCAAGAAATTCACTGCTTCCATTGTTGATATCGGCCCCTTCGGTGAGGGTCCAGGCACGATAGGCAATAAGTCTTGTTTCTTGAACATCCCATTTGATGCGTTCAAGCTCGCCACTCAATCCTTCAAACAAAATACCCTGATTGTATTGGGTTTCAAGCACTGTCGGGTGAAAATACCACTCCCCTTGAAACAAAGATTTCGACACGCGATTGGCCTGCGTACGATCAACCAAACCAACATCCTTGGCGCACGCGCCAAGCATCAACAGAATAAGCAAGGTTGCAGAACGTTGTGCGAGTCCCATGCGCGTCCTCCCTGTTTTCGATAATACTTCGATCATAGGCCTACTCCGTATTCATACAAACGATGCACAATACGGGTGTATTGGAGTGTTTGCTCTAAAAGTGCCAATTGGGCTGCCGCGTCTTTGCGCGTATTCTCAAGCGCTTTACGCTGTTCAGTGGTCATGCTTGCAGTGGCTGCGCGAAGCTGCGCATCTGCCTTGGTCCATTTTTCCGAATAATTTTTGCATTGGCCTACCATTTCATAGGCTGGGCTATCCCCCGTTCGTGTTTGTGATGCACGATACGTGGCACCCGATGCGGGGATCACGCAGCGGATCAAAGAACTCGCTGGGAGATTTTCTGAACCGGCAAAATCATCGATACTTCCTTCAAGCGTCACACGGGTGTACTTGGAAAAGTCGAGTGCGTCATCCAAAGGTGATGACAAAAACGCTAGACCATAAAGCACCGCAGAACGCTGCAAGTTGCGTGCAAACGATGGAAAGACAACAGGCAATGTGCTGCCATCCGGCGTTGGGACATTCACCGAACCCAAGGGTTCTGAAGGATTGAGGACAGACCGCGGAACAACCGTCCCCGTTGCAGGATCAAAATGGCTTGCAAAGCCTTCAAGATCATATCGGATCACATGTGAGAGAACATTTCGGATCTCTTCGCTGTAAATACGATAGGGACTCACGGATGCGTATCGGTAATCCGCATTCACATCCACACGGAAAAACGATGCACTCGGATCGGTCAATTCTGCAAGCGCTGCTTGTTTGTCCCAATAGGTTCCAATGTAACTGAACGTCCATTCAACCCAGTCGTCGGTAAAACCTAAAAACAACGGCTGTGCACCACCCAATCGAACCGGTGCATCGGCACCCACACTTGTGCCGCATGTTGCACCCACACCTGCCCCTGCCCCATTTGGATAGTAACCAATACGTGATGAATCAGGCTTCTTGCATGCAACGTAGTTGCCTGGTTCTGGCATGGCCAACACTTCGGTCATTAAGTTAAGGCCGGCACTTACCGAAGTCGCCATATCGCGACCAAGATCCGTGTCAAAAAATGACTGTCCACCAAGAAGGCGTTCTTGCTGGGCACGATAAAGGTACATGTATTGGTACGTGGTGACTGTATCGCGAAATACATTGTGTCCACGATTTGCCGCATTCCAGTTGGCGTTCAAGCGATTGCGAAGATAATTCGCAAACACAAAGTAGTTGCGATACTGATCGATGGCGGCATCTTGGATCTCACGGTGATTCGCACCCAAATCGAAACGACGGCATGTTGGTAAAAGGCCCGCATACTCATCAGAACAATACATGTAGGGAACTTCTTTGTCCTTCAGCGTTGCAAGCTCGGCTTCGGTAAGCGTCCCTTTGCGCCAGTCAAAAGAACGATCCACACGTGCACGCATCGCCGCAAGACCGCCAACGTACGTCGGCAATTTTCGGTAGTCATTGATCAGTTGGTAATTTCTTAAATCCTGCGTGCTGCTCACCGTGTTGGTATTAAACGTTTCGATCAACTGGCCATAACCAAATTTAATCGCCGCATGATCGTATTTTCCAAGGCCTTGAAAGTCAGCATTGACACGACCATGGTAATCCATGATCGAGCTGTATTTGTACTCAGGTTGACGTTCACGAAGTTTGGCCTCTTCCGTAAGGCCACTTTGCTCTACATTCCAAAACGTGTCGTGAAAATTCAATGCATCAAAAGAGCCTTCAAAGTTATGGCGCAAGCCAATATTGTGGCCCACTTCATGCAATGTCACCCCTCTGAAAATGGCGCGTTTCAAACGAATGCGTCGTTCAGCGTCATCATAGGGTTTGAGTTCATCCGCAAGGCCGACAATGGTATCGTCGAGCTCTGCCGCAGGATAAAATGTTTTGTAATCGATCTCACGGATCTGTTTTCGACGTGCGACACGCGCATCACGGCTTCGCGCAAGAAAAGAGGCCTCTTCCCACAATGCGCTGTCGGTGGGCATCCCTGGTTTCCATCGGCCTTTGCTTGCAACAACAAGATCTTCATCACGCAACAAATAATCGCGTTCTACCGATGTTCCGGCAACACGCGCCAAGCGGTCGACGTAATACGTGCTGCTTTCCATAGGCGTCAAAAGATTTTCTTCACCCCCAAGGTTATCGCCTAAGCGTTTAAAACGTGCCTCAAGGCTCTGTAGATGTGCTTTGCTTGCAAGTGGTGTTTGAATTTTTCGGATCGGCGACCCATCCACACTGCGCGCAGGGCTGTGAGGGGTATGATCGGCATCCATGTAATGATTGGGGACATTGTCACCAAAAATCACTTCAGACCCATTGAAGTCTTTTTCACCATACACGTACTTGAGATATTCAAGGGCACGTGTCGTGGAACTTTCAATAGAATCGCCGTGCATATAGGAAGACGCTGAAACAATGCGTCCTGTGGTAGGATCCGCAAGCATCGGGCCGTAACCTAAAAGTCCGGATTCTTCCACATTGTTGATGTAAAAGATCATATTGAAGCGCAAATCGCCGTTTTGCTGCCAAATGAATCGTTCAGCCTCAGGCATATTTTGGGTCAAATACTCAACCGCCGAACACCAATGCGACAATGACTCCCCAATGGGATGTCCTACGACATCAGAAACTTTATCGCGCATGCCATCATGCTTCGCCATCACGGCTTCGAGATTTGCAGCATTGCACGAATTGTGACGCAGAACGAAAACATCCGGCACTTGATCAAGAGGCTTCCCTTGCAACGAAGCCACCGTGCCCTTGAACGCTGCATTCCATTCATTGGCAATTTCTTGCGCTGTTTCTTTTAAGTCTTCAGGAAAATCCCAGTTGGTATAATACACCACAGGACGCACCGTGCGTTGTGCATAGGGGATTTCTTTGCCTTGCGCATCAATGGATTTATCCCAAAGATTAAAACGAACAATCAGATCTTGGCGCCCGCTCAATGTGCTTCCGCGAATATGATCGTATGTGGGGCGTTCTAAACGATAGAAACCAAAACGCTCAGCAATCACTTCGCGTTTGATCTCCCCTGTTTTTGGGTCCAAGATTTCTTGACCTTTGTTATCCACCACAGGAACGCTGTCGGGATACCACAGTCCCTGATAGCCTTTGTTCTCTTCTTCATCCACACGCATGAACGCATGACGTACTTTGGCCTCACCCGGACCACAGCCGGTCTCGCCAAACATATCGTAGCAACTCCAAGGATCGGGTTGCAACACATGGTTCATAACCACATCGACGTAGCCTTTTTCTGGTTGAATGCGCGCATGGTATGGATTGGTCAAGTCATCGGCGTGAACATAAAATTCACCGCCTTGTTTGTTGTCGACTTCAGCATAGATCATCGTATTCAAAGCAGGCGCTTTGTTGGATGACCAATTCACGCGCATAAACTCGCGCTCATGCCACACCCGATCAACCGTGTTTTCACTGCGGACGTTGGTACGCTCATTGGTTGCAGCATTGTACTCAAACACGGCATCGAAGTGTGTCGTGATGGGAAATGCCGCAAGCACTGCGCCTTCTTCTTTGCCTTCGGGCCTTGTTCCTTCTTCGGAACCTTCGACGTATTCATAATCGCGATAGGCGATCAAAAACTTTTCTTGGATCTCAAAACGAACACGCTCAAGCGTAAACCAATCGCCCGAACCAATAATGGCCCACGGATTGGTTTCCGACGAATCAACGATGGTACGGCGATAGTACCAAGACGATCCTAAAAAATCGGCCTTCTTATAGTAACCTGGCTGGACACGGTTAAGTTCCCCCTTGTCTCCAGCGCACCCCATGGCGCTCAATCCCAGGAGTACTGCAATTCCAACGACGCACCTTGCATGAAATGCTAGCTTTCGCACCACGCTCTCTCCCCTCGTAAAGACCAAGTTTTCTGACCGTGCGATGAAAAAGCCACCAGAGTTTTCGGACGTATCCGTCTGGTGTTCCAGCAATGGGTGGATCTCGTTTTGACAAGCCCGTTACCCTCTCGCGTTCGCACAACACACACACATCATGAAATGTGCGCGAAGTTCACACCTTAACCCCTATCAGGACGTAGCGGTGCGTCAAGGGTTTTCTTTGACGAACTCGATTGGGGAATGGGGTCACGTGTTTACTGTTAACACTGCACTGCGTTAAATCTTCCGCATTAACGCAGCGCAGTGTTAACAGTAAACACGTGACCCCATACGGCGGAAAAATGCGAAGTTCGCGAAGATGAACGTGAAATACGGCAGTGAAATAAAGAAAAAAAGATCAGGTCACGCGCTGCAAATGGTCCACGGGTGTAACGCCCACAAACGTTCGACGAACACGTGCAATGCTGTCGATACGTTCTTGTGCCATACGAAGTGCTGCATCATAGGCAGGAATATGCTCAGCATCGGCCCGTGCGAAAACACTGGTAAGAAGATCGTAAATGCCTTCTGCGCGCAACAGTGCACGCTCTTGCGAACCGCGCTCAAGTTCGCCCGCAACGCTCATCAAACCACCAGCATTCACCACATAGTCCGGTGCGTACAAAATATCGCGTGCCACAAGCATCGCGCCGTGAATACGTTCATCGGCAAGTTGATTGTTGGCGGCACCTGCAATCACGGCACAACGCAAGCGAGGAATGGTGTTATCATTTAAAATACCACCCATGGCGCATGGGGCAAAAACGTCCACATCGGCATCGTAGATGGTTTCAGGGGAAACAATGACCGCACCATGATCTTGAACGGTGCGTTTCAATGCGTGTTCATCCACATCACAAACCGTCACACGCGCCCCTGCTTTCACCAAATGACCCACCAGGTGGTAACCCACATGGCCGCAACCTTGCACGGCAACTTTGAGGCCCGCCACGGTGTCCTTGCCAAATTGTTTTTTAAGCGCAGCACGCATGCCTGCAAAAGCACCCAGGGCCGTCACCGGCGAGGGATCACCCGAGCCACCCAGTGCAGGCGAAACACCCGAGACATGGTCGGTTTCCATGCGAATAAAATCCATATCACGAATGGATGTTCCCGAGTCTTCGGCGGTGATGTAGCGCCCCGCAAGACCTTGCACAAAACGCCCAAAGGCGCGCCAAAGTGCTTCGGATTTGTCCTTCTTGGGGTCGCCGATAATGACCGCTTTCCCGCCCCCAAGATTAAGACCCGCGATCGACGCTTTGTAAGTCATACCACGCGATAAACGAAGCACATCGATCAGCGCTTCGTGTTCATTACGATACGGATACATACGACAGCCACCGAGAGCCGGACCTAGCACTGTGTTGTGAATGCCTATGATTGCCCGCAAACCGCTGGCAGCATCACGACAAAATACAACCTGTTCGTGATCGCGTTTGCCAAGCTCCTCGAAGACATAATTGTCGTTGCTCATGATGCGCTGCCATACGCGAGCGTAGACTATTGGTCAATTCCTTGGAAAATATGACCAAAAAGGAACATGCTAGGTCTATGTCTGAGCCTGTAGTCTGGCTAAGGGTATCGGACCCCCATGCCTCTGAACCCATCCCCGTGTCGCTCTCGGTATTTGAACACGAGGTCAACACAGGAACAATCACGCCCAACACGCAGATCCGATTCGAGCCTATTACCGGCAATGCGTTCGTACGCGCCGGTGATTTGGAATTTTATCGCGATCTTCGAAATTTATCCTCAATCCAATTTACACGCTATTTTCATCTTGGGCATTTTCCGATCATTACCCTGATTCTCGTAATAACTCTTCTCGTCACCTACTTTGGATGGCAACACCACGCACCGAGATCCCTCGATGAGATCCTCGAACAAGGAGGACGACACCAAGGTTTGATACGCGATACGGGACAATGGTGGCGTTTGCTTACGTCAAATTTTTTGCATGTCGATGCCATTCATCTTGCCAGCAATATTTTTTTTCTCGTCAATTTGGGAGGCATCGCCGAATCGGTATTTCGACGCATTGATTATCTTTTGATCCTCATAGGAAGCGCATTGGGTGGCGCACTTCTCTCAACGCTTGCAACAGCCGATGCAAGCTGCGGCGCAAGCTGCATGGTGTTTGGCACATGGACCGCCTCTGCAGTCTTTGGTTTACGTACGCAGCGCATATTACCACCTCGGTATCGACGATACTTTTTGTGGCAACTCTTGCCCTATGCACTCTTGGCATTGGCAAGCGGCGTGTGGATGCCAACCATCGATATTTGGGGCCATGTGGGCGGAGCGGTCAGTGGTGCTTTGATCGCGCTTGGATGCCCGCCGCGTTTATTGTCCATTGGACCCCCAAAACCGTGGCGATATTTTTTAGTGCCATGCATGATCTTCGCACCGTGTATCATCGCATGGTGCATGCCCAACCATGCAACGCTTGCGCCTTCGGCATTTATTTTTCCTGGATTTCGCGCGCAGATCCCAACATCGTGGAATTTACGTACTGAGAATAAAACGGCTATACTGCGAACATATGGAAACGACCTCGATGTGGACATCACATTTTCATTGCATCCAACGACGGCGCTTTCCATTGATGATAACCCCTTGCTTAAAGGTTCAATCACAGCATCCGATGTGACCGGCGTACGTTTTTTTCCATCCAGCACAACCCATGTCGCCGGTTGGCCAGGAGGACTGCTGCACGTGGAAACAAAGCATGACCACCGAACTATGTTACAAACGCTTTGGGTCGTGCCTGCAGGTGTACAGACGCTCAGCATATTAGCAAGGGTCCCTACGTGGCTTGCCGATCTCTATGGACCCACATTCACTGCAATCGTCCAAAGTGCTGTGATTGTCCCTACGCCCTAAACCGAGGTTGCCATGTTTTTCTTAGTGCTGATGCTCACACTCCCAAGCACCCATACCCGCATGGCGCTCGCGTTAAAAACGCCCGATCACTTCAGCAAGAATGGCTGGGCCATGACCCAGCAACTTGTTACCCGCATGCGCCTCACCGTCGTCAACGTGCATCCGTTTATGCTTGTGGTGGATGTCGAAAATCCCGAAGAATTCATGCGACAATGCAAAGCCAATCCGCAGGTTGCGTGGGTTGAAGAAGACATCAAAATTCCCATCAGCAAACGCGATGCGCCCGTGAACGATCCATTTTTTTCAAAACAATGGACGCTTCAAGGTATTGATCCAGGCGCCATGGACATGGCCGCTGCGTGGGCTTTGCATAACACATTGGGACAAGAACCAAGCACTGCACCGATCATCGCCGTGATGGACGATGGCGTTGATCTGGCACATCCCGACCTCAACGTCATGCAAGGTGAGAATTTCGCATCCCCAGATACGCAGGAAGGCAACGGCCAAGCCCAAACAGCCTCCGAGGATTTCCATGGAACCATGGTTTCTGGCCTTATCGCCGCCATTGGCAACAACAATCTGGGCATCGCTGGCGTGTGTCCTGTGTGCCGAATTTTACCCGTTCGGATCTACGGCGATAAAACAGCCACTGCACAACTCTACATCACAGGGACCGAAGCGGCCGCGGGTATGGCGTGGGCAGTCGATCAGGGTGCCACCGTGATCAACAACAGCTGGGGCCCTATCGATGGCAATCGCTTTTTACCTTACCACACGCCCACCCTGTTTCCATTGCCACTCAGCGTCAAAGCCGCGATTGATGATGCCAATCAGAAAGGAACATTGGTGGTATGGGCTGCAGGCAATGGCGGTGAGTCACTGGCATACGATGGTTTCGTATCGTACGAAGGCGTCATTGCCGTAGGCGCTTTGGCATACGGTGGCATGCAAGCCCGTCTTTCGGATATGGGCGATGCACTTGATTTCTGCGCACCCGGCGAAGGCTCACCCACACCCAGCGAACATATTTTCACCACCGATTTTTCAGGCACATGGGGCAATAACACCAGCATTGGAAGTGATGGCGATTACTACTCCAATTTTCGTGGCACAAGTACATCGGCGCCTCTTGTTTCCGGCACCATCGCTTTGCTTCGTTTGCATTTTCCAGATCTCACACGCGATCAGATCATCGACATTCTGATACGTTCGGCAGACAAAATAGACACCGCAAGTGGCACCTATAAAAACGGCAAAAGTCCGCTGTATGGTTACGGACGTATCAATCCGCTCACAGCACTCACGCTTGCCGTATCAAACACACCCCTACAACTTGATGACGGTTCCTGCATACCCCAAGCAAGCGGTGAAGCATGCAACCAAACCGATGACGATTGCGATGGCTATGTCGATGAAGGTTTTGTTTGCACGCCGACGCAACGTTCCGCATGCGCGCCGTGCACATCCGCAGGTCGTGAATGCGCAACGGGATTTATTTGCTATGGAACAAATCAGAAATTTTGCATACCCGCACCATGCAGTGATGCACTCCCATGTCCTCCCGGATTTATGTGTGACATCCCAAACAAAAGATGCAAGTTCGATGCAACACAAGTTCCCAACGCAACCGACTGCGTTGATTATTACAGACGTTCGCCCCAAAATATTGAATTCTGCGATGGCATCGACAACGATGTAGATTCACACACCGACGAATTTGTAACCGACGACCCCGCCGTCACACGCGAAACAACACAATGCCGTGTGGCAGCCATCGGTATATGCGCCCAAGCGATCGCCGCATGTGCACAAGGCCATTGGGAATGTGTTCAAGCCGCCAATCACGAAACTGTCGAGACACAGTGCGATGATGTCGACAACGATTGTGATGGACGCACTGACGAAAGCGAGGCATGCAAAAGCACCCATGGGTGCGGTTCGTGTGCAGCATCGACGCATGATTATTCCATGACACCGTGGCTCTTGGCGCTTGTTTTTGCAGCACATCAGGCATGGCGGCTCACACGCTCGCAAAGAGATGACAGCCCATCATAAGATGTTCTATATTTCTCTGCACTGATCGTATTAAAGGAACCTCATGGCATCACATCCCGTTGATCGCAGTGGCTTCGTCCTTCGACCTCAATCACCCGATTTCGGCGGCCTGTTGACTGACCATGCTTACGGCGTCTTTGATGAGTTTTTATCATTCCCAGAAGACACCATGCCTCAAGGAACGATACGAGGTAAAAGCTTGTCCCCTCTGCCTATAGAAAGTGTTGATGCGCGTGGCTGGGACCAACTCGATGTGTACTGCAAAAGTCCGGCCGACTATTCTCAGCATCAAATACTGCATCTCCCACCCCCCTTAGGCGAAACACGCGCGTCGCCGCCGCCTTCGCCACGCCTCACACACCCCGATTCTCCGGTGCCAGAACGCAGCACTCGCCGGACTGTTGGTCCCAAAAAAAAGAAAGCAACACCGTACACTCGCACGGCACCACCGCGCGAACTCGTGGATACACCTGCTGCAATAAGTGCACGGGAATGCCGCAAGAGAAAAAAAGATCGTATCGCAAGCCTTGAACACAAGGTAGTGACACAACAAGCGACGATAGAAACCCTTCAAACAGAAAATGCTCAGTTGCGATCTACGATAGCAAAATATGAGGCGGGCACATGTTAGATCAGGATCCCACAACTCAGCTTATTAACATTCTCGAACAATCCCGTTCGCACGATTATATCGGCGAAAATGTGTCGCAGCTTGAACATGCCTTACAAGCCGCGCACTTCGCATCGAAATCTGGTGCGCCCGATCATGAAATCATCGCCGCGTTGTTTCATGATATTGGCCATTTGCATGCGCCTTCAGACGCACGCAATATGGATGGATTTGGTATCGAACGTCACGAGCACCATGGCGCTGATTTTTTAGCAAGCCTTGGCATGCCATCATCGGTGACTGAACTTGTCCGCAGTCATGTGGATGTTAAACGTTATTTGGTCGCCCGCAATCCCGACTACGCACGCAAACTTTCAAGTGCCAGCACGGAGACTTTGCGTATGCAAGGCGGACCCATGACCCCCGAAGAGTGCGTTGCCTTTGAGCAAGACCCCCAATTCAAAGCCAAATTGCGCATCCGGCAATGGGATGAAATGGCCAAAGTCGAAAATCTCGATTGTGCGCCGCTTGAACACTATGCGCCGATGATTGCAAAGCTTTTGTAATCACACAGTTTTTCATGTTGTAGAGGCGTTTCGTGAACCGCCCTATTTGCATATTACAAACGCCGCAAGGGCGGTTCGCGAAACGCCCCTGCATAAGAAAAATATTTTGACAGGGCCATTTTAATTTTTCGTCAACTTAAAATTCCGGCCGCATCTGGGGCACTCAACCATCGCAGTTCCGTGTTCGTTCCAAATTTCGTCAAATTGCTCTGAAGGAAGCAAACGAAGTTTTTCATCGATAAGTTCTGGGGTGCAACGGCATTCGTAAAACAATACCACTTCTTCGATCTGCTCAAGCTCGCCTGTCGCAAGTGCACCCTGCACTGCGGCCACCAAAGCTTCATTATCAAGCGCCCAGAGATCGTCCATTTTTCCATGGGGCAACGCTTGCACGAGCACTGCATGCTCAAGCGTCGGCACTGCCATGCGCGTGGTCGTCTGCATGGCTACTTCAAAATAGGTCTGCACAGTTTCTACGGGATCTGAATTATTGGGTTCAAAAAAACTTTGCGTTCCCTGTTCCCCCGCTTTTTGCCGCTGCACCACCGCACCGCACCCTTCTTTGGGTGTTTCGCGAATACGTCCACACAGCAGACCCTCCGCCTCTGCGGCCACAAAAAAACCTTCTGTCTCACCGGGGAAATTAACGCTCCATCCCCAATACTCACGATCCACCAAACTCACTGCGGCCAAACCCACCGCCGCCATAAATGTATCAAAACGCGCATAAACATCGGCATTGTATGGCGTATCTATACCATAACGACGCATATAGGATTCGCGAAGAGGCACAAGAGGCCTTGCATCAGCCAACACAACCACAAGGCCCCGTGATGTCCATAAATACCGCGTATAGTGTGCGAATTCGTAGGTCATTCCACGCGCCATAGCACATAGAACCCTCGCCGTGAACCTTGCGAGCAGCCTTTCGTTTCCACTATAACAAGCCACAACGCCAACCTTACTCTAAGGATAACCATGAGCCCAACGCATGCCTTGCCCGTTGAACCCAAAAGTACCATTTTCAATCCAGATCCCTCCGATCTTAAAAAGATGGTAGCAGAGATGCCAAATGCGGCGCGCAGCGAATTTGGTAATTACAATGTGACCACCAAGGTGCTTTCCCGATCCAAAGCATCGACATTCATCGTTACCGACCACCCCGAAAAGCATAGCGGGGGTGCCATAAGTACAGTGGAAGGCGCACGCATCGCTTCATTGCAAAACGCTTATATCAAAGACCAAGACATGATCGTGGTCGACGGATATATCGGTCCCGATCCCAAAACCAATACCGCCGTTCGCCTCATTATCGAGCGCCGTTTTGCGAACATTGCAGCCATGCAGCAGCAGCTTTATTTTCCAGTGCCCAAGGCGGAGCGTGATACTTTTGTACCCACGCTCACCGTCATTTACACCCCAGGCCTTAAGGCCGAAGGCTTTCCGCAAGAACGTTTGATTGCGGTCGATCTTGAAACCAACATCACGCGCGTTTTCAATTCCGACTATTTCGGAGAATCGAAAAAAGGCGGCCTTCGCATGTGGAACAATTTGATCCACAACAAGGGCGGCCTTGCCATGCACGCCGGCCTTAAAGCCATCCCAACACGCGATGGTGAAAAAACGCTGTTGATCATTGGTTTGTCTGGAACAGGAAAAACAACAACAACATTCACACGCCAAAACGGATCACGTCCTATTCAAGACGACTTCGTCGCCATGCTTCCTTCCGGTGAAGTACTCTGTTCCGAAAATGGTTGTTTTGCAAAAACCTACGGTCTTGACGCTGAATCGGAGCCAATGATCCACGGTGCGGTTACTAAATCCATCGCCTATCTTGAAAACGTTTCGATGGATGGTCGTGGGCATGTCAATTTCTTCGACGAATCGTACACACAAAATGGCCGCGCCACGTTTCCGTTCGACGCCATCGATGGCTTGCCCGCGCCAACCACCATGCCCAAAGCCCATGCGGTTCTGATCTTAAATCGCAACGAAACAATTATTCCTTGTGTGGCCAAATTAAACGCCGAACAAGGTGCTGCCTATTTCATGTTGGGCGAGACCATGGGGACTTCCGCCGGCGGCGCAGAAGAAGCGGGCAAAGCATTGCGTGTCCCTGGCACCAATCCGTTTTTCCCGCTGAACCATGCATTGCAAGGCGAGCGTTTTCTAGAATTGCAACAACGGTTGGGCTTTGACGTGTACTTGCTCAACACCGGTTGGGTGGGCGGCCCTAAAGGCTCTGCACATTCCATGAAAGTCAAGATCCGTCATACCTCAGCCGTGGTCAAAGCCATTGCCGAAGGCACCATCACGTGGACCCAAGACAACGATTTTGGCTACCAAGTTGCAAGCAGCGTTCCTGGCTTTGAAGGCGATGACCGATTGCTATTGCAACCCAAGCAAGCGTACGAAGCCACAGGGCGCCTTCCTGAGTATATGAACATCGTCAATCGCCTCAAAAACGAGCGCAAAACCTTTTTGGACAAATATCCTGGACTGCCAGATAGCTTGAGTGAAGCGGTTGCTTAAAGCGCTATAGGTATCACTTCCGGCGATCGACTGCCGCTTGCGATGATCATGTGATTGCCTTCTATTTGATACCAATCGCGATGTTCGGTCAGTTTTTCTGACGAGACCACCACCGACTGCAACGTTTCACAGGGACGACGCCTCGGTGTTGTATCGGCCAAAGAACGATACAGATCGCCAAGAAAATAATACAACGATGGGGCATACTCGGCCTCTGAGGCATAACGCGCAACGATCACATGTTCACCATCGGTAAGTGCCAAGTTGAGATAAATGCACTCCTTGATGCCCGCTTGGTGCACCAACATTTCAATCCGCTTCACCGTCGTAATCATGCATTCGCCCAATTGTGCAGCAGTCAGCGGTGCCTCACGTTTCAGTATTTCATCTATGAGTATCGCAAAAATGTGCTCCGAATCGGTGCTCCCAAAAATATTATCAAAGCCAGCATCACATACGCTGTTAAGCAAACGACGACGTACCTTGCGAAACTCTGGGATATCGCCATTGTGCATGAAGAGATAACGCCCAAAACGAAACGGATGGCAATTGGCTTCGTTAACACCGCTCGCTTGGGTTGCCGCACGCACGTGTGCAAAAATACATGAACTTGCAACCACACGGGCCAAATTGTGCAAGTTGCGATTATTCCATGCGGGTGTGATCGAACGAAATACGGCAGGCTCCAGATCCTCCTCCGGCGAATACCATCCCACGCCAAAGCCATCGCCGTTGAGCGGTTCATCACGCTCTTTGGCAGACGTGCTTTGGCGGATAAGCGAATGGGATGGTTCAAGAAGAATTGCGCTCAACCAAACGGGTGGACCCAAATACGTGGTAAAACGACACATGATAAAAGTGTCTTCGAAACCATGGGGACATGCTAGATTATGGCGTAGCGGCGCAGCTTGCTGCGCCATGGGGACAATTTTCGGGATGATGGAGGGTGGCCCAGTTTTTGTAAGGCCCGATCAACGGATGATTGACGTAATGGGATGCATTCCATTCGCAATCCCACGGATCCGTCGTTCGTGTCCAAAAGCGCTCCATCTCATGCCAAAACACGTAAGCAGGATCGTTGGGTTTTGCGCAATCGTGGCCAACATGATCGCACCAATCAAATGACGGCATCGATACCGACAAAACAGGTTGCCACGGCTCTGTGACCACTGTTTGCGCAATCTCAGTCACCAAAGCCTGTGCGCCTTGCGCCTCGCCCTGCCGATGCCAACGATCGGTATTGGATGCAATCCATGATCGATAACAAGCGTTCACCCAAGGTAGATCACGTGGCTCTATGGCAAAACCACATTGTCCCCACACAAAACGTCCATAGGGTTTTTCGCTGACATCAAAACGCCCCGCGGCCAAGTGGATCGCCGTATCGGGATGCGAACTTAAACCCTGCAACCATTGACGCTCGATCCAAATAATTTCTTTACCGATGCCACTTCCACGCAACGCGGGATGCACTTCGGTTCGTCTATCATGCAAACGGTATGCACCATCTACGCTGTTCACACGCAGCGCACGTTCAATCCCAATCCGCTGTTCAGGCGCATCGTGGCATGCAAGAACGATTTCAAAAATCGTGCAATGCCGCAATTCGAACAGCGTCACATAGGTCATCTCCAAAGAAAATGGCACTTTGCATTGTAAGCCCTGCATAAGAGCCTTGCCCAATCCCTGTGCGATCTGTGAAAGACTCCCCATGACGTTTTAATATCGGCTACGAACTAAAAAATGTGCGCAGGACGGGATTATTGCGATCGGAATTTATTCCAGCGACTCTTGGGTCATGACACTGGACATTTTACAAAAAATAACGTGCATACTTCTTGTTGCTTGCTTTGCTGGATGCGGAAAAAACACAAGTTCTGCCATCGGCGATCGTTCTGCTGAAGAAGTAGAACAATTGTGCGGCCCCAACGGTCCCGGCATGACATGTGAAAAGCCCGCGTGTACTTCGGTGTGCGAACCTGTTGATACAACACAATGTGAAGTCATTAACGAGCAATGGGTATGCCCTGTGCCCGCATGCACATGCCGTGAGACAAATTTTTATGTACAATGCTCACCCAGTCTCTGCGATATAAAATGCGAAAAGCCTTATTGTATCAACAACTGCGACAACAGCACATGCAACGCAGAAGCATGCCCAAGCTGTACGCCTCTCTGCTCCCAGCCCCATTGTGTCAGCCATTGCGGTTTTCAAGGCGATGATTGCGTTCATACACGTGGCGTATGTCACGGAAAAGCAGCCAAACCCGATTGCAAAGTGACATGTGAAGCTTCAGTATGCACCTGGGGCCGTCCGACAACAGACACATCGGTTCCCATCGCTTGCGAAGCACCTTTGCCCGAAAATACACCAATCCTATCACTTCCCATTGACGACACATGCAATGCACCCCAATTTACCGATTGGGGCATCGTGTGCGATCCTCCACTGTGTGAGGTCAAATGCGACGAGATCAAACTCCCCATCGTTACCTGCACGGAACCACTTCCCGTATGCGTTGCAAGCTGTGCCAATCCTTCATGCACCACCGCATGCAACACCCCCTATCTCGATCCAGATACACAAACCTATTTAACACCCGTATGCACCACCACCTGCATATGCGATGACATTTCGTGTACCCTGATGGAATGAATAGCACGCAACTTCCCGTCGTGATTTATCTCAACGGCGCATCAAGCGCTGGGAAAACAACCCTCACGCATGCCCTGCAAGAACGCCTGGACGGCATGTTTTTACGGTTGGGTGTCGATCCTGTCACCAGCATGATGCCTGCAAAATATAAGTGGGATGGCACCCATGAACGCGAAGGCCTCGCGTGGGATCCTCCCGAAGAACGCGATGGGCATGTGGTGATCCCATTGCACATCGGCCCCCAAGCCAAAAAAGTTTTTGATGTGCTGATCAACATGACCCTTGCCACCGTGCAATCGGGTGTTTCCGCCATTGTGGATGATGTTGCATTTGGCGATGCACAAGTATCACGTTGGCGCAAAGCTGTACACAATGTTCCTGCGTTGTTCGTAGGCGTGCATTGCTCCCCGGATATTCTCGATGCGCGCGAACGTGCACGCGGTGATCGTCCACTTGGTTCTGCACGCGCACAACATCATCTGGTTCATCAAGGTGTGGTTTACGATCTTGATGTCGACACAGGCATCATGTCGCTTGAGCACATGGTTGATTTGATTGTTGCGGCGATGGATAGCAAAAGGATCGCGTTTATGACCGGAATCACGCAGCAATAACGGTGGAGAAAAACGAAGTTAACGCAGCAAGACACAAACCTCAACATTCAACACGTGACACCATCGTCAGGAATTGTTGTGGTGACGAGAAGGTATTGAAACAGGGTGCCATCTGACCCACGGTTTCGTACGGCGTTGTTTCGTACCGGACATTCTCGATGCGCGCGAACGTGCACGCGGTGATCGTCTACTTGGATCCGCGCGGGCGCAGCATCATCTGGTTCATCAAGGTGTGGTTTACGATCTTGATGTCGACACAGGCACCATGTCACTTGATCACATGGTTGATTTGATTGTTGCGGCAATCAATTTCAAAAGAATAGAATTCACCACCATCTCTTCGATTTCATCTCAATATTCTACACAATAAAAAGATGTCATTCCCGCGCAAGCGGGAACCCAGGGCGTGTTTATCTCAAATGGAAAAAGAATTTTCATGTGGCTAAATTTGCATGATCCACAGGAATTGTTGTGGTGACGAGAAGGTGCTGAAGCAGGAATTCAT
>SXGR01230196.1_pt1 | contig 33567 bp, 32 predicted proteins | sample 3174711 | NCBI WGS metagenome assembly SXGR01 (sample SAMN11356860, study PRJNA531348) | freshwater metagenome | isolation source: freshwater sample F1-60 | place: China: Fuxian Lake, Yuxi | collected 2017-12-25 | reverse complement strand
TCATGGTGACCATGTCGCCATTGGCCACATGGGCGATTTCGTGGCCGATCACGGCCTCAACTTCTTCTCGCGTCATGCCCTGCAACAGACCGGTGCTGACCGCCACCAAGGCCGAATTTTTGAAAGCACCCGTGGCAAAGGCATTGGGTTCGCCATCAAAGATGCCAACCTCGGGCATGCCGATGCCGGCTTTGTCGGCAAACTTACGCACGGTCTCGACAATCCAGGCCTCGTCAACATTTTGTGGCTGCTCGATGACCCGAACACCCGAGGTCCACTTGGCCATGGGCTTGCTGATCAGCAGCGAGATGAAGGCGCCGCCAAAGCCCATGATCAGCGCAAAGCCCAGCAGAGCGCCCAAGTTGAGCCCATTGGCGGTGAGAAAGTTGTTGACGCCAAGCAGGCTTGCCACAATGCCCAGCACCACCACCACCATCACGTTGGTCAGTACAAAAAGCAGGATTCGTTTCATTTTCTTCCTTGGTAAATAGCCCGCGAGCGCAGGCCAGTGGCGCGAATATTAGGGGCGATGAGCAGGAAATCAAGCGTTGAGCGGCTAACCCGACAAACTGTCCGGTTATTCGGGTGATCGAAAAACACGGCGATCTTGGTAAAAACCGGGGGTCTGGTTGGCGGGCCACCAACCCGGCACCCCGAGCAGGGGCAGCGGCGCAAACGGCTTGGCTGCCAACTGCGCCGGGCACAGTGTGGCCGCCACCCAGGCGTCGAGTTCAGCCGGCCCAGGGCTTTGCGCTTGCACCAGCAGCACATGGGCGGTGATGGCTTTTCTGGGCTCCACCAACTTCTCCAGCAGGGCGTGGCCGAACAGCAACAACTGCGCCTGGGCCCACAGCGGCCGCAGGTCGACAAACAAGGTCTGCCAACGCTTGGCCAGCAGCGCCTCCCACAGCGGCGCGGGTGCGCGCAACAAAGCGCCGTTTTCGTCAAACAGGGTCAGTGCATCGCGCAGCGGGCCGCGCACCGGCCCAACGCCGTGGGCGGCGATGTGCTGCGCCTGCAACTGGTTCAGCCGGCCCTTGGTGCGGGGAAATTGGTGCCACACCAGGCCATTGAAAAAATCATGCAAGCCCTCCCGCACCGGGCATTGTTGGCGGCTGAAAATAAAGCTCTCGTAGGCTTCTCCGGCGGGCAGGGCATCTTGTGGCACAAAGGCCACCGGAGTACCCGTTGGCCCAGCGCAGGCATTGAGCGCCTCATGCAGAGCCCGCCCGCGTATCACCTGTTGCGCCACCTGCTGCCCGATGCCGGCCCACGGCGCCAGCCAGGGGGCCTGCCAATCGATGCGACTCAGACCATGCGCCACGGCAGTGTTTCGCCGCTACGCAGCGGTTTGAGCTCGGCCTGGCCAAAAGCAAAAGATTCAGGGGGTGTCCAAGCTTCTCGCTGCAAGGTGATCTGCCCGGTATTGCGCGGCAGGCGGTAAAAGTCTGCCCCATGGAAACTGGCAAACCCCTCTAGCCGATCGAGCGCGCCCATGCCATCGAATGCTTCGGTGTAGAGGGCCATCGCCGCATGCGCGGTGTAACAACCGGCACAACCACTGGCATGTTCTTTCAGGTGAGCCGCGTGGGGAGCGCTGTCGGTGCCCAGAAAAAACCTGGCGCTGCCGCTGACAGCTGCCTGCAGCAGGGCCTGGCGGTGCAGCTCCCGCTTCAACACCGGCAGGCAGTAGTCATGCGGGCGGATGCCGCCAGTAAAAAGGGCATTGCGGTTGTACAGCAGGTGGTGTGCGGTGATGGTGGCTGCAGTGAAGTCGCAGGCCTGGGTCACATACTGGGCGGCCTCGCGGGTGGTGATGTGCTCCAGCACAATTTTTAGCCCAGGAAAATCATGGCGCAGCGGTCTGAGCTGGCTGTCGATGAAAACCGCCTCGCGGTCAAAAATATCCACCGCCGGATCGGTCACCTCGCCGTGCGCCAGCAGCGGCATGCCGGCCTTTTGCATAGCCTCCAGCACCGGATAGGTTTTGCGTATGTTGGTCACGCCGGCGTCGCTGTGTGTGGTGGCGCCAGCCGGATACAACTTGAGGGCCACCACCCCGGCCGCTGTGGCGTGGCTGATCTCGGCGGCGCTCAGGTGGTCCGTCAGGTAGAGCGTCATCAGCGGCTCAAAGGCCAGGCCAGCCGGCAATGCGGCAAGAATGCGCGCTTTGTAGGCCATCGCCGCCGCCGTGCTGGTCACCGGCGGCTTGAGGTTGGGCATGATGACGGCTCGGCCGAACTGCGCTGCGGTGTGCGGCACCACCGCTCGCAGCACTTCGCCATCGCGCAGATGCTGGTGCCAGTCGTCGGGGCGGGTGAGGGTGATGCGTTCGGTCATGGTCCCGATTGTCCCAAATCGCAGCGCCGGGTTGCCGCGCTCAGGCGGTAGTGTGTGCCGCGCATCAGCGTGCGGGTGCTTTGGAGGGCCTGCAACGGTTCGGGCGCCTGTTCACGCAGAGTTTTTCTGGCCGGCGTTAGCCGGGTCGGGTAACCAATGCGGTCCACCAGCCACTTGGTGTTCACCGGGTGGCTCACTCGGTGCTTTGCTGCAGCGCCCACATCACCGCATAACGGCCATCGGCCGCCAGCAGCTGGGCATGGGTGCCGCGCTCGATGATGCGCCCGGCCTCCATCACAAGAATCTCATGCGCATCAACCACGGTGGACAGGCGGTGCGCAATCACCAGTGTGGTCTTGTTCTGCGCCACGCTTTGCAACTCGGCCTGGATGGCGCGCTCGTTGGCTGAATCGAGCGCCGAGGTGGCTTCGTCAAAAATCAGGATGGGTGGGTTTTTGAGCAGAGTACGGGCGATTGCCACCCGCTGTTTTTCGCCGCCCGAGAGCTTGAGGCCACGCTCGCCGACCATGGCTTCATAGCCCTTGGGCGTCGCACTGATGAAATCATGAATATGGGCCGACCTGGCGGCCTCTTCCACCTGCGCACGGCTGGCACCGGGTTGCCCGTAGGCAATGTTGTACTCAACCGTGTCATTGAACAACACCGTGTCTTGGGGAACGATGCCAATGGCCTGGCGCACCGAGGTCTGGGTAACCTGCTTGATGTCTTGTGCATCCAGCAGGATACGCCCCTGCTGAACATCATAAAAACGGAACAGCAGGCGCGCCAGCGTTGACTTGCCCGAACCCGATGGCCCAACCACCGCCACGGTTTTCCCGCCGGGTATCTCAAAGCTGATGTCTTGCAAAATCGGCCGTGCTGGGTCGTAAGCGAAATGCACTTTCTCAAAGCGCACATGGCCAGCCTGCACCGACAGGGCAGGCGCGCCGGGGCGGTCGGCGATCTCTCGCTCGCGCTCCATCAGCGTGAACATTTTTTCCAGGTCGGTCAGACTTTGCTTGATTTCGCGGTACAGCACGCCCAAGAAACCCAGCGGAATGTAGAGCTGAATCATGAAGGCGTTGACCATGACCAGGTCGCCCAGCGTCATGCGCCCGTCCACCACGCCTTGGGTCGCCCGCCACAGCATGGCCACCAGGCCAACGGCAATGATCAGTTGCTGCCCGGCGTTGAGCAGGCTCAGCGTGGTCTGGCTCTTGATCGCAGCGCGGCGGTAGCGCTCCAGGTTTTCGTCATAGCGCCTAGCCTCAAACTCTTCGTTGTTGAAGTACTTGACGGTTTCGTAGTTGAGCAGCGAGTCAATCGCCCGGCTGTGGGCAGTGGAGTCGAGCTCGTTCATTCGTTTGCGAAACTGGGTGCGCCACTCGGTCACGGCAACCGTGAAGCTGATGTAGAACACCAGCGCTATCACGGTGATCCAGGCAAACCAGACATCAAACTTGACCGCCAGCAGCGTGAGCACCAGCGTTACCTCGATCAGGGTCGGGATGATGCTGTAGAGCGAGTAAGAAATCAGCGAATGCACGGCGCGGGTACCACGCTCGATGTCGCGTGTCATGCCGCCGGTCTGGCGCTCCAGGTGAAAGCGCAGGCTCAGGGCATGCAGATGGCGAAACACCTGCAGCGAGATGCTGCGTGCTGCGCCCTCGGTGGCCTTGGAGAAAACCAAGTCGCGCAATTCGGCAAACAGTGTGGTCGACAGGCGCAGCAGGCCGTAGGTCAGCAGCAGCGCCGCTGGCACCACCAGCAGCGCTGCTGCCAGCATGCCGCCGGGGGGGTTCATGGTGTCAACCAATTGCTTGAGCAGCAGCGGCACACCCACATTGGCCATTTTGGCAGCAACCATAAAGGCCAGCGCCGCCAGCACCCGCCATTTGTACTGCCATAGGTAGGGAAACAGTCGGCGCAGGGTGGTCCAGTCAGAAGAAACTGGGCCAGCCGCGGCAGCGCCAAGGTTGGCGGGAGGGGGTGGGCTGAGTTCGCCGGAGCGGCGCATGGGTGACAATCTAAGACGATACTGAAGCCCGGATTGTGACCATGTCTGCAACTACCAGCGCCAAGGCGCCACCCAAGGTGGACCTGCCCAGCGACCAGGAGCTGGTGCTCAAGGTCATCCCCATGCCCGCCGACTGCAACGCCAATGGTGATATTTTTGGCGGTTGGGTGATGGCGCAGGTCGACCTGGCCGGCTCGGTGGTACCGGCGCGCTATGCCGGCGGGCGCATGGCTACCGTTGCAGTCAATCAGTTCGTCTTCAAGCAGCCGGTACGGGTGGGAGACATCCTGTCTTTTTTTGCCAAGCTCACACGCATCGGCCGCACCTCGATCACCGTCAAGGTGGAGGTTTACGCCGAGCGCTTTCGCTCGCAGGGCAAGTACATCAAAGTCACCGAGGCCTCAGTGACCTATATTGCCATCGACGACGCCGGCCAGCCGCGCGAATTACCCAAGCCCGCCGATCCAAGCCATTGATCTTTACCCGCAACAAAACACATCAGCGACGGGTGACGCCATGGGAGGTCAACACGCGCGTCATCGCTGTGACTTTCATGTGATGTGCCCCTCTGGGTCGGGGTACTGGTAAAAACCCTCTATGGTGAAAACCCTGTTGGCAATTTGCTGCTTTGCAGCTACAAACCGGGCTGTTAAAACTGGAGGCAGAGTGCAAATTCTTCAACTGGTGATCAGCGGAATTGCACAGGGTTGCATTTATGGGCTGATCGCCCTTGGTTTCGTGCTGATTTACAAGGCCACAGAGACCGTGAGCTTCGCCCAAGGCGACTTGATGATGCTAGGCGCCTTTGGCGGCCTGCTGGGCCTGAGCCTGCTTGGTTTTCCTTACTGGCTGGCCATCCTGTGTGCAGTGGCTGGCATGGGGATTTTTGGCATGGGCCTGGAACGACTGGTGATTCGGCCGATCCTGGGCCAGCCAGCCTTCTCTGTCGTGATGCTGACCATTGGGATTGCCTATGTGGCGCGCGGCCTGATCACCATGGTGCCCAACATTGGCACCGACACCCACAACCTGCCGGTGCCCTACATAGACGAGCTCTGGCGCCTGGGGGGCCTGGTGATTAATGTTGAGCAAGTGGTGGTCATCGGTGCGACCGCCCTGCTGTGTGGCTGTCTGTACGCGCTTTTTCGTTACAGCAAACTGGGCATTGCCATGCAGGCCGCGTCGCAAAACCAACTCGCCGCCTACTACATGGGCATACCGGTCAAACGCCTCAACAGTCTGGCCTGGGGTTTGGCTGCGGCGGTGGCGGCCATTGCCGGCCTGCTGCTCGCACCCATCACCTTTGTGCATGCCAACATGGGGTTTATTGGCCTCAAAGCCTTTCCGGCGGCAGTGGTCGGCGGTTTTGGCAGTTTGCCCGGGGCCATCGTCGGCGGCCTGGTGATTGGGCTGGTCGAATCGCTGGCGGGCTTTTATCTGCCCGAAGGCTTCAAAGACACCGCCGCCTACATCGTGGTTCTGCTCATGCTGGTGATCAAACCCACCGGCTTGTTTGGCGAAAAACTGCGAAAAAAAGTCTGACATGCGCTTCATCTTCAAGACCGAATACGACCAGGACATCCGGCTGGCCAAGCATGGCGGGCACTTGTTCTGGTACGGTGCTTTGATGCTGCTGCTGTTGGCCGCACCTTGGTTGCTCGCCGAGTATTGGCTGGCCCAACTCACTTTTGTACTGATTTACTCGCTGGCTGGCCTTGGGCTGATGCTGCTGGCTGGTTACACGGGCTTGTTTTCACTCGGCCATGCCGCGTTTTTGGGGGTTGGCGCCTACACACAGGCGGTGCTAACCAATGCCGGCCTGCCCTTTGTGCTGGCCCTGGCCAGCGCGGCCGCACTGTCAGCAGCAGTGGGCTTTGTCGTGGGCCTGCCGGCACTGCGGGTCAAGGGCGTCTACCTGGGCATCGCAACACTGTCTTTTGGCTTTATTGTGGAAGAGGTGCTGGCCCGTTGGGAAAGCATCACCGGCGGCAATGCTGGCCTGCACATTAAAAAACCGATTTTTTTTGGCTCGCGTCTTGACAGCGCCGAAGGCTTTTATTTTTTATGTCTCTTGATCACGGTTGTGGCTACCCTGGGCATCCTGAACCTGCTGCGTGCACCTACTGGCCGTGCTTTTATAGCCATTCGGGATTCTGAAATTTCAGCGCAAAGCATGGGCATCCATCTGGCCCACTACAAGACTCTGTCGTTTGCGCTGTCGGCTGGCCTGGCCGGTGTTGCCGGGGCCCTTTACGCGCACCAGTTGCAATTCATCTCGCCAGATCAGTTCAATATTTTGCAATCCATCGACTTGCTGCTGATGATCGTCGTCGGCGGGCTGGGCTCGGTACATGGCGCTTTTCTGGGCGCCATCTTCCTGATCATCATGCCCCAGGCGATTGCCGTGTTGAAGGACTACCTGCCGCTGTTTGTGGCACAGGCGCCTGGCCTGCAAGGACTGGTGTACGGACTGGTACTGATCGCCTTTGTGCTGTTCGAGCCGATGGGCCTGTACGGCCGTTGGCTCAAGGTGCGCACCTACCTGCAGCTGTTTCCGTTCTACCGCCAGGGCCTGTTCAAGCGGCAGAAATCCTTCCAAAAATCGGATCGCTTGAAATGATGCTGACCCCCACGCTTGGCACTGCGTGTGCTGCGCTGCCCCCCGAGGGGGCGAACCCCGCCTTGGGGCGGCCCGGCGGCGGGGGTTGTCTGGCCCCCACGCTTGCCACTGCGTGTGCTGCGCTGCCCCCCGAGGGGGCTAATCCACCTTGGGGCGGCCCGGCGGTGGATTGCGTTGCCCCCGCGCTTGAAGTTGTGGTCCCCACCCGAGAGTGTGTTGCTCCAACGCTTGCCGCTACGCGGCGGGGCGGGGGGAGGCGTCATGTCTGATGCGCTTTTGTCAGCCAAAAATTTGAGCATGCGCTTTGGGGGGGTGTTGGCGGTCAACAAAGTCAGCTTTGATGTCAGGCAGGGCGAGGTGTTCACCCTGATCGGGCCCAATGGCGCAGGCAAAACCACGGTGTTCAACCTGATCAGCCGTATCTACACGCCCAGCACCGGCGAGATCGATTACCTTGGGCCGCAGGGCCTGGTCTGTCTGAGCAAACAAGCGCCGCAGGCGGTTGCAGGCCTGGGCGTTGCCCGCACTTTCCAGAACATCGAATTGTTTGAACATGCCACCGTGTTGCAGAACCTCTTGATCGGCCACCACACCCGGCGCAGCAGTGGCCTGTGGCAGGACCTGTTTTTTAGCTCGGCGACCCGTGCAGCAGAGGTCCAGGCCCGGCAAAAGGCCGAGGAAGTGATCGAGTTTCTCGACCTGCAGCATCACCGAGACGCCATGGTGGCCGGCCTGCCCTATGGCGTGCGCAAGGTGGTGGAGATGGCCCGTGCCCTGTGCTCCGAGCCGAGCCTGCTGCTGCTCGACGAACCCTCCTCCGGGCTGAATGTGGAAGAAACCGATGACATGGCCTTCTTGATCCAGGACATACAGCATGAGCTGGGCATCTCGGTGCTGATGGTGGAGCACGACATGAGTCTGGTGTCCAAGGTATCGGACCGGGTGCTGGCGATGAACCAGGGCGAGGTACTGGCCATGGGCACGCCGCGCGAAGTACAAACCGACGCCGGTGTGATCGAGGCCTATCTGGGCACAGCAGAAGACACCAGCGGCCTGCGCCGAAACACCCCATGAGCGACTCTCCGCCACCCGTGAGCGATCTGCCGGTGCTCAAGCTGCTCAATGTGGAGAGCGCCTATGGCCCGATTAAAGCCATACGCGGTGTCAGCCTGCAGGTGCGCCGGGGTGAAATAGCCACCGTGCTGGGCTCCAATGGTGCAGGCAAGACCACCATCCTGAAAACCATCTCCGGCATCATTGATCCGCGCAAGGGTCGGGTCGAGTTCAAGGGCGAGGACATCACGGCGCGTGATCCAGCTTTGATTGTGCAACAGGGCCTGAGCCATGTGCCCGAGGGCCGCGAGGTGTTTGCCCTGCTCAGCGTGCACGACAACCTGCTGATGGGCGCCTATACCCGCCAAGACCGTGATGCGGTAGCTGCTGACATGGCGCTGGTGTACAGCTACTTCCCCATCCTGCGCGAGCGGGCAACGCAAGATGCCGGCCTGTTGTCGGGTGGGCAGCAGCAGATGCTGGCGATATCGCGGGCCCTGATGGCCAACCCCGACCTGATGCTGCTTGACGAGCCCAGCCTGGGCCTGAGCCCGAAACTCACCAAAGAGATTTTTGAGATCGTGTTGCGCATCAACCGCGAACGCGGCACCACGATTTTGCTGGTGGAACAAAACGCCAACATGGCACTCAACGCTTCCGACTACGGCTATGTCATGGAGAACGGCCGCATCGTGATGGAAGACAGCTGCGCCCGCCTGCGCGAAAAAGACGACATCAAAGAGTTCTACCTCGGACTCAAAGAAGACGGTATGCGCAGCGAGCGCCGCTGGAAGAAAAAGAAAACATGGCGATGAACATCAAGCCAGCGCCAGGTCTGTGGGACACGCGCCACATTCAACCCTGCCATGAGATCGTTCTGGCTGGCGAGACTATTCCCGCTATGTTCTGGAACGCTGTCAAAAAGCGGGGGGCTAAAGTCTGGCTGCGGCAAAAGCATCTCGGCTTGTGGCGCAGCTGGACCTGGGACCAGACCGCAGTGGCGGTTCGCGAGATCGCAGGCGGCCTGCTCAGTCTGGGCTTTAAGCGCGGCGAATGCGCCTCCATCCTGGGAAATACAGCCGTGGAGTGGGTCTGGGCAGACCTGGCCGTGTTGTCCTGTGCAGGCGTCTCCAACGGCATTTACCCCACTGACGCCCCCTCCCAGGTGCAGCACCTGTGCCAAGACTCTGGCACTCGGCTGCTGTTTGTGGAAGACGACGAACAACTCGATAAAGCACTGGCAGCGCGTCCGCAGTTGCCTGGCCTACGAAAAATCATCGTGTTTGACATGGAGGGCCTGCGCGGCCTCCAAGACCCCGACGTGATCGGCCTGGACGCACTACGCGGGCTGGGCCGGGCCCACCTAGCGCAACACCCCGAAGCCCTGCAGCAGCGCATTGACGCCTGCCGCCCTGAAGACCTGGCCATTCTGGTCTACACCTCTGGCACCACGGGCCGGCCCAAGGGCGCCATGCACTTGCACCGCGGCCTGGTGTTCACGGTGCGCGGCTACAACACGCTGGTGGCGCAGGATGAGCGCGACGAGCGGATGTGCTTTCTGCCGCTGTGCCACATTGCCGAGCGCATGGGAGGCGAGTATTTTTCGCTTTATACCGGCTCTATCCTCAACTTTGTAGAAAACCCCGAGACCATCCCAGAAAACGTGCGCGAGATCGCGCCCACCGTGTTCACCGCCGTGCCGCGGGTCTGGGAAAAGTTTTACTCGGGCGTGATGATTTCGCTCAAAGAAGCCGGTGCGGTGCAGCAGGCCGCCTACGCTTGGAGCATCAGCGTGGGTACCAGCATCGCCGAGCGGGTGCTGGCCGGTCAGCCGGTCAGCACCTGGCTCAAGCTCAAGTTTCAGCTGGCCCGCTGGCTGGCACTCAACAATGTGCGCAAACTCATCGGCATCCACCGTGCGCGCTATCTGGTCACCGGCGCAGCGCCAATTTCGCCTGACCTGGTGCGCTGGTATCTGGCCCTGGGCGTGCCCATGTTGGAGGTGTGGGGCATGACCGAGACCTGCGGCGCCAGCACCGGTGTGCCAGCCGATCGCATCAAACCGGGCTCCATCGGCCCGGCGGCGGGCTTTAACGAGGTACGACTCGATCCGGCCACAGGGGAAATACTGGTGCGAGGAACGAATGTTTTTGCCGGCTACCTGAACCTGCCCGAGCAAAGCGCAGAGGCAATTGACGCCCAAGGCTGGCTGCATACCGGCGACGCCGGGGTGGTCGATGCCGAGGGTTACTACTGCATCACAGGCCGCTTGAAAGACATTATCATCACCGCTGGGGGCAAAAACATCACCCCCAGCGAACTCGAGAACGATCTGAAGTTTTCGCCCTACATCACCGATGCGGTGGTGGTTGGGGACAGACGGCCTTATTTGACAGCGATGATCATGATTGACCAGGAGAACATCGAAAAATTTGCCCAGGACCGCGACGTACCCTTCAGTAATTACGCCAGCCTGACCCGCGCCCCCGAAGTTCAAAGCCTGATTCAGGCTGAAATTGACCGGGTGAACAAAAAATTTGCTAGGGTTGAACAAATCAAGAAGTTTGCCCTCATGCAGAGCCAGTTGACCGCCGAGGACGAAGAACTCACCCCCACCATGAAACTCAAGCGTTCGCTAGTAGAAAAAAAGTACACAGCGCAAATTGAGGCCATGTACCGTTAAAAATTTTTATAGGAGATACGTCATGACAAACGCCCTGAAAACCACAAACCTGTTGGCTGCGCTAGCCCTCTGCGCCGGGATGGCACAAGCCCAAACCAAGTCTGCCCCGCTGCAAGGTGTGTCAGCCACCGAGATCACACTGGGCTCGATCCAGGACCTCTCCGGCCCGCTGGCCGGCTTTGGCAAGCAGGCCCGGCTAGGCATGATGCTGGCGGTGGACGAGATCAACGAGCAGGGCGGCCTTAACGGTCGCAAGATCAAGCTGGTGGTCGAAGACTCAGGCTACGACCCCAAGAAGGCCTTTCTGGCCGCCCAGAAGCTGGTGAATCAGGACAAGATTTTTATGATGGTCGGCCACATCGGCACTGCTCAGAACCTGGCCGCGATGCCGGTGCAGTTTGAGAAAAACATCATCAACTTCTTCCCGATCACCGCTGCGCGCGAAATGTATGAGCCGTTCGACCGGCTGAAGTACGCCTTTGCCGCCACCTACTTTGACCAGATGCGCCAAGCTGTACCCAAGCTGGTCAAGGAAAAAGGCGCCAAAAAAGTCTGCACCCTGTACCAGGATGATGACTTCGGGCTGGAGGTGTTCAAGGGCGGCGAAGCTGGCCTGAAGACCATCGGCATGGACTACGCAGAAAAAACCACCTATAAGCGTGGCGCCACCGACTTCTCGTCACAAGTGGCCAAGCTGCAGTCCAGCGGCTGCGACATGGTGGTGCTGGGCACCATCATCCGCGAGACCATTGGCACCATCGGCACGGCGCGCAAGCTGGGCTACAACCCGACCTTCATTGGCTCCAGTGCCGCCTACACCGACCTGATCCACAAGCTCGGCGGCAAAGCCATGGACGGTCTGTACGCCACCATGACGGTACAAAACCCCTATACAGAGGGACTGACTCCGCAACTGCAGTTTTGGGCTAACAAGTACAAAACCAAGTTCAATGACGATGCCACCGTGTTCTCGGTCTACGGCTATGTCATCGTCAACACCTTTGCCAACGCCGCCACCAAAGCCGGCAAAAACCTGAGCACCGACAGCTTCATTAAGGTCATGGACACCCTGACCCTGCCAACCGACATCTTCGGCAGCGCACCGGCCAGCTTCTCACCAACCAAGCGCTTGGGCAGCAATGCCTCGCGCCTGTCGCAAATTCAGGACGGCAAGTGGAAGGCGATTACCGAGTACTACTCGGACGTGGAGCCTGATGCGGCTAAACCGGCCGCCAAAGCTGCGCCTGCCAAAAAATAAACGCTTTGAGCCAGCCACGCAAGTTGCGATAAGCGACACAAAAATCTGCTCGCTTTGACAGCTGCATCGTGCGGCACAAGGTGGTCAGCGGGTCTTGCTCAATGTTGTCGAAAATTCGCGTCTTGCCGTGGCATTTTTTTCTTAACCTACCACTTTTTCTTTGTGGTGCCGACCTATTACCAATAGATAGGCCGAGGCGGCCATAACACCGGCGACCTGGTGTTCAAGGGCCTGACCCAGCCCAGCGGTTACACCGAGCAGCTGCTGCACGCCTGGCGTCTGAAGGTAAAGGCGGGCTGAAGCGTTTTACCAACGTACGGTTGCCAGTGTCTTGGTCGCTTACTGCGCATATGCTGCGCTGTCTGGAACCCGATGTGCGGTGCTCGACGTCTCCGCTCCTCCCTGCCCCTCCCCAACCCACGCCTTGCTGGAACTCGACAACGTGATCGCCACCCCCCTTTGCACCGGTACCTCGGTCGAATCGTCCCGGGCGTCCAGGCTGCGCGTACCGCTGCGCCAATGATGCCACTGCGTAAGGCATCCCTGGCAGCGATCGCGTTCACGCTGGCCGCCACCTGCCTGTTCGCGATCCTCAGCGTCCGCTTCACGCCGGTGGGCGAATTCGTCGCGATCATCATGCTGGTGCCGGTGATCGTGACCCTGATCTCGGCCAACTTGTTCCGGGAGCGGGTTCGGCCGACGCAACAGCTGTTCCTGCTGGTCGGTTTCGCCAGCCTGCTGCTGCCCTGGGGCTGGTCGGCTGTCGATTCCGGTTTCATGTGGCTGCTAATGGTGGCAATGGGGGCGATGGGCGCCGTCAGCCATTTCCTGCTGGCCCTGGCCTACCAGCGCGCGCCGGCCACCGAGGTGGTGCCCTACATGCACTCGCAAGTCGGCTTCGCGTTGCTGTTTGGCTGGATCGTGTTCGGCGAGTTGCCGGCTACGCTGGCTGGCACCGGCATCGTGCTGATCATCCTGTAGGGACTGGTGAACGCCTGGCAGCTGCGGCTGCGCCTGAACATGTGGCAACAGAGCCAGAGCCAGCCACTTTGACAGCTTCAAAGCCTACCAGGCCGCCTGCGAGCTGGTGTTCTCAGGTAGTTGGCAAGTCCGGCTCCGGCGCCCAAAGTCGCTTTGGTTCTTGCCATGGAATACCTCTACGGCGAGTTTTGCCAGAAATCACACTCAATCAAACGTATTGAGGCTAGCATCGCCTGAGCGATGATCCTCGTTCGTATTACTCCGAGCCTGCCATGACCCACTTTCTGCCTACCGGCTCGCCCGCCAGCCAGGGCATGTGCCCGCAGCGCCTGGAACGTGCTTCTGCCCTGCTTGCCGCCGAGGTGGCTGAGCGCCGTGTTGCCGCCGCTTCGATACTCGTGGCCCGCAATGGGCGTGTGGTACAGCACACGGGCCATGGTGCCGCGCCCGATGCGGTGTACCTGCTGGCCTCGATCACCAAGCCGGTAAATGCCGTGGCGGTGCTGTTGCTGGTAGAGCGTGGCCTGGTGTCGCTGGACGACCCAGTGGCACGGTATCTGCCGGAGTTTGCGGGGCCCGATCGGGCGGCCGTGCGGGTACGCGACCTGCTGAGCCACACCTCCGGCCTGCCCGACATGCTCCCAGAGAACTTGGCACTGCGACGCGCACACGCCCCGCTGAGCGCCTTCGTGCAGGGCGTGTGCACCACGCCGCTGCTGTATCCGCCGGGCACCAGTTTCGATTACCAGAGCATGGGCACGCTGCTGGCCGGTGAGATCGTACAGCGTGTTTCCGGGCTGCCCCTGCGCACGTTCTACCAGCAGGAAATCTTCGAGATGCTGGGCATGCACCAATCCTCGCTGGGACTGGGCGGACGCCCGATTGCCAACACCGTCTGGTGCCAGTACGAGAGCAGCCCGGACGTGGCACTTTTCGGCGCCAACACGCCTTATTGGCGCGACATGGGCCACCCCTGGGGCGGCATGCACTCCACCGTGAGCGACCTTTCGCTGTTACTGCAAGCCTTCCTGAATGGTGGTGCGCTTGGGGGCCGCGCGTTGCTGGGCCGCGCCACGGCCCAACGCATGGTCAGCGACCAGAACACCGCCATCGGCAAGCCCTGGGGCTTGGGCTGGGGTCTGGCGAGCAGCCCGGTATGGGTCTACTGCGGCGAGCTGGTGTCGCCACGCACCTTCGGCCATTCGGGCGCGACCGGCACGGTTGCCTGGGCTGACCCGGACACGCAGGTGCAGTGCGTGATCCTGACCTCCCGACCCACTGCGCATGACGATGGCCGCCTGCTGCGGGTGGTCTCCAATGCCGTGGCAGCGTCGGTGGTGGGTTGATGGAGGACGGCGCCAAACGGCGCATCAGCAGCCAGCAGATGGCCAACTGGCTGCACCTACCAGGCCGCTACTGACCTGGTGTTCAAAGGCCTGGCCCAGCCCCGCGGCTACACCGAGCCGCTGCTGCACGCGTGACGCTTGAGGGTAAAGGGCGGGCCACTTAAATGGTAAGGCCACTTGACATTATTGCCAATTCATTTAGAATTGTCCACATTCGTCGGGGATCAAATCATCAGAAACCATGAACTCATCCTCATTGCGCTCGTTGAAGGTTGTACGGTCAAAGCGACTTTATGAGCAGATCGCTGAACAGGTTGAAGCGCTGATAAAAGCAGAAAATCTACTGCCTGGTTCAAAGCTTCCGGGAGAGCGCGAGCTTGCTGAAATGATGGGCGTTAGCCGACCTTCAATACGCGAGGCCTTGATCGCCCTTGAAACCGCTGGATATATAGAGTTTAGGCAGGGCAGTGGCAACTACGTTCGCGATCCTGCCAGCCGGAAAACTCTGTCAGTCTTAAAGCTTAAAGATTTAGGGCCAGGTGCGCTTGAACAATTTGAGGCGCGGCGAGCGTTGGAGCCTGCATGCGCGGAACTCGCCGGGAGTCGAGCGACACCGACGCAGGTCTCAGGATTGAAGGCCTCATTGCAGCGGATGAGACAGTTGATTGCATCAGGTCGGGATCCGTCTGAAGAGCATCGTACATTTCATTCTCAAATAGCAGTTGCCTCGGGCAATTCGATATTTGCCGCCGTTATCCGAGATCTTTGGACCCTTAGGCAGGACGCGATGTGGGATCTACTAAGGCGGCGAGTAGCTAACGATGAAAGCCATCGTGCCGGTCTTGCATTTCGCGAAAAATTGATTCTTTCCCTTGAACGTGGTGATTCATCCGGTGCCCGAAATGCTATGGAGGAGCATTTCGAACGTATCTCCAGGCTCTATTTTGATGATGTCGAAGCTTAGCTAATTAACTCAGTCCAAACTTACAACTTCTTAGGAGAAAAAATGATATCGAAACGCGCCATTCTTCTAGCTTTAGCCACTGCAGGAATGCTGGCTGGAACTTCTCCAGCATTTGCTCAGAGCACAGTAACAATGTGGACTTTTCTTGACCCCGCCAAACCTGGCGGACGAGAACAAGCACTAAAGACAATGATTGAGGGTTTTGAGAAAGAGAACCCAGGAATCAAGATCAAAGTTGAGCCCCAAGTCTGGACTACGCTTGGTGAAAAATTTGTACTTGGTAGTAACGCAGGAAATGCACCTGATATTACTTGGGTTAACGCCGAAAACCTTGGGCTCATCTTGAACACGGATGCTGCTGCAGATCTTGCTCCGCCCATTATGAATAAATGGACGGCAGCTCGAAAGTCTGACTTGCTAATGCCTAAATCGCTAGAATCTGTAACAGTAGGTGGGAAGGTTCTTGCAATTCCTCTTATGACCGCCACGTGGGTAATGATGTATCGAAAGGATTTATTTCGTGCAGCTGGAATTGATGTCGCATCAATCTCTACATGGGATGGGGTAACTCAGGCCGCAAAGAAGCTGACGAAGGATACCAACGGTGATGGTGTCCCTGATGTCTGGGGAATTGGGCTTGGGTTGGCTCAAGAGCGGTTTTCCGCGACGCCGGCTGTGTTTGCTGCTACAGAGGCGGACGGTGGACTCCTTACCCCTGCCTGCAAGCCACTTTTTGCCAGCAAGGGCGGCGAGCGGGGGGTTATGCTGCAAGCAAATTGGGTTACTCGCGACATGGTCACTCCGCGAGAGTCGATTTCAATGACCTCAGACGATGCAATTGATCAGTTTGCAGCCGGTCGCTATGCAATGCAAATTATCGCTAATACCCGCTTCGAGCAGATTCAACGGATGGCGTCAAACTGGAACAAAGATGATCTTGGGATGGCTCCGATGCCTGCTTGGACGGCAGGTGCGACAGGCCCACAACTGGTCGTTGGATGGTATGCAGTTGCATGGCGCAAGTCACCTCGTCTCGATGCAGCTACAAAATTTATCGACTACATGACTTCTGCGGCAAGTATGGGTTTATGGGCTGAAATCGGTGGTCAGATGCCAATGAATAAATCACTTATGTCATCTGCAAAGATGAAGGCTCCTCAGTTTGCGCCTTTACTTCAAGCGGCTGCTTTTATGGAAAAAGGGGCTGCCTTTATACCGGCAGCTTGCAGCTGGTCGCGAACATTTGCTGACTTCAACCTAGCAACTCAGCAAGTAATTCTCGGTAAGGCCCCGGTAGCTGACGCTTTAAAACAGGCGGCCAAAGCAACGGCTGATCGTCAGTAATAACGGCCAAGATGACACATCACCGCTGGTAAAGCTCATGCTGCAAACTGATAGATTAACTGCATATAAGATGCTATGGCCTGCGGTGGTCATCGAGGCTGCACTCGTGCTGACACCTTTAGCTGTCGGCTTTTGGTATAGCCTCAACAATGTCCGTTTTTTTCGAATTCGCAACTTTGTTGGCCTGGATAACTACCTTGCGGTTATTTCGTCTCCGCTAGTCTTGAATAGTCTTATTGTCACAGCGGTTTTTGCAATATCGGCACTAGTATTAACATTCTTTGTGGGTTTCGCGCTGGCGCTTTGGTTGGAGCGTGATACCTCCACGAGTGTCCTTATGCGCGTTATCGTGCTTGTTCCATACATGATTTCGATGCTCGTGGGCTCAATGATGTTGAAGTGGGTCTTTGCTAACGAATCAGGGTTAGCGCCTCTTTTACTTGCCCCCTTTGGGGTCGGAGACATTTCAATATTATCCGAACCAAAGACCGCTATGGCCGCCCTCGTTTTCAATGCGATGTGGCGAGATGGTGCATTTGCGATGATCATGCTGCTTGCTGCGCTAAAAAGTGTTCCGGCTCAGTTATTTCAGGCTGCACGGGTTGATGGTGCGAGCACATTTTATATTCTGAGAAGAATAACTATACCGTTATTACGCATACCAATAATGATCACAATCGTCAGGTTGTTTATTCATTTTGTAAATACGCTGACATACCCGCTAATTCTTACGGGTGGTGGCCCTGCGGATGCGACAGAAACCATCGTTCTTCGTATGTTTCGCCTTGGCTTTCAGGACCATTTACTGGGTCAAGCGAATGCATTAGCGATCTTGATTTTCGTTGCAAACGTCATCATGGTGGCGATGCTTCTTGGCCTCTTTCGTCAAGCTCGGAGGATTTAAAGAGTGGCAACTGTACCTTTATGGCGCTTACGCTCAATGTATCGAAAACTGGCAATGTTTCTTGTCAATCTCATTCTGGCAGTGGCAGCCCTTTTCCCGATCTTGTGGGGGCTATCCTCATCACTAAAGCCCAGTGAACAGATAGTCGAATTTCCACCGCGGTTGCTACCTAAAGATATTACATTCGAACATTACCTGCGTATCGTTTCTGATAACGCTATGTTCTACCTTTTTAACAGTGCGTTTATTTCGGTAGCAGCCGTACTCTTAGCACTTTTAACTGGAGCACTCGCGGGCTATGCCCTCGCAAGGTTCGAGTTTCGGGGACGCGCCACGACTATGGTCATTACTGTGGCAATCATGAGTATTCCCATAGCCTCTTTACTTGTCCCAACCTTTACCTTGCTAAGTACTGTTGGACTCATTGATACTCGTCTGGGATTGATTCTTCTCTATACCGCCTACCAATTGCCGATAGTGATTTGGATGCTCTACGGCTACTTCCTGTCGTTGCCGATTGAGATCGAACAAGCAGCGCGTATCGATGGATACTCCCCCTTTGCCACTCTTCGCAAGGTCGTACTTCCGTTATCTCGCCCGGGTCTTGTAGCGGCAGCACTTTTCGTTCTCGTTTTTGCCTGGAATGATTTTGTCGTTGCAGTGACTATGACCTCATCAGAACAAGCTCGGACGTTACCTGTAGCTATCTATTTCTATCTTGGCTTTTATGGCAGGGAATGGGGGCCGCTTTTGGCTGCATCGATTGTTTCGATCATTCCGATTATTGCACTTTTCGTATTCCTCCAGCGGTACTTCATGTCGGGGCTTACTGGTGGTGGAGTCAAGGGATAAAACATGGCCAATGTTAGTTTTAAAGATGTATCGAAGCATTATGGAGATGTTACAGCGCTAGACAACTTGAACCTTGAAGTTGCAGCGGGTGAATTTGTTTCTCTATTGGGTCCCTCAGGATCAGGAAAGTCGACGACATTGAATATCTTGTCAGGCCTTCAAGATGCTGACAGCGGACAAGTTTTTATCGGCGAAAGAGATGTTACGAATCTCTCCCCTGAGAAAAGAGACGTCGCACTGGTGTTCCAGAACTACGCGCTCTACCCCCACATGACTGTAGCTGAGAACATAGCATTTCCGCTTGAAGCGCGCCGACCTAGAGTCAGAACCACTGAAATAAATCTCAAGGTGCAGGCGGTTGTTGAGTCTCTGGGAATACAAGAACTCCTTGCTCGTTACCCCAAGGAAATTTCTGGGGGCCAGCAACAGCGTGTCGCCCTTGGCAGAGCCATGGTTCGCGATCCAAAGGTATTCCTACTTGATGAGCCGCTATCTAACCTCGATGCCCGACTTCGCATCCGCATGCGCCGCGATCTCAAAGCTTTACATTCAAGTCTTAAATCGACCATTGTTTATGTTACGCATGATCAGTCTGAAGCGATGACGATGTCCGATCGAATAGCAATTTTCGACAAAGGACTATTGCAACAAATCGCAACGCCACGAGATATTTACAACTTGCCTGCAAACCTATTCGTAGCTAATTTTGTGGGTGATAGAGAAACAAACCAACTTCAGGGTGAACTGGTTGAAGAGGGGGGGCACTGTTTTATTCGCGGTAGTGCTTGGAACATTGCATTATCTCGCTCATCTCAGCAGATACGTTACAAGGGCGCTGTAACGATCGGCATCCGGCCCGAATCGGTCAAGCTCGGTAAGGCTGACGACGGTCTTTCCATTTCCGGTCAGGTCGTACACACTGAACTGGCGGGGCCAGACCTATACATTCTTGCCGCTCTGGTTGGAGGTGAGGAAGTAAGCCTGCGTTGTGAGCCTGGAACCACTGTATCCATTGGTGAGGCAATCCCTTTGAACATTGCCGAAGATCGCATTCACATATTTGACCCAGTAAGTGGTAACTGCCTAAGTCATGGCGTACCTCATGCCGGCAGATAAACCAAACCCTAATTTAAGGAGATAAAAATGGCTCAGAAATTACATGAAGAAAACTACGATGTTGTCGTGGTTGGTGGCGGTTGTGCTGGCGTTGCTGCAGCTGTTAGTGCAGCAAAAAATGGCGCAAAGACACTGTTGATAGATGCCGGCTCAATGGTAGGTGGAGAATTAATTACTGGTCTGCCTGTCGACGGAGCTCTCAATGCCCGTGGCGAATGGATCGTTGGTGGAGTACTGACGGAAATCCTTGACGAGCACAAGAAGCTAGGTGGCTACATAGGTCCCGTTAATGATTGGCGCCTAATTTGGTATGTCTGCATTGACCCTGAGACTATGAAAATTGCAGTTTCAAACGTGGTCAGAAGAGCTGGGGTGAACGTCTTGATGTATTCATTTGCTGAAGACATTGTCATGCAAAATGGCTCTATAACGGGAATTGTGGTTGTCAACAAGCAGCAGCGTACACTCGTTCGCGCCAAAGTATTTATCGACTGCTCGGGAGACGGCGACATTGCAATGCTCGCAGGTGCTCAGGCAATGATTTCGAACGATCTGGGCGAATATCAACCGCTGACTATGCTCTTCCGTATAAGCGGAGTTAATAAGACTCGACTTCTTGATTTTTGCGTTGATCATCCGGAGAATATTGCAGTTGGAGAGAGCGAGTGGATGGGGTCTGATCTTACTCCACGCCAATGCGCCGAGAAATTGCGCGAACAAGGTGAGGCAGCCATATTCTTTAAGGGCAACGGCCCCTTGATACAGGATGGAATAAAAGCAGGCGATATTTCTCCGACGGCACTAATCGGGATCATTCCAGTTTCCAATGAGCGTAATGAGGTGTCAGTTAATACTACTCGTATTGCTAATGTTGATGCAACTGACACTAAGGCGCTTTCGAATGCTTTTGGGGGACTGGTTGATCAAGCGTGGCAATGTATCAGCTTTATGAAAAAGAGAATCCCAGGCTTTGAGAATGCACATTTTGCAGGTCTTTCCCACCGAATTGGAATTCGTGAAACCCGACGCATCTGTGGGGACTATATTTTGACTCGTGACGATGTATTCAATGCTAAAAAGCGAGACGACGGAATAGGTAAAGGAAGTCATCACATCGATATCCACCAGGATGGCATCATGCAAGTGCGTATCCCAGTACAAAACGGTGGATCGTACGACATGCCTTATCAAATGCTTATTGCCAAGGGGATAAATAATCTATATATTGCAGGTCGCTGCATGTCTGCTGATCGTGAGGCTCATGGTTCCGCTCGTGTCATGGGTCCCTGCATGGCACAGGGTGAGGCGGCAGGCCTAGGAGCGGTACTTTCTATTTCCTCCAGCGATCCAGGGAACATTCGAAATGTTCCAATCAGCACGCTGCGCTCTGGATTAAAGGCGCAGGGCGCGATACTAGACGGTACGCATTAGATTGGCTCTGTAGTGGACGAAAAATCTACTATTACTGACAGAGCTAATTTTCTTGTCGTTGGTGGTGACTCTGCAGGTTGTGTTCTTGCGGCTCGGCTCTCAGAAAACCCTGAGAATAAAGTCTTTATCGTAGAAGCTGGACGCGACTTTGATCAATCTAAAAAAAAATGATCTAGCAGATACTGCTGGTGCTCGCGCCTTTATGGATCCGCAGTACTTTTGTCTTGCTGACGAAGGGCAAATCTATAAATGATCAGATTGATTATAAAATGAGTTATTAATTGCATCTTTAATTTTGAAAATTAAATTAAATATTGTATTAATGAAATCATTAATTTCAAAGCAATTGCTAGTTTTGTTAAGGTTTCTCAGTTCCTTAAGGGAAGGCATAGCATGAAAAGCCCCTCTGAAAAAATACTTCGTAGCCAGGCCTGGTTCGGGAAAGCCGATAAGGATGGTTTCATCCATCGCAGTTGGATGAAAAATCAGGGTTTACCTCATCACCTTTTCGACGGTAGGCCAGTCATAGGCATTTGCAACACATGGTCGGAGCTGACACCCTGCAACGCCCATTTTCGTGAGCTTGCCGAGTATGTAAAGAAGGGCGTGTATGAGGCTGGCGGCTTCCCGGTCGAGTTCCCGGTGATGTCATTAGGAGAATCCAACCTGCGGCCGACCGCGATGCTGTTCCGTAACCTTGCTTCGATGGATGTCGAAGAATCCATCCGTGGCAACCCTATCGATGGCGTTGTGCTGCTGATGGGCTGCGATAAAACTACGCCGGCACTTTTGATGGGGGCTGCCAGCTGCAATTTACCAACGATAGGCGTATCCGGCGGTCCGATGTTAAACGGCCGATATAAAGGGAAGACCATAGGTTCAGGCACTGGAGTCTGGCAAATGTCGGAAGAAGTCCGTGCAGGCAAGATTAGCATGCAGGAATTCATTGATGCAGAATCCTGCATGAACCGGTCACGTGGCCATTGCATGACTATGGGCACTGCGTCAACCATGGCCTCGATGGTGGAAGCGCTAGGTATGTCATTGCCTCATAACGCGGCCATTCCTGCTGTGGACGCGCGCCGACAGGTCCTTGCGCACATGTCAGGCAGACGGATTGTGGATATGGTCAAAGAGGACCTGACCATGCACAAGATCCTGACTCGCAAAGCATTCGAAAATGCCATTCGCGTGAATGCCGCCATCGGCGGTTCCACCAATGCCGTAGTTCATCTGCTCGCGGTTGCCGGGCGCATCGGGGTCGATCTCAAGCTTGAAGACTGGGATGCGATTGGTTCCGATATACCTTGTTTGCTCAATCTACAGCCATCCGGTGAATACCTGATGGAAGACTTTTACTACGCCGGCGGGTTGCCCGCTGTGATCTGTGAACTGGATCAACTGATCCACAAGGATGCAATGACCGTTAATGGGTTGACCATTGGCACCAACACATCTGAAGCCGAGTGCCACGACCGCAAAGTGATAATGCCTCTGAAAGCACCTTTTAAGGACAAGGCCGGCATCGCGGTCCTGAAAGGCAATCTGGCACCGAACGGTGCGATCATCAAACCGTCGGCATCGACGTCATCGCTTTTGGTGCACCGCGGTCGTGCAGTCGTTTTCGAAAGTGTTGAGGATCTGCATGCCCGCATCAACGACGAAGAACTCGATATAGATGAAAGCTGCGTGATGGTGCTCAAAGGCGCCGGTCCCAAAGGCTACCCCGGCTTCGCTGAGGTGGGCAATATGCCCTTGCCCCCGAAAGTGTTGCGCAGGGGTATCTCCGACATGGTGCGCATCTCAGATGGTCGCATGAGCGGTACGGCATACGGCACGGTTGTATTGCATGTTTCCCCGGAAGCCGCAATCGGCGGTCCGCTGGCGCTAGTGCAAAGCGGCGACATGATTGAACTCGATGTGCCCAGCAGGCGCTTGCATCTTGATATCAGCGACATGGAACTGGCACGGCGGCGTGAGCTGTGGGTATCACCTCAATTGCCGCTGCGAGGTTGGTACAAAATTTATGTCGACGGTGTACAGCAGGCGCATTTGGGGGCCGATCTGGAAGTTCTGGTTGGGGCAAGCGGGGCCGCAGTTCCTCGAGATTCCCATTAAGTACTTAAAACAATTAGAAGGAATCATCATGCATGGCATCTGGCCTATTTTGTATGCATACTTCAACGTTGCAGGCGAACTAGATAGAGAATCGATGCGACTACAGACTCAGGTTGCGTTACGGGCAGGCGCCCCCGGGATTGCGATTCTTGGCTTGGCAACAGAAGTCAAAAAACTTTCTATCGAAGAAAAGTACAAGGTGATTCAATGGGCCGCGCAGGATCTAGATGGAATTGCACCCATGGCTGTCACGCTGAGCGGCGTCACGGTTGCAGACCAGTTGGACCTCGCCCGGGTTGCCGTCGATGCCCAGGCAAGCTACCTCATTCTTCAACCACCTGCTGGTCCGGCAGGCGCTATGGCCGAACTGGAGCTTGAAGCCTTCTTTACACAGGTGCTCGATGGACTGAGTACGCTTGCTCCGGCGATACCGGTGGGGATCCAGAATGCGCCAGAGTATCTAGGCGTCGGCTTGAACGCAGATTCCTTGGCGCGCTTGCGCGCCCACTGTCCGAACTTTCGTTTCATGAAAGGCGAAGCCCCCGCTGTAATCATTGACCGCACAGTACATCAGGTCGGGCATGGGTTCCCTGTACTCAATGGCCGCGGTGGCTTGGAGTTGCTGGATAACCTGCGTGCTGGTTGCACCGGGATGATTGTGGCCCCCGAATGCGCGATGGAGCAGCAACAGATTGCAAAACTGTATGCAGCCGGCGCCATTGAGGAAGCGCAAGCCCAATATGCCCGGATTCTTCCGACGATTGTCTTTGTGATGCAGTCACTGGAGACTTTGGTTGTCTACGGCAAGCGGATTGCCGCTTGGCGATCCGGCATGGGGGTACAGCACGACCGCCTCTGCACCCTGCCTCCGACTCCGTTTGGCTTGGCTGCTGCGCGACGTTTTGCCGAACATTTGGGACCCCTACCGGGCTGCTCTATGTACTCATCAACCTCTTGACAGCAAAGGAGAATCGTTTCCATACGTTTAAGTTAGTTTCTCAGCTGCCTGAGCTTTCGCTCAGTATTGCCAAGACACCTCAGCACACGATTTTTCGTATTGTGAAATAATAATATTATGATTCAAGGCGAAGCAACTAAGTTCCTCACCATAGCTGCTGGCCGCATCTGGCGCCTTCGCTGCACGACCATATCAACACGCACCAGGCAGCAATGTGGTCGGCCAGCACTCAAGACCAGCAAGACACAGAAGTGTGGAAGTCACGGCGGGCTCAGCACCGGGCCCAAGACGGTGGAAGGTAGGCAGCGAATCGCTTACGCACAGACTGTGCACGGCAGGGATACCAAGGCAGCTAGGTTGGAACGGTCACGGGGGTCGCTACGGTTGAACAAGCTTGAGGGTGCGATGCATGTGCTTGGTATGACGTCGGCTAAGCGCACACGGGGCAGGAAGCCCAACGGCTACACCCCACTTCGTACCATTGATGACGGCACCCATTAAAGCGGAAGCAGGCAAGGCGGTTTCATGATTGCATATGATGCGGTGGAAATAGTGTCCGATATGCCAGCCGGCTGTTGGATTGATGGCGCTCTGGAGCAAGCTCTTGGCGAGTCTGTCATCGATCTGACCGACCCAGCTTGCGGACGGATATTCGGCTGCTATCGCACTGCCTCAAATGGTCAAGTTGACGATGCTGTTACTGCGGCCGCCCTCGCCTTGCGGGGCGATTGGCGGGCGTTTGCCCCGCGACGCCGCGCCGAGATTCTGGCCAAGGCCGCCGACCTGCTGGTCATGCGTTCCGAGTCATTGGCAAAGGTGGATTCCCTGTGTGTCGGAAAGCCCTTGCGAGAAGCGCGCGCAGACGTAGCAGTGGCCGTTCGGTTTCTGCAGTATTACGCTGGCGCGGCCGACAAACTCGAGGGGGAAACCATCCCTTTGGGGCCGGATTACTGGGCTTCGACCGAACTTGAGCCGGTTGGAGTCGTCGCCCTGATCGTGCCATGGAATTCTCCACTGCCGATGTTGCTGCGCGGTCTAGCGCCGGCCTTGGCCGCCGGTTGCACTGTGATCGCGAAGCCGGCCGAGCAGACGCCATACAGTGCACTGGTCATGGCCCAGATTTTTGCGCAAGCGGGTTTGCCGGCCGGTGTTTTTAATGTGGTGCCAGGCATCGGGGCGCAGGTTGGCGCGCAGCTTGCTCAACACCCGGCGGTCGCCCATATCAGCTTTACGGGTTCAGTTGCGACGGGTCAATCCGTGATGCGCGCCGCCGCGGGCCATGTGGCCTCGGTGACACTCGAGCTAGGTGGTAAGTCACCGCTCGTGGTGATGGACGATGCTGACATCGATATGGCAGTGCAAGGTGCCATGGCGGGTATATTTACCAATGCTGGGCAGGTTTGTGCAGCCGCTTCTCGCTTGATCGTATTACCAGCCATCGCGGACCGGCTTATCGAGAAAATCATTGCCAAGGCCGACGCTCTGCTGTTGGGTCCGGGATTGAACGATCCGGACATGGGCCCCGTGGTGTCGAGCCTGCAACTCGGAAAGATCGAAGCGACGGTCCATGAGGCGGTTTCAAAGCAGGGGACACAGTTGTTCGTGGGCGGAAGCCGGGCTCTGGTGCCTTTCTGCGAAGGGGGGTACTTCTTTCGTCCGACGTTACTCGAAGTTAACCGGGCCGACGCGCGCATTGCCAATGAGGAGGTCTTCGGGCCCGTCATGGTGGTACAGCGTGCCGCAGACTTTGAGCACGCCATCGCTTTGGCCAATCACACACCATTCGGACTGGTCGCGGGCATCTATACAAGTGACATCAACAAGGCCATGCGATTTGCACGAGCGGTCGACTGCGGGCAGGTCTACGTCAACCGGTATTTTGCCGGGGGCGTCGAAACGCCTGTCGGAGGGACCAAGCAAAGTGGCTTCGGTCGGGAAAAAGGCCTACGGGGCCTTTATGCCTATTTGCGCTCCAAATGTACAACGGTCTATCTGGGTTGAGCCGCATGGCGAACGTGGCTGACACGTGTTCGTCGGGTGACGCACAGAATACCGTCTGGCGCGAGACCACCTCCATCCAATTCGCGTCAAACTGGCGGACTTGTGTCGCAACGCCTGTGATCTGGCATCGTCGCTTTGCCATCCAACTTGGACTTAGCCGGAACGGCAGCAACGACTGTATGCGCCGGTGCGTCATGGTTGCGGGGCCCGCCCGCCTTTTCGCTAGTTTTTCGGTCGCCGCCATCATGGCCCATACATCCTGACGAAGACCCGTGATGCAACCGTTGCAAATCTCTGGACGCACCGACTACCTGATCGTTGGGGGTGGCTCGGCTGGCTGCGTACTCGCGAATCGGCTATCGGCCGATCCGAGCAATAGTGTCCGCCTGCTTGAGGCAGGCCCAGACTTCGATCCCGCGCATCGCATCGACCTCACAGACACGTATGGCGGGCGGGCGTTCGTGGACCCACAATACTATTGGCCGAACCTTGTCGCGAACCACGCAAGCGGTGGCGCCAAGGTCTCCTACAAACAGGGAATGTTGCTGGGCGGCGGTTCGTCGATCAATGGCCAGATCGCGCTTCGCGGCGCGCCGGACGACTACGAACACTGGCATGCGTGTGGAGCGCAAGGCTGGAATTGGGAGGGAGTCCTCCCATACTTTCGAAAGCTTGAATCGGACCTCGATTTCAATGACGAACTTCACGGCCAGTCGGGTCCGTTGGCGATACGGCGCCCGGCAGATGATGAGTGGGACACTGTGACGTCGTCCTATGCCGACGCATGGTCGCGCATGGGCTACGTACGGATTGCCGATATGAACGGACCGTTTGGCGATGGCTTTGGTGCGCTCCCGTTCAGTAACGACGGAGTTATGCGATGTTCGACATCGCGAAGCTACCTTTCAACCGAGGTGCGCGCCCGGCCAAACCTTTCCATAGACACCAAGACGCGAGTCCTGCGCGTGTTGACGGAAAACGGAAAGGTCATCGGAATCGAGGCAATACAAAATGGAACGCTGGTGCGATTCAATGCAGAGCGGGTCATCCTTTGTGCGGGCGCACTTCGATCACCCCAGCTTTTGATGCTTTCGGGTATTGGTGACAGTGGCGTACTCGCACGGCACGGTATTGCGACCACGACGCATCTGCCTGGCGTGGGTAGGAATCTCCAGGACCATCCAATCGTCTCGATCTCCGCTTACACCGAGCCCGCAATGCGAACAGTTCGGCCTGCCCGTTCCGTGATGGCGTATTTGCGATATTCGTCCGGTATCACTGGGTGTGAGCGGTCCGACATGGTTCTGTCAGGTGGCGCACGTTCAATGTGGCATGCGGTTGGCGAGCGAATCTGCTCACTGCGGGCCTATATTGCACTTCCCGATTCGCGTGGCACAGTGACGCTTTCGGACGCCAATCCGCTGTCAGAGCCTCTGATCGACTTCAATGGCCTGTCTGAGGAAAACGACCGTCGCCGCATGGTCGATGGGTTTAGCCTAATTGCGCGCATCATGCTCGACCATCTGAAGCCACGTATCGTCAGCGACGTTTTTCCATCGCGTTTGTCGCGCCGTATCGAACAACTCAGCAGACCCACGCGCCTGAACGAATGGCTGTCGCGCGCGGGGGCGGCGGCGATGGACTTTTCGCCGGAACTGCGTTCGCTTGTTATACGCAAGGTCATCACTAACGGGGAATCGCTTGCAGACATTCTGCGGGATGAACAGGCCACTGAGGACTACGTACGATCCATACTCGGAACATCCTGGCATCCCAGCGGGACCTGCCGCATGGGCGCGCTCTCGAATCCGATGGCGGTGGTCGACCCTGAAGGTGCCGTTATCGGCCTGCGTGGCCTTTTCGTGGTCGACGCATCGATCATGCCGCGGATCACGCGTACCAACACCAACCTGCCGACCATCATGATCGCAGAACGATTGGCCGAGCGCATTGCCGGAGTCCGGCCATGACCCGGACCAACCGCTGTGACATGGAGCCGGTGTCCCAGTTCAATTGGGCGAGGCCGGCTAGGGTGCCGGTTACGCAATGCGCCAAGGCGCTCAAAACGGCGGGCTGCCGCCAGGAGTTACAACAGTGAACAGTCGATCAATGCAATCACTAATAGTGCTGCCAGGAAACAACGCATTCGGTTCCGACCTTTCCGGCTTGGATTTTCTGAATGCCAGCGTGGCTGATATCGCCTTTGTCCGGCAGGCCTGGCTTACCCACGGCGTATTGCGTTTCCGTAATTGCAACATCGACGCTGCGACGCAAGTCGCGTTTGCACGGCGATTTGGCGACCTCGATTTCAACCCCGGTACAAGGCTGACAGGACGGATCTATGTCGCTGGTTACCCGGAACTTGTCTGCGTATCGAACATTGTCGAAGACGGCGTGCCAATCGGTGAGCTGGGCGCTGGCGAAGCTGATTGGCATACCGACATGTGTTTCGTCGATGTACCGCCTGCCGCATCGTTACTGCGCGCGATCGAGATTCCTAGCGAAGGTGGAAACACGAGCTTTCTGGACATGGCAGGGATGCTAGACGCCTTACCAGAAGGGCTTAGGCACGAGATCGCCGGCCTGTCAATCAAGCACGATGGGGTCTACGCGTCGTCGGGCAAACAGCGTGCCGGCACGACGGCCCCAGCCAGCGGCGATATCCGCGATATTTCCGGCGCGGTGCATCCTATCGTGCAGATGCACCCGGAAACGGGCCGCAGCGTGCTCTATCTCGGAAAGCGCTTCAATGCGTATGTGGTCGGGCTCTCCATCTCGGAAAGCGAAGGCCTGCTCGATCGACTCTGGACCCAGGTTCTTGCGGCCCCATCACGTTATGTCTGGACGCAGTCTTGGCGCGTTGGGGACATGATCATGTGGGACAACCGCCGGACCATGCATCGTCGCGAGGCCTTCGACAGTTCTAGCCGCCGCTTGCTTCATCGTGCTGTCGTGAAGGGGCAGAGAGTGCTTCCGGGCTGAGGGTAACTGTGTGCGGTAGCCGAAACATGGTCGACCTGCCACATTTTTGTCGCGTTTCAGAACGACAAAAAGCCCGCACTGGCGCCCATGCCCTCGTTACTTTATGGTTTCTGCACCTAGGCGGCGTTGATTACCCTAACCCAAGACATCCTGATTGCGCTGTTTGATGCACGAGCCGTCATGGCCTATGGCCTGATCCGCGATGCCCGCAAAGACCGCAACCGCGATGCGCTGGACAAACTGATCACCTAGCATACGGTGGCTTTGGACGTCACGCTGGTCAACAGCAGTAGTAGCTGCTGGCTCTTGATTCAGCCCCCCCGAGTTCGGCACCAAGGAGGTGGGTCTGGTCGAGTACGATTTTGACGGCGCTTAGGGGGCGGTGCGGTTTCTAACCCCAACTGGCGCCCAGCATCTGGACTCACTCGATGTACCCGGCGCCTAAGGTGACCCGCGTAGCCAGGTGGCGCAGCCCGGCGCTGCGCACTGATCGCTTTGCGAATCACTGGCTGACTGCCAGACGGATCGATCAGCTTGTCCGATCAAAGGGCGGGCCAGGTCGGGCCACGCCTTGCTCCCCCGATCTATTTGTCGTAACATACAAACAACGACAATGACAGGAGGGCAACATGGCAGTCCACACCTTTTCAAGCCGGGACTTCACGCGCGACGTGTCAGCCGCCAAACGGGCGGCTGTCGATGGGCCGGTATTCATCACAGATCGAGGTCGGCCTGCATTTGCACTGCTCAATATTGACGATTACCACCGCATGGTGGGCCAGAGCGAACCGACTCTCCTGGAGTTAATGGATGGCATTGCGGGCGGCGCGGACATTGAGTTCGATCCGCCGCGTTTGGACTTCCAAAGCCAGGCCGTCACGTTGGATTAGGGTTTGACCATGTTTGTCCTCGACACCAATGTTGTCTCCGAATTGCGTTATGGCAAGCCCAATCAATCGACTGTGGTGCGCGTCTGGGCCGCTGCGCAACCCGCCAGCACGCTTTACCTGTCCGCCATCACCATTCTTGAGTTGGAACTGGGCATCCAGTCCCTGGAACGCCGCATACCACCCCAAGGCAGTGCGCTGCGCCTTTGGTTAGCTGGTGTGCGCGCCGCGTTCGCCAGTCGCATCTTGCCGTTTACCGACAACACGGCACCTGTGTGCGCTTCGCTGCACATCCCCGATCCACGGTCCGAGCGTGACGCCATGATCGCCGCTACCGCGATGGAGCACCGCTTCACTGTTGTCACCCGCAACACGGCTGACTTTGCCGGCACCGGTGTGGCGCTTGTCAATCCGTGGGGCGTTTGACACCGGTTTTTTTCATTTTGCGCTGTGTTTAGTCTGAAGTTCCTCCCCCCGAAAGCCGAGTTTCTCCTCTCAAACAGCCGCAAACGAGGTTCCGCATTCTGTCTACGGTTTGATTTGATCAATCAGTTCGATGGCGCGTTTTTGCCCTACCGTTAACGTGGTGGTGATCTGGAAAGTCGGCGCCTCTTTGGTGCCATTGGGTGTGCGGCAGGTGTTGCGCGTGATGCTTGAGAGGTCCTGCATGAGCGAGTGGAAACTGTGTGCCGGCGTGCCATCTTCGAGCAGTAGGCTTGTCACCTTCTTCATGGCCGCCTCAGAGCGTTTGGCGGGTGCCACTGGATCGCGCGTGAGCTTGGCCTGTTGGTCGCAATCGGCAAACATCAACTCGCGCCAGGCCTTGCGCATATGCCACTCGACGTAGTAGGCCAGCATGCACAGAAAGATGTGCCCGCGCACCCGGCCCTCCAGATGGTGGTGAATCGGTCGCACCTTGAGGTCCGTGGTTTTGAGCGAACGAAACGCGCGCTCCACCTGGGCCAATGATTTGTAGGTCCGCACACAGGTGGGTGCATCCATGCGCTGCGCCTTGACCGAAGTGCGAATGACGTACAGCCCGTCGAGAGCCGCCTCAGCGCCGATGGAGGCCACAATGCGCGCGAAGGTGAACGCGTCGTCGGTGATGACCAACTCGAAGTGCTTGGCCACCTTGTAGCGGTTCACGCACTTGCCCACGGCCACGCCGATCTTGTCCTTGCCCAGGAGTTTGGCCGCCTCAACGCGTGCCTTGATCTTTTGTAGGCTTTGCTCGGTGGCCAGCAGCAAATCGTCTCGCGTGTGGGCGCGCAGTTTGGCCAACTCCGGGTTGCGGCACGCCACCAGCCGCTCGCCGGGAAAGTCCGGTGAACTCAGCTCCAGCAAGTTGTGCTCATCAAACAAACCCAACTGCAAATGCTTTTGCTCCACCAGGGCGCGAATCGCACCGCTCCTGAGTGCCGTGATCCAGGCCACATCGGCATCCTCGCTCATCTCGTCGATGGCCTTTTGCGAGATCATGCCCCGGTCGCCCACCATCACCATGCGCTGGATGCCAAACTCCTCGCGCATGCGCTTGAGCTGAGGCAAAAACGTCTTGCTGTCAGCTGTGTTTCCGTCGTACACGGACAGCGCCACCGGGCAACCCCGGTCATCGGTGAGTAGCCCGTAGTTGACCTGCAAGGTGCCGCGCTTGCCGTCCCGGCTATACCCCAATTTGGCCAACGGGCAGTGCGAACCCTCGAAGTAGCTCGAAGACAGGTCGTAGAGCACCAGGCCATCGTCCTTGAGATGGCGCGCGGCCAACTTCTTCTGGATTCTGTCCTGCGCTGCGAGCAGCCAGTCCATGGCGGCGTACAGATCATCTTCGCTGGCATCGCTCACGCCAAAGTCCTCCGCCAGCGTGCTGGTGTGCCACAGTCGCGTGGTGGCCAGTTTGGTGGCGGGCGAGACGATGCGAGATGCCACCATGGCCAGCGCCAGCTCGCGCTCGCGGCACGGCTTGGCCGCCAGCAGCGATGCAAAGCCCAAACGTTGCATGGCCAAACTGACCGCTTGCACATGCCCGTGGGCGCGCGACGAGGCAATCTCAAAGGCCTCCGCTGCGGGCACAAAAGTCTCGCCCTGCAAGGAGCGGCGAATCAGATCGATCACGGACTCGGGTAGGTGGGAGAGGTTGCCGAGAGTCTCGTTTTTGACCTTGCCGTCTTCGCGGTAGCTGCGACGCAGAAGATGGGTGCGATACACCTGATCTTTGTACTTACGGGTCGTGGTGACGACGTGAGCAGTTCCAGTTCTTGAGGCCATAAGCGCATCATAGCCCTAATATTTTATATTTACAAGTATTTTTAGTGACTACAACTTCGCTCCAAAAAAAGACCGCATCAAACGGCCCTCTCCAGCTACAACGGCATGAAAACGAGGATTTAGTGGCTATAAAAACGGAGGAACTTCAGTTTAGTTTTTGCGCCGTGCTTAGGCTGGTGGCCTAAATCAGCCCCACGACCAACAGCAGCGCCTTGTCCACAGCCCGCATCCGGTCGTCCTCCAACCGCCCGAACGGCTCACTGACCTTGCTGCGCGGCACGGTGGACAGCTTGTCCACCATCACCTGTGACAACATGCGCAGACCATTGGCCGACGTGGGCTCTACGGTCACCCGAAAAGCTGCCGTATGCAGGTCACTGGTCACAGGGCATAAAACCAAGCTGTTCAGGTCGGCCAGCAAGTCGGTCTGAACAATCAGCGCCGAGCGGGGTTTGCCATAGTCCCCTTCCAGCGATACCGCGACCAGGTCCCCGCGCTGCATCATGTCCAACCTTCAACCTGGCCGGCGGCCTCTTCGGTAAACCCTAGGGCTTCGGCCTCGCTGGCTGCGCCATTGAGCTCCAGGCATTGCCGGCGCAAATCGGCGGCGAAGCTGGCCAGCCGCGTATCAGGAACCCAAAATTGAACCGGACGGAGGCCCGCAGCCCGCATCCGCTCGCGTGAGCGGGTCACTTTGCTGGATGGCTCGTTTGCTGTGGTCATCAGGCGCTCCCTGAAAAGCATGCAGAGTAACATGAAACCCAGCATGCGCACTCAACACGATTACTCATTCAGCGTGCGCTATCGCTCACCATTCGATATTGCTATTGATTAAATAGCTACTTCGCCCTATTCCACGGGGGCTGGAGGCCGATTTTCTATAAATTCTCAGGACTCTACCCGGATCACACCTTGAGCGGCCAGGGCGGCAATGTCGTCATCACTGACCTGCAATGACTGCAAAATGGCCCGGGTATGCTGCCCCAGGCGCGGGGCTGCGGCCAGAGCCTGCCAGCGCGGCCTCCAGCGGCGCGGCATGGTGCTGGGCGTGGGCCTGACCCAGGTGCGCACCCTGGTGGTGAAAAGCCGAGGCCATTTCCGCGCGGCGTTTGACGACTTCGCGCCGCCCGAGCGCATTCTCGAAGTAGACTGCCTAGGCTTGACCACACCCAACCTCAAGTCGCTGCCCTGGCGCTATATGCCACGGCCGATATACCCGATTGACGACCACACCACCTGGAGCCCCTAACCCATGGATCTGTCCCGCTTTCCCCGCCGCCGCTACACCATTGGCGCCACGCCGCTGGAGTTTTTGCCCAATTTCACCCGGGCCCTAAGCCCGGACGGGCAAGGCCCCAACATCTGGATCAAGCGCGACGACATGCTGGGTCTGTTTCCCGGCGGCAACAAGACCCGCAAGCTCGAGTTTCTGGTGGCCGACGCCCTG
>SXGR01013131.1_pt1 | contig 33583 bp, 42 predicted proteins | sample 3174711 | NCBI WGS metagenome assembly SXGR01 (sample SAMN11356860, study PRJNA531348) | freshwater metagenome | isolation source: freshwater sample F1-60 | place: China: Fuxian Lake, Yuxi | collected 2017-12-25 | reverse complement strand
GATCGCGGCGAAGGCAGTGGCCTTTGGCGAGTCGCTCAAGCCGGACTTCAAGACCTACTGCGAGCAGGTGGTGCGGAACTCGCGTGCCTTGGCCAAGGCGCTCACGGCGCGTGGCTACCGACTCTGCTCCGGCGGCACCGACAATCACCTCATGCTGGTCGATCTTCGCACCCGCGATGCGGACCTCACCGGCGCCGATGCCGAGAAGTGGCTTGAGAAGGCCGGCATCATTTGCAACAAGAACGGCATTCCCAACGACCCGCGCTCCCCAGTCGTGACCAGCGGCCTGCGACTGGGGACGCCCGCGCTCACCACGCGCGGCCTGCGCGAGTCGGAAATGGAACGGGTCGCCGACTGGCTGGACGCGGTCATGGGCAGCAAGGGCGAGTGCGCGACCACCGCCCGCGTCCGCGAGGAGATCCGAGAGTTCTGCGCGAAGTTCCCGCTGCCGCACTGAACCGATGTCGCCCGCAGCCATGGACGTTCATTCAGGGCAGGACGAGTTGACCGCGAATGAGCGCTGGCCGCTCAATGACCCGCGCATGGTGTGGGGGGAGTTGCCAAGCCAGGACCGCGAGCGGCGGTTCGATTGGGAGTGGGCCGTGCGAATGCTGGCGATCCTGCTGGGCCTTGCGTCGTTCTTCGTGTGCTCGTTCGCGTCGATGATGTACTTCATCATGGGCCCCGACACGATCGAGAAGTTGTTCTCGAACTTGGCGGCCGTTGATGGCGCGTCCGACTGGGTCGTTCCGATCGCCCTCGGGTCCGGGGCCCTCATGATCGGTTGCACCGCCATTCAGTGGTGGGGACGCCCACCTTCGCGATGGCAGCGAATTGCCGCCGACAAAGCGCAGCCGCCGGCGATCCGGGCGGTGGTGGCACACCTGCGATGGACCACCGCCAACTGGTGGCGGTTTCCCTTCAGGGGAAAGCGAGGTGGATGGGTCTCGATCAAGGCCTTTCAGGTTCAGGCGTCGGGGCACGCGCTGGGCCTTTCGATCGAGCGATTGCCGCTGCTCATTGGCCCGAGGGAGGTGGGTGAGGCGCTCGCCCGGCAGCCCATGCCCGATGGCCTCTTGGAACCCGAGGAAGCCATGCCTTCCAACCCCGCGGTGGGGCTTGGTTTCAAGGGCATTCCGCTCATCGCCGCGATGCTCCTGTTCCTCGTTCCGTTTGGGCTGCACTTCATCCACGACCCAGCGCACGCACTTCGGAACAATTGGGTGCCGATGTTGATGATTGGACTCTTCTCCGCCTCATTGCTCATCGGAAGCCCCTGGATTCGCCGACGCGTCCCTGGGTTGTCCGAGGCGCTCCCGTTGCGAGTCGTGGTGGGGCCAGGATGGGTCGAGCGCGGCCGCCGCGTCTACACAGTCGAGGACAGCACGATGATCCTGTTCATGGGGATTCCCGGAGCCGGAGGCTGGCTCAGCCGAGGAATCACCGTGATGTTGGTGGGTCCAGTGAGCGGCGAGTGGCTCTACTACAAGAGCCTCAGCGACCCAGAGTTCCGCAATCTTTGGCACAGATGGGCGACCAAGACTCCTCGGCTTGAGTTGCGGCACGCCGTGGTTTTCGCCAAAGTGTTATCTCCGAGTTAACACTTTGGCGAAAACCACGGGATCGGCGGGGAGTTGCGGGTCACCCCATCGACAGCGGCCTGATGCTCACGCCCGGCTGTTGTAAGAACCATCAACCGTGCTGATTCGAACCTTCTCGCCGATCGTGATGAAAGGCGGGACGCGCGTCTTGAGCCCGGTCTCCATCTCGGCTTCCTTGAGCTGGTTGGTTGCGGTGGCTCCCTTGATGCCCGGCGCGGTGTCCTTGACCTCAAGTTCCACCACGTTGGGGAGTTCGATGCTCACGGCCTTGCCATCGCACCAGCACACCACCACCTGCGAGTTGGGCAGGATGTAGAGCGGCAGGTCCCCGACGGTGTCGTTGTCCAGTTCCACCTGGTCGAAACTGGCATCGTCCATGAAGCAATGCTTGCCAGCCTGGGCGTACAGGTAGGTCATCGGCCGGCGGTCCAGTTCAACCACCTCCACCGCCTCGCCCGACCGGAGCCGCTTTTCGATGATCTGCCCCTTTTCCAGGTTCTTGATCTTGATCTGGACGAACGCGCGCAGGTTGCCGGGCGTCACATGGGTGTACTGGGTGATGAGCCAGAGGTTGCCATCCATCTTGATGGCCATGCCGGGGCGCAGTTCATTGCTGTTCATGGGGGCGGGGAATTTATCAGAATCGGGTTGCAGACAGCCGCGGGGCCGAACGGGTGCGGTGGCTCAGCGGTGGCTCAGGTGATTGCGGTCATCCTGGCGCCGGGACCAAGGGACGACCGGTGTGGAGGTCGGGGCCGGGATCGAGATCGGTGCGAAGGAGACTGGTTGGTGGTCGATGATCAGAGGTTGTGTGGAGAAAGTGCCGTTCAATCGCAAAATCGCCTTGAAATGGTGGGAAACGAGGGAAAAACCCATCAGTTTGTCCCGTAACGAGGCGAATCGCCTCACTGAACGCACAAGCGCCAATCGCCCCGATGCGCGTGGCCCCGGCAACACCAGAGCGCGGGGAGGCAGGGACCATTTGCCACGCGGCGTGAGACGGAGCCAGGGCCATTTGCACTGGGGCACACACGAACACACCCCATTCGCCCTGGCGTTGCCGGGGCCACCTGAGGTCGATGGATGGTTCCGCGTGAGACTTGCCCGGAGCTGGAGATCGATCCGACGAAAAAAAAAACCCCCAAGGTTTTGAGGCCTTGGGGGCGGAGGGAGGGAAAAGGGCTTAGTAGGCAGACCGACAGCCTGAGCAATCTCTGTATCTGAGAGTGTCGGGGGTTTCGGGACTCCCGAGGGCTGGGATCTGGTCTCGGGGGTCGAACTTCTCGACCTCCTCAACACTCACAAGGTAGCCCCAATTTCAGGGGTTCCAACAAAGCGGAACGATTTTCCAAAAAAAAGTCGACCCATTTTGGAAACCTCTGGAACACCTTGGCTAGGCCACTCGAACACCGATCCTCGGTGCCGCGCCCCACCGCGCCCCACCACGCCTCGCCATCAGACGGCGCGGTGCGAACGGGCTCGGCGCCCTCGGGCGACGCAGGGAGGATCGGACCAGCGACGTGGGGACCGCGGGCCCTTGAGGTTGAGAACGCGGGACCTAGAATGGCACCATCAAGGCGCCGCAGTGGGCGCTCCCTTCGAAGTCGCTTGCTCGGAGCTTGGACCGGTTGAACCCTCGATCCGCATCATCATCGTTTCCGGAGGCGACCGTTCGTGGCCCGGGGGCGCTGGCCTGCGCTCGCCGGGCCTTCACGCTCGTCGAGATCCTGGTGGTCATCGGCATCATCGTGGTCCTGGTCGGCCTGCTGGTCCCCGTGTTGGGGACGGTGGCTGCGACGGCACGGCAGACGACCAGCCAGAACAACCTCAAGCAGTGGGGCACTGGCACGATCATGTACCTCGGCTCTCACAAGGACAAGCTCCCTTGGGAAGGGATGAAGGACATCGCGGAGATGGACATCAACCTGGGCGAGAATTCGTACTGGGCCAACGCGATCGCGCCGCTGGTCGGCGAGAAGCCGTACCGGGAGATCGCTGACGCGGCGTTCAATGATGGATTCCCGATTCCGGTGCCCGGAGGGGACGCTGCACGGTCCGTATTCATCGACCCCTCGGCCGTGGCTCCAGACAATGCGCCGTGGGTGTGGGGGCCGACGGGGCCGAGCGGGAGCCAGCGGGCGTGCTACTTCAACTACGTCCCGAACTCGCAACTGAACAACACCTACAAGTCCGAGAACAACATCCCCGACTTCTCCCCCAAGCAAACGATGTCGATGTCGATGATTCCGGACGCCGAACACACCATCTTGATGATGGAGATGCGGAGCATCGCCGACGAGTTGAAGGGGGGCGACCCCAACTACGGCGAGGCGTTGGATCGCCACCGTGCGGACTGGAAGCGATTTGCCGCGCGCCACTTCAACGGCGGACACTTGCTGTTCGGGGACGGGCACGTCGGCTACGCCGAGAATCGCCGGATCATCACCAACGTGCAGGGGACTATCGACCCTGCACAGGCAGGCGGCGACTGGAACATCCCCGGCGAGTTCATTTGGGACCCGCTTGGACCGGCGACGAACGAGTGAGCGGGGGCGCCTAAACTCCAGCCATGATTCGCCTGCTCGCTCGCTGCACTGTCGCTCGCATCGTGGCTGTTGCCCTCCTGGCGACGCCGGTTGTGATTCTTGATGCCCACGCCCGGGGGCAATCCACCGATCCTCCCGCACAAGAACCAGCACCGACCCGCGCGCCAGCGCCACCGCAGGACACGCCATCGCGCCCGGCGCGGACTCGCCCCGCCGCACGGCCGACAGGTCCGGTTGTCGCGGAGCCGGCGGCGCTCGATTTTGGGTTCATGGCACCCGGCACGAACGCGTCCGGTGTGGTGAAGCTCAAGAACACCGGGACCGAGCCAATCACGATCATGACCGCGAAGGCTGGGTGCAAGTGCACCACCATCAACTCGCTGGACGGTGCGGTCATCGCGCCGGGAGAGAGCGCGGACCTGAATGTCACGCTGACCGGTGCCGTCGCACAGGGGGCGCGCCGCGCCAGCGTCACGATCACGTTTGCGAATGGGTCGCCGCCGATCACGATTCCGCTGCAGGGCGAAGTCGCCTTGCCGGTGCGTGCCGTGCCTCCCTACATCAACCTCGTCGGAGGCGGTGCACGCTCAGGACGCCTCGTGATCGAGTCCACGGACAAGTCAGCGTTCAAGCTCCTGAGCGTCGACGGCAAGCCGCCGGTCGTGACTGGTGGGTACGACCCAGCCGCCGATGAGCCGCGCAGCAGCTATCTCCTTGAGTACGACCTGACGGCTGTCGAAAACCCCGAGTCGTTCATGCTCGTGGAGACCGACCGGCCCGATTGCCCGCTGCTGGACATCCGTGTTCGCCGTGAGGGAGCGATGCCTCGCGGCACGCTGAAGCTGGGTGAGTATCGAATCAACCTTGGCGCGATGAAGGCGGGCGAGAAGCGTGAGGTCGAGTTCAACCTGCTCGAGCCGATCGAGCTCACCAGCGCCATCAGTGGTTCGCGGGATGCGTCGGTCCAGGTGCTTGGCACCGAGATCGACGGAAAGATCGCCCACGTCCGCCTCAGCGTGATGCTGAGTCCCACGGCGTCAGGCCTCCTGCGGTTCCCCATCGCGCTGGTCGCGGGGTCCAAGAAGCAGGAACTCAACGCGTTCGTGGTGGTCCGGTAGGAACGGCGCGCGCCTGCCGCGCCTGCCGCGCCTGCCACGCAGTCCGCGCCTGCCACGCAGTCCGCGCCTGCCACGCGCGCTGCCCCCTCTCAAAGCGCTTCAACGCGCTGCCTGATGTCAAACGCGCTCAACGCATCCACGAGCCCGCCAAGTTCCCCGGCGAGCAGCGGCTGCAGGTTGAAGGACTCCTCCAGCCTGTGGTCCACCGCGACATTCTCCTTCCAACGGTAGGTGCGAATCTTCTCCGCCCGACCGCCGGAGCCGATGATCGACGCACGCTGCTCGCTGCGCCGCGCGTTGGCCTCCGCCTGTCGACGCTCGTAGACGCGCGCGCGGAGCAGCTTCCACGCCTTCTCCCGATTCTGCGTCTGGCTGCGCGTCTCCTGCATGCGCACTTCCAGCCCCGTGGGCAAGTGGATGAGGTGCACGGCGGTGGCGACCTTGTTGACGTTCTGCCCGCCCGGACCCTGTGCGGTGGTCATGATCTCCTTGACCTCGTCGGGGTCGACGGCCGACTCCACTTCCTCGGGTTCTGGCAAAACGGCCACCGTGGCGGTGGAGGTGTGCACGCGACCTTGCGCTTCCGTGGCGGGGACGCGCTTCACCTGGTGCGTGCCGCCCTCGTACCCAAACGCCTGCCACGCGCCTGCGCCAGCGATGCCGATGATCGCTTGTGAAATGCCACCCACATCTCCGGCCTTCACTTCCATCTCGTCCCATCGCCAGCCCTTGCGTTGGGCAAATCGCTGGTACATCTGCAGCAAGTCGCCGGCGAAAAGCGCGGCCTCATCGCCACCCACGCCCTGGCGGACTTCCAGGATGAGGCTGCCGATGGCTCGATCTTCGCTGGTCACCAGCGTGGCCAGGATCGAGTCGCGGAGCTGGTTCATGCGGGCGGCAAGCTCGGGGAGTTCCGCGCGAGCCAGTTCTGCCAGTTCCCGGTCGGGGGCGGAGGCGCCGGGTGCGCTCCCGGCCGCGGCGAGCGAAGTGTTGGAAGCGTGCTCGGCGGCGTCGGATCTCCACTCGCGATAGGAGTCCACGATCGGCACGATCGCCCCGCGTCGAATCGAGAGTTCGCGCAGGCGGCGTGGGTTGGCGGCGGCCTCGGGGGTGCCGAGCTCCTCTTCGATCGCCGCCAACTCGGCGGTCAGCTCATCGAGCCGTCGGACGAGGTTGGGTGGAAGCTCCAGGTTGGCAGGCAGTTCAGCGGCGGGCACGAGGGTCAGAGGTTAGTGATGGCGACGCGACACCGCTCTTCCCAGATCTGCCTCTCAAGTGTGTGGCGACCGCTCCCGGTCGAGCCCCGCTGATCCAACTAGGAGGCAGCCTTTTCCTTGCCGCCCTTGAAGTAGCCGCCGGCGAACTTCCGCTGGAACCGCTCGACGCGGCCGGCGGTATCGACGAAGGTCTTCTGGCCGGTGTAGAAGGGGTGCGAGCCCGACCAGACTTCCACGTGCAGCTCCGGCACCGTGGCGCCGGTGGTCATGACGACCTGGCCTCGGTAGAAGACCTTGCATTCGGGGTACCAGGTTGGGTGGATCTTGTCCTTCATGGGGGGCTCCGCAGGGGCGATCGTCCAAGGGGCAATCGCGAATCGGGAAGTCTACCTCAGGGTGGGGCGAGGGGCAAGGGGGGAGGAGGGGCCCCGCACCGCCGAGCATTCGCGCACCCCGCGCCCCCGAGCATTCGCGAGAATGGCTATTCGGAATAGCCAATCCTGCGAATGCTGGGGAAGGGGTGGGGGGATCAAGCTCCGACGCCGCGACGGCACCCCCAAGTTCAGGTCAAGTTGACGCTTCGATGAGCCGAAGTATGCTCCGCAACTCGCGATTTCGGTCGCGGAAATCGGTTGGTCGAGAGGCCATCGATTCCGCCCCGGGCCCGCGAGCACATCCAATCCCCTATAGCTCAATGGTAGAGCGAGCGGCTGTTAACCGCTAGGTTCCTGGTTCGAGTCCAGGTGGGGGAGTTACCGACGCCCTCGCGGAAACGCGGGGGCGTTTTGGTTTACAGGTTGGGCCGCGACCGTGACATCGCCCCGATCGCGTCAGACTCCCGCAGTTGCGGGGGTTTCCGACCACCGCCCTCCGGGAGCCGCGCTCTCGATTCCGAAGCCGCATCTCGGGGTCCGAGCGCAACCGTCACGGTTGCTCTCGACCCACCGAGGCCAACCCTCTCGAACTCTCGCGCTCTCTGGTTGACGCCACCGCTGAGGTTAACGGGAGGGTTGCTCTCGCGGGCCTTTCTCCGCGTCGCAGCCGCACAGGGCTCGCGAAGCTACCCGATTGGGCATCGGTGAATCGCGGCGGATTGTCCGCGATACCACTCCGCCCGATCTGGTGGAGCTTGATCGCCAATTCGATTCTTCTGATGCTGCCGCTTCAGTCGGTTCTCGCCTATCGCGCGGCACGGCGCGTTTGGCGCGATCGCCGAGCCTTGTGCGACTCGTGCGGCTACAACCTCCGCGGACAGAACGCACCACAGGGGCGCTGTCCCGAGTGTGGCGCTTCCAAGGCTCCGGCAGGTGAATGCACGGATCGTCCACGACCAGCGGAGCGCGCTCGCTACGAGGGGTAAGCTACGGCGTCTGTGAGTTCTGAATGTCCACTCGGACTTGCAGTCGATTCGCGATCTCATCCAAGAGCGCGCCATGGGGATCCGGCTCTGGCGGATCCGGCGGATCCGGCGCTTCGACACACGCCTCGACGCCAGCGTCACATGCCGCCTCGCTTTCCTCCGGGAGCCACGGCGTCAAGCACGCCGGATCGGGCGGCTGCTGCCCACCACAGCAGTACTCAGGTTCGTTGAAGCAGAAGTTGCACGCGGTGTCAAGGCAATTGCAGGCCGACTGCTTTGCGGCCTCCCCGCAATTCCGGGCGACGATTCGGCAGCTGCTGATTCGGGGATGCGGAATCGTTGTGGGCTCGCCGAGGCCAGGATAGGGGTTTGGCACTGTGGAGCAGCACAACTGGAGGGCTCGTTGGCAGAACTGCCAGCCTTGGAACCCCGGACTGAACATAATCTCCTCCACCAAGGTCCCGACATACCAGATCTCGGTCACCAGGTTTCCCTGCCAGAGAGCGACTGCCATGTCGCCGGCGTCGAGTCGAAACACAGTGATATCTGACATGGGACGGCTGGCGATTGCCGCGGAGAGAGTCGTGATCGCCTGGTCCGGCGTGATACCGAGGGCGCGCTGTCGGGAAGGGGATGCATAGACGGGTTCCGTTCGTCCGAAGATGATTCCTGGGATCGCGCCTGGCGCTGCCGGTCCCTTCCAGACGTCGGCCGCGTTCGCGCGGCTGAAATCCATCGTCAGTTGCGCGCCCCGGGAGTCGGTGAACCGGAGCGTGAGCAGCAACTCTGTTTCAGCAACTGTGGATACGGACGCCGCTCCGAGGACCGGAGCCACGAGCGGGCCCAGAGCCAATGCAGTGACGGCGAGCAGCTTGCGCGCAATCGCAGTCGCAAAAGCTGGCCGACCGCCTCGGTCCATGGCATAGGGATCGCGATGCCGCACGAGCGAGTGACTGGTCTGCATTGGGCCTCCTTCTTGTATCCTCAGTCGCATCTGCCACCGAGTCGATGTTAGAAAGACGTTCGGAACGAGACGATCGGATGCAAGATACCTCCGTAGCAGGCACTTGCCAAGCGAGAACTGCCTCCTGAGACCATGCACGCAAACCGCTGCCAGATAGGTTCTTGCGATTTCGCAGCCTCTGCGTTCGCGGATCGCGGCGCCCAGACCCCGCAACTCCGCTCCCCCGTCGCGTAGGTATCCAGTACGCGGCTGCGGTTAACAGTCGCCCTTGAACCCCGAGCACAATCGACCGACCACGGATGGTCGCGCGTTCACAGCTCCCGCAAGGAGTCCGCGATGTCGCTGCGCCTCGATCACGACGATCACGAAGCCATGTCTGCCGCTGAGCGCCGCGATGAGGTCGCAAGCATCTTCGCGCGCGGCATCCTCCGCCTCCACGGCCGCATCGTTGGCGACTTCGACGAATCAGAGATTCTGGACGAGTCCGCGCCGACATGCCTTGATCTCTGCGCCACCTCACGCCCTGATCGTCCCACTGGTTAACGGCTCGGAGATGCAGCGATGTCCGAGCCCAGAAAGGAGCGATGCGTGGCGTTAAACGTCTGACGGTTGATGAGCGAGCTCGAGCGCGCGCGGCGGCTCCGTGAGCAGGCGCTTGCGATCGCCGACGACGCCGATCTGCGGATGCGGGCACCCGGTCCCGCGCGGCCGCCCGGCCCGGCGCTCCTTGCGGCGCAGACACCCGCGACCGCGACCGGGGTTCTACCGGCCGCCGCCGACAGCCGCCTGCCGATGCCGGGTGCCCTACTCACCCGCCAGTACCGCGGGCGGACGATCCGCGTGCGGGTGCTGCCGAAGGGCTTCGACTACGAAGGCACGATCTATCGTTCGCTCTCGGCCGTTGCTCAGGCGGTGACCGGAGCGCACTGGAACGGATACCTCTTCTTCGGGCTTGACAAGCCGCGGTCCGAGGAGGCCACCCGATGAGCCGATCCCGCCCGGCCCCGGCCCGCACCTCCGCCACCACGGTCCGCTGCGCCATCTACACCCGCAAGTCGACTGAGGAAGGCCTCGAGCAGGAGTTCAACTCCCTCGACGCCCAGCGCGAGAGCGGCGAGAACTACATCGCCAGCCAGGTGGGCGAAGGTTGGACCTGTCTCCCCGATCGCTACGACGATGGCGGATTCACCGGCGGCAACATGGAGCGGCCGGCGCTGAGGCGCCTCATGGCCGACATCGAGGCGGGCAAGGTCGACTGCGTGGTCGTCTACAAGGTCGACCGCCTCAGCCGTTCGCTGCTCGACTTCGCCCGCATGATGGAGACGTTCGAGCGCCGCAAGGTGTCGTTCGTCTCGGTCACGCAGCAGTTCAACACCGCATCGTCGATGGGGCGGCTCGTCCTGAACGTCCTGCTCTCGTTCGCCCAATTCGAGCGCGAGATCATCTCCGAGCGCGGACGCCGGTTGCGATCTTGATCGATCCCGTCGGCGAGGTGGATCCGGCGGACTTCATTCCGATGATGGTTCCGTAGACTCGCACCAGTTTCGATCGACACCCCGCTCGCAAGGTGCGAACGAACCGGACTTCACCCCCTCTGGCACGCTCAGAACGCCATCTAAAGTTTGGATCCGTTTCGCTGGGGGAGTTCAAGGCCCGCCTCGAAGTCGAGGCGGGCCTTTTCGTTGACTGGCAGCGTGGCCGAATCGGCCCGCGTGGGGCGCCGTGGCGGGCGTTCCGCGCGCTCGCGTTTGTGATCGCGGATCGTGGGAGCGGGCCGGACAGTGCCTAAAGGGCCACCCTGCCCCGGAAACGCTCGGACGCTCGGATCGCCGTGAACCGGAGAGCGCGATCGGGGGAGTTGGGAGGAAAATCGGAAATCTGGTGGCCGGGCCGGTCACGTCGGGGCGGGTCGGACGGTGATGGGGGTGATGGAGCGCGCGCGTCCATCCTGCGGCGGACCGCCCACCAACACCGCGGCTATCCCGCAGCTGGGCAACCTTCGGAATTTGGCACAACAGAAATCATCGGGCCGTAACAGGCGGAACTAGTCACCGCTTCCGACTCTCACGCAAGGTGGACCGTTGAGAGCGGCACCCAAATCTCTCGGAAAGACACCATGTTTGCAACAAACTGGATTCGATCATGCGTCGCAGCAGCAGTTCTCGGAAGCCTCATCTCATCCCATGTCTGCCTCGCGACCCCTTCGGGCGCATGGGCAAATTCGGCATCGGACAATCCTGTCGGCGAGCCGACGTTGGTGGTGGATCCTGAAGTCGGCGCGGGGGTGATCGAGGTGTTGTCCTCCGCAGATACCGCTGCCGTCGGAGGCGTGAGCGACACGGTCCTGATCTGGAGCACCGAAGTGACTGGGCCATGGGGATATGCCAGTCACTCGCAGACGATCTCGGATTCTGCCGGAAGCGTCAAACTCAATGCCGAGGTCAGCAACTCGATCGTGGCCATTCAATACGTCAAGGCTAACGGCACTCTGGGATTTGCTTGGGGGATTCGGTCGACGGCGAACGTTCGGACCAAGACAAACTCCGGCATTTCGTCGTACCAGCAGGCCAAAATCATCCTCATGGGCAACACGAACGACCTGCCCGAGGCGATCATCGCTTCGAATACCGCGGCTGCATTCCTTTCTGCGCTTCCGGCGTACGGACAAGATCCGGGTTCTCAGGCTTCGCCCACCTCGTCTGCAGGCAGCTGGGGGAACTATTTCAGCTGCGTAGATGCTTGCTTCAGCGCCGCACACCCAACGGCGTTCGGGAATTTCCTGGACTGCCTTTCGGCTTTAGGCGTGGCTACTGGAACGTTGAGCGGGGCCGCATTCCTCCTATGTCTGGGGGCACCGCCGTGTGTAGCTGCCAATCTCATGGTAATCGGTAGCGCCGCCGCGACCGTCGCGGGTGGCTGTCTTGCTGGATACCTAGCCAGCTGCGCTACCATCGCACTTCGTTGCGCTTGGGACTGCCGTTGATGTAACGACCAATCGATCTGAAGAGGAAGTCATCATGCTCGAAATGCAGTGGGGACGCGCTGGACTGTTTTTCCTTTCCGCGTTCGCGCTTCTATACTATGTTTCCCGCAGCTACCGTATATCCGACAGCCGAACATCGGAGACCAACCGGGTGTTTCAGGGATTCATTACGGCTGCGATGGCCCTGCTAGTGATAGCGATTCTCCTACTTCTGCACTCGTTCCGCTGACGATGCCTCGACTGCCGTGGGGAATTTGCAGACCGACAAGGCGTCCGCGGTCCTTAGGTCGAAGGCCCGCCTCGAAGTCGAGGCGGGCCTTTTCGTTGACTGGCAGCGTGGCCGAATCGGCCCGCGTGGGGCGCCGTGGCGGGCGTTCCGCGCGCTCGCGTTTGTGATCGCGGATCGTGGGAGCGGGCCGGACAGCGCCGGAAAGGCCACCCTGCCCCGGAAACGCCCTGACGCTCGGATCGCCGTTGCGAGGTGTGCCTTCACGGGCGCGGGGCGGAAAGATCTACCTCCGCACAAAGTTGGCGCGCGAACGGCGACCCGCCTCACCGAACGCTCACGGTTTCATCTCGAACGGGCACCTGCACCGTAGGCATCTCAAGCAGACCCTTCACGCCCGATTGGAGTGCGGCCCGGCGGGTTCGGTTTGCCTGACCGAACGGCTGCTGCTCTCCACCTTCGGTGAACCATCGCGCAAGCCCAAGCACGAGTCGCGAGTAGCTCGCGCATTCCGCCTCATGCGCCTCGGCCTCACCGCGCTGGGAGCGCAGCGCGTGCACACGAGCAAGGCGAGTCTGCCCAGCTGCCAAGAGGGCTGTCGCCACCAACCGCTCGAAGCCGCGGCACGCGCGCCCGTCGGCTCGTCGCTCGGACGCCCGGGCACTCCAGTCGAGCGCCATTGAATTCAACTGCTCTGCGCTGAGCCACGGCACTTGGCCGTGCTGGGTCAGGTGCCGCGCGACGCTCCGCGAATCCGGCCCCGCGAGCGCAAAGGCCTCTGGGCCAAAGAGTCTTCCGACGACCAGGTCGCCCGAGCCGACGCGCCACGCCTGCCAAAGCCCGCCCGCCAGCAGCGCCGAGGCGAGGACGAAGACGGCGGCCCAACGGATCCGCGCGCGGCGAAGTCGACGCCGCCGCTCCGCTGACAGTGCTCGCTCTTCAGACTCGTCGAGCGTCGGTGCCTCACGAAGCAGCCAACCCTCGATCGCTGCGAGTCGCTGGAGATCGCTCCGGGCACGCGTGGCAGCGCGCCGTCTTCCGGCCACCCTCTTGGCGCGACCAAAGTCGATGATGATGGCGCATCCCTGCTCGTTCACCAAGATGTTGGAAGGCGAGAGATCCCCATGCACCACGCCCGCGCGGTGGCAGGCCGCGAGCGCATCGTGCAACTGGGCAACGATCACCCGACGCTCCCGGGCTGAACCACCCGAATGGGCGGCTAGCCAGACGTGCAGCGGCATGCCCGACACGAGCTCCGTCACGATGTAGCAGCCGTCCTCTGATTCAGGAAGAACACCGGCATCGAGCACACGGGCGACGCCGCCGTGCGAAACACGGCGGGCCAACGCTGCCTCCGCCAAGAGCGAATCACGCATCGAGCGCGCACATGAGACGATCTTGACGGCCACGAACGACTCGTCGCCCGGCTGGCTGAGCGCACGGTCGATCGCCTGGAACACCTGACCGTCAGCACCCTGCCCGATGCGCTCGGTCAGTTCATAGCGAAGTCGGCCATCTCGCAGGGGCTGACCCACCCACGACGCCGATTCCTCCACGATCGCAAGTGGAATTCTCAGCAGTTGATGTGCGGCAAGGCATGCATCGATGCAATCGCGCCATGTGGGGTGTGCCGCGCGCCAGCGTGCCGCCAGCGCTCCGGCATGAACGCCCGCGCAGTGGAATGCCCGCATCAAGATGACCCTTGCCGCCCGCACGTCACGAACCGGGTCAACGCATGCCTGATACCTCGTGATAGTCGGGATGTAGCCGTGCCGGGTCGCAAGCCGCGCGGAATCTGCCTCGATGGCCTGCACGAGATCGCCACCAGCTTCTTGGGTGAACGGACCGATGGGTGCGTCATTCCGGAATCCGGCTCGGTTGTCCATTTGAGTCCTCCGCGAATTCGGTCGCGACACCACTGGAAATCCATCACGGACGCCTACAATTTCGCTCATGACCCGACAGGTCCGCGATGATCAACTGGCCTCGCTTCTTCGGGCGGCCGAACCGATTCTACGAACTCGGATCCGGCAGCGGCGGTTGATCCGGAGTGCCCAGTGGGATACCAGCGATGCCTTCGCGTCGGTTGTGCGCCGCATTTTCCTCGTCGAACGCACGGCCGGCGTTCGGATGCTCGACCTCGGCCATTCTTGGCCGACATTGTCCCCAGCTCGCACCAGTCGTTTCTGGGCTCTGCTCGAGTCCATCCTTCGCGGTGTGTTGGCTGATTTTGCCCGAAAGAGCGTACGCGATCGTCGAGTCATGCGCGCGGCTGAGGCGGCTGCGGCGTATCGTCAGCACGACGAGATGTCGAGTGGTGGCGACGCCCTCGACATCGAAGCGATCCTCGCGTCCGCGGACGAAACTGATCGCCAGATCCTCGAGCTCCGGCTCCGCGGCGTCGAGTGGGTCGCGGTGCAAGCTGCCACCGGGCTCTCCGCGGCGGCCTGCAGGCAGCGTTGGAGTCGGCTCATCCGGCGCATGCAACCCCCACAGCAGGGCTGATTTGGCGATTTCGCACAGAACCCTGTCACGCCGAGACGCGGGCAGCGACTAGAGGTGTGTCTCGGAGTTTGAATCGCACCTTTCACATTGAGGAGTCACGCCATGCTCGCACTTTCCACGCTCGCACTCTCAACCTGCACGCTCGTCTCGTCTCTGCCCGCCACCCAAGACCCGCCCCCAGCTCCCCCGACCACCACTGTGGTGGCGAGGCTTTCAGTGATCGATCTGGAGTTGGGGGTTCCATTCGAATGGGAACTCCACGCGGAACGTCTGGCGGATGGAGCGACGCTCACCTATAGCCTGCACGGCGCGAGCACTGGGTCCGTTGCAGTTCCCATGCAAGCCGCAGTCACACTGAAGAACGTCGAGGCGCGGGCCGCCGAAGTCCGATCTGTTCCAATGACGGGCGGCGGATTCTCGCTGCGCGTCGCTGATACCGAGGTCGTTGCCGTGTCAGTCACGGCAGGAGACGCGAATGCGGCGACCTACACCGTGGTGCGCGACGGAATCACCGCGCTCCGTGCGACCACCGATGCGTCACAGTGGGCGATGACCGATCGATCGGCCCCCTCACTGGCGAGCGTTCTGGCGATTATCTCGGTCGACCCAGGTGCGGACGACGGGGCTCAAACGGAAAGTGGTGCCGTCGCGGTCACGGGCTGCCATCCGACCTTTCGTGAGTGTGTCTCCGCAGCGACCACGGCGTGCGCGCCGGGAGAGCCGATCGTGTCGTACTCGTGCGATGAGCTCGGGCTCGTCGCCACGTGCAGCTGGGATTGCGGACCAGCGCCGATTGGGCCGTGAGAACGTTCAGGGCACGCCTCCCACGACAGGCACGCCTCACTCCGGCGCGTGCGAAACTTGCGCGCCGACCGGTTCAGATTGAGCGCCCCGGCCACACGGCCGGGGCGCTCGCGTTTCACGGCGTGCGTGCGGCGTTTTGCGACAAGGGTTGCGTCCGCGGAGGTCTCTCGCGGTGGGCCAGCGCGGTGGCGTGGCCGAGGCACTGGCCGACCGTCGCGGGGTTCTCGCTGGAATGTCGTTCCGCGCATAGTTGGGACAAATTTCAGAATGTTGGTGGGTGGATCGATCACATCGGGGTCGGTTGAGCGGTGATGGGATGGTGGAACGTGTAGGTCCATCACGCGTCGAGTCGCGGTGAAAGTGGTGCGCTGCACGGTTTCTCGAGACATGCGTTTGGGAGTCCTGCAGACAATGCCGATCATGACCAAGAAGCACCGCATTCAGCTGGCCGACCCACAGGGAGGGCGAAGCCCGACCGCAGGGGCGGCCAGCCGCCAGGACAAGGGACGATGGTCCAGTCGGCGCAAGACCGAGGTCGCTGTCGCGCATGGCCCGGTCGCCGCGCTGGGGCATCACCGGATGGCTCCCGCGTCTGGCCATCCAGAGCCGCACCCGCGGATAGCTGTCGCCGTTGTCGCCGGCTGCCTCGCTTGGCAATCGCTCCCGTTTCGTCCGGACGCCTTTCGAGGCGCCCGCCGCCGAGCGTGCCGCACGCACGCTCGGCCCGTCTATGCACCAGAGGTCCCAGTCGATCATGCCCTGCTGGTCCAGGCATATGCAAAGCGCCTTGGCTACGCGCGCGAAGGTGTTGTCCCTGCGCCAGCGGCCGACGCGGTCGTAGACGCTCTGCCAGCGGCCGAAAGATGCTGCGGCAGGTCTCGCCACGGCGCGCCGGTCCTGAGCATCCAGAGCATCCCCCTGAGGGTGGTGCGGTGGTCGTTCCCCCGACCACCCCGGTCCTGCTTCTGAAGAAGAAGCGCGACGAGGCGCCAGTCCTCGTCGCTGAACTCGTGTCGCCGCATCGGCAGTCCTCCGCGGGCCGGTCCGTGGCCCATGGGGAACATCGGCTCGGTCCGGCGCCCGAGATGCGACGCAAATCGAGTCAGAAAGGGGGCTTGCGTGGATCTGTCAGACAGAACTTAGAACGGGATGTCGGATTCTCCCAGAGCCACTTCAGTCACCGGCAGTGGGTGGTCAATCCGCCGTTCGATGGCCTGGATGAAATTCACGACCGCCACCACGTGATTGAAGATCAACAGGGCCTCATCCGAGTTGAGCATCTCGTTCGGATGCGCAAGGCTTTGGCTATTCCTCACGTGGTTGAAGGCGTCCATCGTTCCGAGGGCGTACTTCAGGATCTTGTCGCTCATCTCGGAACGGAGATGGCCCTTGCCCTTGACCAACTTCAAGTACTTCCCGAGGAGGCTGTGGGCCGGCTCGTCACGGGTGGTCTGGACACCGCGCTTCTCGCACGTATGCCGGAGGAGCGTCACAAAATAGGTGTGCAGGCGATCAAGCCCCGTCTCAGGCTGGTTCGATTCGATGGCGCGTCTCACCTCTCTCGACAACGCCGCAAATGTCGGTTCGCCTGTACTCGTCGCGATGCTGCCAAGCACGGGTGCGCTCCGCTTCAACCGATCGGCGATGCGTTGACACGAGTCGAGAAGGTTGGCGGCGGGTGGATTGGCGACGGTACGAGCGTGTTCCACAAGAGCGGCGATCAGCGCCCCGACGAGGTGATCCGGCTCAGCAGCGAAGAACGCACGGAGGTGATTCGCCTTTGATGCTCCCTGCCCGGAATAACTCCCGTTATAGATGTTGCGAGCGACCGCGTCTTGAACGAACTCCTCAAAAGTTCGGTTCGAGAAATCAAGCACGTATCCCGAGCCCATGCCGAAGCACTGCTCGATCTGCCTCCGCTCAGTAAACGATAATCTCGGCACTAATCAACGTCCTATTCTGTGCTGAGTTCCGCCTGCCGGAGGACGAGTTGGGTCGCATCCTCGGACAGGTCCGGCGGATACCCGTATTTCGCCAGCATCCGGCGCACGTTTCGGCGCAGCGTTACCCGAACCGACGCGCCGGGGCAGCCCATCCTCGAACCTCGCATCCTTCAAATGCGGAAGGGATATGGGATCCGCGGGCACGCGGTGACCCTCATCTTCCTCGGGGACTACTACTGGATCATTGATCCTCGAACTGGACTTCGTCGAGGTCCGTTTCATCGATACCTTGAGTGGCCGCCGGACGCCAGTTTCATCGCTGACCAGTACTGGCCCGGCTCGGGCTACGAGTTTGGATACCCGATGCACTATCCGGCCGACTGGCGTCCTTTCTATGAAGATGACCCTTGGCACTCCGATCCGAATCAGCGAGAGCGCATACTTCCGGAACTTCCTCCGGACATTCCGCCCGACTCCATTCTTCCCTAATGGGTCAGTATGGTGCCTAGGAGCGTCATGCGAAGCCAGTTTCAGCCCGTTACCTGTTCTCTTCCGTTGCTTGTCGCATGCGCGGCAACCATCTTCGTTGGCTGCGGAGGAAAGTCCACACCCACCCCCCCTCCCACAGACAAGGTGACCTTTGGGTCCACCGTGGTTTCTCGCGTGTGGACAAGCAGGACAGAGGATGCGTTTCGGCTCGCGCAGGACGGCGTGGTGGAATGGCGCCAGGGCCCATCGGACGGATCGATGCTGGGTCGGTCATGCGCGCGCGTATCCACGTCACGGGGCCAGTGGCGCTGGTCAATCGAAGCGATGCCGCGCACCCAACTGGTCTTGCGAATTCAACCGCCGGACTCCTCCGAAAGCTGCCCGCTGACGGTGTCTTGGTTCTCCGATTCAGGTCCGCTCGACTGGCTGACCTTGTCGACACTCGAGGGCGAACAGCTCCGGTTCTTTTCTGCCAAGCCCTGACGCGGTCCACCCGCATTTGCACAGCCCACTCGGAATTTGACGCGGCAACAACTTCGCCCCTGCTGAAGATGTAGAGGGATGCCACCCGCCCGTTGACAGCGGGGGCGGAAGGACATCCCCATGCACGTGACAGGGGCGCGCTGAACAGGTCCACCCTCTATGAGAGACTTTCGCGGCCCAAGGGGCCGAGAGGAGTCTCCGATGAAGCGCTTGAACAGGAAGCGGCACCGTCCCGAGGAGGTGGTCGCGAAGCTGAGGCAGGCAGACGAGGCCCTGGCCAAGGGCACGCCGATCGCCGAGGTGGCGAGGTCGCTGGGGGTGTCCGAGGTGACGCTGCACCGGTGGCGTGCCGAGTACGGCGCGGTGGACCGGGACGCGGTGAAGCGGCTGAAGGAGCTGGAGAAGGAGAACAGCCGGCTGAAGCGCCTGGTGGCCGACCAACAGCTTGACATCCAGATCCTGAAGGAGATCGCCAAGGGGGAATTCTGAGCCCGGCGCGGCGGCGCCGGGCGATTCATCACGTGACGATGGTGATGGACGTGTCCGAGCGGCGTGTCTGCCGAGTGGCCGGCAAGCACCGGAGCACGCAGCGCCGCACGGCGCCGCCGAACCCATACCGGGACAAGCTGGTCGCCAGGCTGCGGGAACTGGCCGTGGTGAACCCACGTCGCGGCCGGCGCTACATCATGGATTTGCTGCGGAAGGAGCGCTGGTCGGTCGGCGCGCGGCTGATGAAGCGGCTGTGGCGGCAGGAAGGCCTGCTGGTGCCCGGGAAGCGCGTGAAACGCAGGCGGATCGTCGCGGGCGAGAACAGCATCGTGCGCCGAAGGGCGACGCGGAAGAACGAGGTGTGGGCATGGACTTCGTGCAGGACCAGACGGCCGACGGCCGCCCCTTCCGCATGCTGGTGGTGCTGGACGAGCTGACCGCGATTCGGGGAGCACCGGCGCACGTCCGGGCCGACAACGGGCCGGAGATGATCTCGAAGGCGGTGAAGGCCTGGTGCGAGGAGAGCGGCACCGGCGCGCTCTACATCGACCCGGGGTCACCGTGGCAGAACGGGATCGTGGAGAGCTTCAACGGCCGGCTGCGGGACGAGCTGCTGTCGTCGGAGATCTTCGACACGCTGGCAGAGGCGCGGTACCTGATCGACCGGTGGCGGCTCTTCTACAACCACCAGCGGATCCAACGGGCGCTGGGCAAGGTGACCTCTGCGGCCTTTGCGGCGGCATGCCTGGCGGTGCCTCCGCTCCGGCTCGCTCCGCTCGCCTGCGCTGCGGCACCGCCGTGCACGCAAGGGGCATCTACCGTGCACCGACTCTCATAAGGAGTGGACCGATGAGAGCGACCCCGTCACCCGACGATCCGCCTGCGAGTCGATCCGATCGGATTCCGCGCCTTGCCGTATGTACTCTGGTCGGATTTTCCGGCTTGGCCAGTCTTTCCGGATCCGGAAAATCACGGACGGAAGGAAACTTTTCCAGTACGACGCCGTTTTCCGGATCCGGAAAATGGCGATATACTGGAACGCCAATGGAGCCTGAACCCGCCATCTCGGAAGTAGCCATCCCCGAGCTGTTCGCAGCGCTCAGCCCCACGTTCGGATCGCGGGTGCGCATCGCGCTCAGCCCGGAGGCCCGTCGCGACGCGTCCGATGCTGTTACGGCGGACTTCCGCGTGAGCGTGACTTGGGACGCGGACCGCTGGGAGTTCGCGGCCGAGGCGAAGACCCGCAACACGCCGCGCGTGCTCGACGAGGCCCTTCGGCAGTCGCGTCGCGGGGCCGCCGCGTCCGGTCGGTTGCCGATGGTCATCGTGCCGTTCCTCGGCGAGAAGAGGATCGAGCGGCTGGAGGAGGAAGGCGTGTCGGGCTTGGACCTCTGCGGGAACGGGCTGATTCTCGTCCCAGGCCGCCTGCTGCTGCGGCGGACCGGGCAGCCCAACCGCTATCCAGAGTCCAGGCCCGCGCGGTTCGCCTACAGGGGAGCGACGTCGCTCGTGCCCCGGGTGTTCCTCCGCCGTCCCGAGTACCAGTCCGTCGGCCAAGTCCGAGACGAGATTGCGGCCGCGGGCGGAAGCGTGGCGCTGTCGACCGTCTCCAAGGCGCTCGCGAGGATGGCGGACGACCTGATCGTGGACCGCTCGGAGGGCCGGATCGCCCTCGTGCAGCCCGAGAAGCTGCTCGAGGCGCTCCTGGAGAACTACGCCCCCCCGAAGGCCGAGCGGAAGGTCCAGCTGAAGACGCCCGGCGGGCTGGAGGAGTTCTTCCGCCGCGCTGAGGCGGCCGCCGGTTCGGCCCCGCGACTCCGGACGGTGCTCTCGGGCACGTCTTCCCAGGGCCGGTACTCCGCAGGTCTGCGTTCGGACACCCCGATCCTGTACGCCGACGACCTCGGCGAGCTGAAGCGGCGGACCGGGGAGGCGTGGAAGCCGGCGGACCGGTTCGCCAACCTCACCGTGGTCGAGACTCGCGACCCCACGCCGTTCTTCGACACGCGGCCGGGAGAGGGCGGCGTCCGCTTCGCATCGCCGGTGCAGGCGTATCTCGAGCTGGCGGCGGGGGGCGACAAACGCGACTCCGAGATCGCGAGGCAGGTCCGGGCCCGTGTGCGGCAAGACCTCGGCCGCTGATCGGAGCCACGAATGCAACCGCTGATAGCAACCGTGCTTGATCTCGACGCCGCCCTCGGCCGCGACGCCGGGCTGCTGCTCGGTGGCGGGCTCGGCCTGTACCTCAAGCAGGAGCGACTGCGCGCCACGGGGGCGAGGACGCTGCTCCCCATGGACCGGCTCCCGCCCGCGCGGACCACCCAGGACGTCGATCTCTTCCTCCGGGCGGAGGTCATCGCCAGCAAGGACGAGGTGTCCCGATATCGGGCCGCGCTCGACGGGCTCGGCTTCACCGTCGTCCCCGAAGCGCGGTGGCTCAAGTTCAGCCGCCGGGTATCCGGCACCGACGTGCTGCTGGACGTCATGGTCGGCCCTCTGGGCGAGCACGCGGACGCGGTCCGGCTGAAGGGCTCCCGCGCCCGGCCGAGGGGCCTCGGCGGAGAGTCGGGGCTGCACGCCTTCGCAACGCGGGAGGCGCTTGGCATCGAGTCGGACCTGATCCGCCTGCCGCTCAGTGGCCGGCGATCGGACGGAAGCGAGGCGGCCTGCCACGTCCTGATCCCGCGCGCCTTCCCCTATGCCCTGATGAAGCTCGGGGCGCTCCGCGATCGGGTCGGCGACCCGGACAAGCAGGAAGGCCGCCACCACGCGATGGACCTGTACCGGATCGTCGGGCTGCTCACCGAGGAGGAGATCGAGGCGTCCGCGAGGCTCGCACGCCAGTACGCCGGCCACGAGGAGATCGCCGAGGCCAAGCGCACGATCGACTCGCTCCTCGCGCCCGCGAATGGACTCGGCCGACTGCGCCTGCTGGAGTACCAGCGGGCCAATCGAGACTTCGTACCCGAAGTAGATGGCGAGTTGCTGGTGCGTGAGCTCGGGCGGCTGCTGGCTCCCGTTGCGAACGAGCACTGAGCGTCGAGAGGCCGAAGCCTTTGCGGCTTAAGGCCGGCACACGATTGACGCCGTGTCAACGAGTTTGTCCTCCTCAAACTCGATCCGATGACGTTCTACCTCTGCCTCATGATCTCCTTTGGTTGCCGCGGTGGTCTTCCCCCTGATTCCTGAGCCAAACCGGCTGCGAGTTATCTGGGACAGTGGCGTCCTGCAGGAGTTCCGGAAGGTGTGTGTACTTGTGTTGTCTTCCAGACGTGGCGATCGGAACGGGCCGATCCGGGGCTGGGTGGGCCCAAACTCTCGCGCTCTCTGGCTCTCAGCGAACAGAGTCGCGGGTTGAGGCCCCTGATCGGAACGAGCTTCGTAGACGGCGATCGCGACGGGCCAGCAGCCAGCCTTCGGCGCCTACACCTATACTCGCTGCCCCGCTGTCGCAACTCGCCGCAGCACAGGATGTCCATAGCCATGGCGACGATTCCAGCCGGCGCGACCTTCGCGCATCCAACCGTCAAGCAGGTGATCTTCCAGATCCGCTTTCCGAAGCTCTTCTTCCTGCAGTCGAAGATCGGCGACCTTCAGCTTGGTCTTATGCAGCGGTTTCCCAAGTCGGAGTCAGTGGTTCATCGCGCCATGATCATGGCTCAAGGTACGAACGAGTCGCTTCAACAGTTGCTCAAAGAGCGGCCCGATGACGACGAGGAGCGGATCTGGAAGTTTGAGGACGAGAAGGGCGTCGTCATCGAGGTCAAGCTGGACTCGTTGACGATTCTGTCAACCAAGCACACCTCCTACGCGAATCAACCCGATCCATTCCGCGAGACGCTCTCCTTTGTGACGGCCGTCTTTTTCAAGCAAGCGCCGATCCCGGTCGTCGCGAGAGTGGGACTGCGATACGTCGACGAGTGTCCGTTTCCCACGTTGACCAATGACACGTTTAGCCGCTACTTCGACTCCTGTCTTCCGGTTGGTCGGTTCCCGATCGAGCGCGGCGTGGAGCTCGTCTGTCGCGCTGTCTGTCCTCGCGACGGCGGCATGATCAGATACGCGGAGGCAGTCGTGGCGAAAGACAATGGGCACGTCTTAGTGGTCGACATGGATGCATTCGCCGAGCATGTCGCTTCTGCATCGGTCCTGGACACGGCGGACAAGCTTCACCAGATTGTGCGCCGCGAGTTCGAGGCGACAATCAAGGAGCCGGTCCTCCACTACATGAGAACCGGAGAGCTTCAGCCATGACCAAGGGTCCAATCGACATGATGGCTGCGTCGGGCCCACTCATCTCGTCTGGCGACACTGGCCCAGCAACGGCCAGGTTGGGGGGCATGAAGCTGGTCGAGGTTCGCATCGACAACTACTTGGTGACAGTGGCGCTCGATTCCCGCGATCGCTTCTGCGGGATTGCGAAGATCGCCGCTGCGGGTGATTTCCTGACTCCAATGCAGAGACTGGCGTCTGCTCGGTACCAGGACGTTAGCAAGTTCTATGAGGACGAAGCCCGTTGAGCTTCTACGTCGAAACGCAAGAGCCTGGGCTCCGGTTCGGCGACGTCGTGATTGGCTTTGTGGCGACATCAACGGAATTCAAGGTGCCGTGCGCGGACACGCCGCCAGCTTGGCGGCTCAAAGTGACCGCGGCAAAATACTTCGCGGTCCTTAGCCCTTGCTGTTCAATTGAGCGGGGGACCTTGCTTCTGGCACCGCTGCTCCCGGTCCGCGCGGCCTTTCTAAGCAACGCCCACCTTGCATCGGACTTGCTCAGGCTGAATGAGCCGGTAGCACCGGAGAGACAGCTGCCCGAACACGCGTGGGAGCGACTGCCCGATGAGGAGAAGACGAAACGGCTCGCTGAGGGCGACGCGTTCATTTTCATGGAGTGCTTCATCTTCGCTCCCCATCCCTCGTTGGGGAAGTACATGATGCAGCTGAAGAGCGGCCCAGAGGAGCACGCGGCATACATGATTGACTTCTCAACCGCATTCCGATTGGAGTGCGACGCGATCGCCCGTGACAAGCCAGCGCCCCCCGGAACAAAGCTGCTGCAGTTGACGATCCGAACGCGAGGCTTGCTGCGCTCCAAAGTGGCGGCGTAGTTCAACCGGATCCCTGACGAGGATCTCGTTGGCGTGCACGGGTAGCCTCGCCAGCCGTCGTCCCTTCGGCGCCTGCCCGTAGCGCGTCATCAGGTGAACTCGCAATCGCGTGCGACACTTTCGCCCCTTCTGCAGATGTAGAGGCATGCCACCCGCCCGTCCACAGCGGGAGCAGAAGGACATCCCCATGCACGGATGTCGCGGCCCGACAAACGCGCGGATGCGTAATGTTTGCGAGATAAATTTAGATCGCCCCACCCCGGCCCCGCCCGCCCGAATGCGCCGCTAGCGCACCCCCCTCGTGCCAATTCCTCGGGCGTGACCCCACGCCGCCCGGCCCCCAACCCAGGAATTCGCACATTCCCGCCACTTGCCCGGTCAAACCGGTGCCGGCCAGACGGTGACCGGGGTGGAGGCTCATGGGGCCGCGAGGGCACCTCGCGCTCCCCGGGGGGCCGTCGGACTTGACGTTGGCGGAATCGTCGTGCCGGGCCCGTGCCCGACAGGTCCGTCCTGCGGTGCCGCCGGGTCACGATGACCTCCATGCACGGAGGCTTTAGACCATGGATCACTCCGGAAGCGCGCGCCCTGGCGCAAGCTCCGTAACGGCAGGGGCACGCCTCGCTGCGTGTGCCGCGTTGTTGATGGCCTGTTCCGGCCTTGCGATCGCGGCGATGGAGCCGCGCCCGATGCACCAGCCCGCCGTGCTCCCTTCGGGCCGATCCTCAGCCTGCCCGCGCCCGAGGTCACTGAGCAGCCGACCACCACCCCCACCGCTTCGATCGCCTACTGCGCGGTAGCGGGCCGGACAGCGCCGCAAGGGCCACCCTGTCCCGGAAACGCCCAGACGCACGAATCGCCGTGAACCGGAAAGCGTGATCGGGGGAGTTGGGAGAAAAATCGGAAATCTGGCGGGAGGGCCGGTCACATCGGGGCGGGTCGGACGGTGATGAGACTAAATGCACCGTGACGATCCATACGGCTGCTCGGTTGACCTCAACCTTCGCGGCTCCGAGTTTGTTGCAGCGAGGACGTTCGACAACTCGAAAGACTCTGCCTTCACGCAACATGACCCGCCAAGCGTAGAACCGCGTGGGATGCCACGCCCGAAACTCTCTACTCCGTGACCGTAACTTCAACGAAGGAGCAAAGCCCCATGTTTACATCCGTCTTGACAATCATGCTGATTACCGTTCCATTCCATGCCGCGGAGCCACAAGTTGGACCGCCTCAGCCACTTTCGTGCTTCGAACCTTCGGTGATTCCGGATCCCCTCGACCCGCGCTGCCGTAAGGCGCCGGTGAGTATGCCATGTCTCACATCGAATCAAGTCGCCCGAAACGAGCCGGGGTACCGCAACACGGACGACTCTCCATCACAGTGCGGATTTCGGATCCGGTTCTGGATTTTTGCGTGCCCTTGTGGCCGAACTCAGGCGAACGAGTCCTGTGATGGCTGATCGAGCCCTGCTTGCCCGAACTTCCCTTCAAGCTTCAAGCCTTCCAAAGGTAACAACGCCATGAACTTTGCCATTGTTCTCTCTACTTGTATTGCGACCGCACTGGCCGGGGCTTCGACCTCAGCACTGCCGGAAGCCACCTCCGTTGACGTCGTCTCTCAGTTCCGGAACGTACATCAACTTGCTCTCAGCGCGAGCGTGGAAGTGATCGTCTACGACCCAAGCGAAGTGTGCGACGGAGTCGTGCCACAAACAGCGATCATGGGAAATCTCCGGTACTACACGGACGGCGCGCGTTGGCGGATGAACTCGTTCCTCGATCCAGCCAAGTTCGCGGGAATGCAAACGGACATAGCGTGGGATGGGACGCACTTTCAGTACTTCCGGCGCGATGCTGGCGTGCTTGACGTCACCGCAGGTCCGGCGCCGGAGGCGTCTGGACTTTCACTTCCGAACCCTATCTTCGAGCTGCTCTGCTACCTCCAGCCGGTTCCCGATCCGGAGGGCGGCCGCCAGCCGCGACTCACCGACATCAAGGCGCAAGCGAGCACCGCGGCACTCCTTGGAGCGGTGCCCAATACGCCTGTGGAACGGGATCGGCGCACCCTCAGTCGCACGATATTCCCGGGCTCGACATATCAGGGCCGCGCCTATCACCATCACGTGTACTCGCGTCCCGACAGGCCCGGAGTTCCGCTCGAGATCGAACGCGTGGACGACCAGGGTACGGTCATCACGCGAAGCCGCTTCGATGGCTGGGATGAGTATGCAACGCCTGCCGGAGGCACCATGCTCTGGCCCCGCAGCATCCGGCTCGAGATCATGGATCCCAGCGGCCGAACCAGCATCGAGATGAACTTCTCCATCCGGTCCATCGACATCAACGACTCTGCAGCTGTGCCTGCGAACGTCTTCGTGATCGATCCGGGCGAGGCGCGGGTCGTGGTTCGCGACGGAACGGTGGTGAATCCGTGAGGCGGTCATGCCTACCTTCACGCTGGTGCCTGAACCCTCTGCCGACGTGGCTACTAGCCGCTGGTCTTGCAGTGCTCATGAGCGCGTGCGATGCCTCCACGCAGCACCACTCCAGCGCGCCGAAGTCCACCGGCACACCGGAGCATGAGGATGCCACGCGGGCGCCGAGCGAGCCAAATGAACAGAGCATCGAAGATGCCCTTGCCATGTGGCGCGCCGGCCATCAGCAGCAAGCCATGAGCGCGGTTCAGGCACTAGCAGAGCGCTCCGCATCACTTCGCGTGTATCAACTCTCCGAACCGCAGTGACAGGGGTGCGCTGAACAGGTCCACCCCTTATGAGAGACTTTCGCGGCCCAAGGGGCCGAGAGGAGTCTCCGATGAAGCGTTCGAACAGGAAGCGTCACCGTCCCGAGGAGGTGGTTGCCAAGCTCAGGCAGGCTGACGAGGCCCTGGCGAAGGGCACGTCGCTTGCCGAGGTGGCGAGGTCACTCGGAGTGTCCGAGGTGACGCTGCACCGCTGGCGGGCCGAGTACGGGGCGGTGGACCGGGACGCGGTGAAGCGGCTGAAGGACCTGGAGAAGGAGAACGCCCGGCTGAAGCGCCTGGTGGCGGACCAGCAGCTGGACATCCAGATCCTGAAGGAGATCGCCAAGGGGGAATTCTGAGCCCGGCGCGGCGGCGCCGGGCGATCGAGCACGTGACGATGGTGATGGACGTCTCGGAGCGGCGCGTCTGCCGCGTGGCTGGCCAGCACCGGAGCACGCAGCGCCGCACGGCGCCGCCGAACCCGTACCGGGACAAGCTGGTGGCCAGGATGCGGGAACTGGCCGTCGCGAACCCACGTCGCGGCCGGCGCTACATCATGGATTTGCTGCGGAAGGAGCGCTGGTCGGTCGGCGCGAGGCTGATGAAGCGGCTGTGGCGCCAAGAGGGCCTGCTGGTGCCGCAGAAGCGCGTGAAACGCAGGCGGATCGGCACGGGCGAGAACGGGATCTTGCGTCGCCGTGCGACGCGGAGGAACGAGGTGTGGGGCATGGACTTCGTGCAGGACTGGACCGCCGACGGCCGGCCGCTGCGGATGCTGGTGGTGCTGGACGAGTACACGCGGGAGTGCCTGGCAATCGAGGTGCGGCGGCGGCTGCGCGGGAAGGACGTGGTGGCGGTGCTCGACGAGCTGACGGCGATCCGTGGCGCGCCGGCGCACCTGCGGGCGGACAACGGGCCGGAGATGATCTCGAGGGCGGTGAAGGAGTGGTGCGCGGCGAGCGGCACGGATGCGCTCTACATCGACCCGGGGTCGCCGTGGCAGAACGGGATCGTGGAGAGCTTTAACGGCCGGCTGAGGGACGAACTGCTCTCATCGGAGATCTTCGCCACGCTGGACGAGGCAAGGCTGCTGGTGGACCGATGGAGGCTGCACTACAACCACCGGCGGATCCAGCGTGCGCTCGGCAAGCTGACCCCGGCGGCCTTCGCGGCGGCGTGCCTGGCGCTGCCTCCACTCTGGCTCGCTCCGCTCGCCTGCGCTGCGGCACCGCCAGGCACGGAGGGGGCGGCTACCATGCACCAACTCTCACAAGGGGTGGACCGATGAGAGCGACCCTGTCAATACCCCAGCTCAAGCCAATAAAGGAGGCACTGAAGCTCGCTGGAGTTGACTGTGGCGTCAAGGCCACAGGCTCAGTGATTCTGGAGCGGTGCCAGAACAGTAGCGGTACATGTGTCGTTCACTCCGCCAAACTGTGCGTTGGCTTAGCGCTCGAGTGCGGTGTCGGACCTAAGCCGCGACGTCGACCTGGCTGACTCTGAGCGTCAACTCCGCCCGTTTCGAGCATTGAGGTTTCAGGGCACGAAAGAGAGAGTGACTGGCGTAGAAAAGGAAAACCCCACGATGCCGCGAAGGGCTGCACAAATTGACGGAGCGAGGCGACAGCCACGAATCGAGGAGACCTCGCCATGACGGATTTACGCATAAGCGAAGAACGCCTTGTCCTATGTACGAGTCGCCCTGCGGCTGCCGCTCGCGTCCTCTTCGCTGGGTATGCGGCAGTCGCGATCTTGCTGCTCGTCGTACTGTTTCGAGCCGACCGCCAAGTGGACAGGGGCCAACACTCAACGTTGTTGGCCTTTTTATGGTCGGCCATTCTCCTCATCATGGCGGCGCTTGGCATCCATGGGGCACTCTTCCGCAGAACCGCATGGCTAGACGTGTCGAACCGATCGATCACGTTGGAGACAATGGTCTTCGGAGTCTCTCGTCTCCGTAAGATCAGGCTGGATGACTTGGAGTCCGTGACACAGGTAGACGAACGCACAGGGATCGTGTCGCGCGCTTACGCTGTCGTGCTTCGAACACGTTCATCCGGCAGCCTTGAAGTGTATCGATCCAGCACGAGAGAACCGGCAGTACAGATTGCACAACGAATCGAAGAGGTTCTGAGTGGAACAACAAAAGGTGGTGATCCATAGCAATGCTGGCACTGCTCATTTGCGTTTGTCTATCGGCGACCGCGGGCGCCGTCGCCGTGATGCATGCGTGGCGAGCAACGAGGCCAGGGGGACGCGGCGTAAGTGTGAGGCGGACAGTCGCGATTTCATTTCTGGTTCAAATCGCTCTCATCCCCGTGTCGGCAGTCGCTGGGCGGTTTCTGGCGCAATGGCGGAATCCGAATGATGACTGGTTTGACATCGTCGGCTTTGCAGCAGGGTCCATGCAGGTGGCGATGCTGATTCCCACTACGCTCCTGATCTGGCTTCTCGCTCGGACTTTTGAGCTGAGCCGCCAGCGGGCTCGTGCGGACTGCTGTCGCGCTTGCGGATACGAGTGCGGACCTTCCGCTAGCGACATCTGCCCTGAGTGTGGAGAGCATGCGTAGCCGTCGCGAATCCCAAACGGCGTGCGGCCCTGTCGCGCAAAGCCTCGAGAGGCACCTCTTTCGGTGCGGCTGAAGAGGTCCTTGATCGGCCACGCGCGGTCCCAGTCTCTTCGCGGGGTCCACCCGGTTGGAAGGAAATTGGAACTCTCGCGCAATCATTGGCGAGGTGTCCCGATCTCTTGTCTCTTCTCGAAGCCACCCAGCGGGGAGTCCGCCTCCGGAATCCGCCAGCGGCCCTCCCGGGGTTGCCCAACGTTCCGAAGAGGGTTACTCTCGGGGAGTTCAAGGCCCGCCTCGAAGTCGAGGCGGGCCTTTTCGTTGACTGGCAGCGTGGCCGAATCGGCCCGCGTGGGGCGCCGTGGCGGGCGTTTCGCGCGCTCGCGTTTGTGATCGCGGATCGTGGGAGCGGGCCGGACAGCGCCGGAAAGGCCACCCTGCCCCGGAAACGCTCGGACGCTCGGATCGCCGTGAACCGGAGAGCGCGATCGGGGGAGTTGGGAGGAAAATCGGAAATCTGGCGGGTGGGCCGGTCACGTCGGGGCGGGTCGGACGGTGATGGAGGTGATGGAGCGCGTGTCTCCATCCAGCGGGTGACTGCCCTAGAATGGGGCCTCCACCTGAAGGCGTACCGCGTCTACTGCCGAACTTCGGCAACTGTCTGAGCGGAACTGAACCCGGGCGTGACATCGAAGACTGCGCCTACAGAACCGAACCAACATGTCGAAGCAGAACCCGGTCGGTCGTCCACGCCGCTGCCGCCAGAAATTCACGATCAGAGCCGCTATGAGAAAGGAACTTCAAGTGACCTTGCACCACATTCAAAGGAGCGCAGTGATTTCCTGCATGCTCGCAACAGTGGCAATCGGCCAAGGGTGCCACTGCGACAAGGAAACATGCGCAAGACTGGGCAGGTACGGCGAACGCTTCGCTCTGAACGCGGAGATCTGTTGCGGATTGGCAGACCCCGAGTCCCGCGACGCGTGCGTACAGCATCTCGCGGAGAGGATGGACACTGCGGAAAACCTTCTGGAGCAACTGGACGCCGCATGCCGCACAGGCAACCAAGAAGCCATAAACAAGTTGCTCGAGAAGCTCGCTGGAATCGTCGGCAACATCGTTGTGCCGTCCACCAGTGGAAGTCCGGCGAACGCGCTGCCGGTGCTGCGGGCAGCGGACACGGTACAGATGAGCATGAACTGGACGAAGACTGAAACTACGGTTGCCGCGGCCTCGCTGGCCTCGGTCGATGACACAGTCGGATTGTCCGCATCCGCAGGCTCGCGAGCGATACAGTCCGGTCTTCCGGTTTCCGTCATCACCATCGACGATGGCTTGGCAACCGGCGGGATCGAGGTGGAGCGATGGACGCTGAGTCCTGGCAGTGTGATCACCCTGAATGTGACAGGAATTCCGGTGCAGGTTCAGGTCTCCGGGACAGTGGATTTCTCTGTTGCTCTGCTACCGCTGTCTGCCGAACCGGCCCGCTTGCCTACCAGCGTAGACCTCCTTGTGCGCTGGGGAGATCAGCGTGTGCGCCTCGGATTGGACGAAACCTGTCCATGGAATCGTGTTACTTCGACGCACCTCATGGCGGCGCTTCGTCCGGTGTCTGTCGACGATCGGCTGAATGCCGAATTGAAGGCATATCCCACGGTGTTCGTGGCTTTGCCATTCCAAATGAGCGCGCAAGGCGCCGCTACGAGTTCGACCGGCGGAGTCGTATCAGGGACGCAACTGTTCCCGAGCTATTTCGGAGCGATGGGCGCAGGAGCGTTCGATACGACGGGCACCGGCAATTGCGACGACGCAGATGGCGACGGAATCACGAACCTCGCGGAGCGGATTCGCAAGTCATACGAGACACGAATCGCGAATCAATGCGGTAGCCAGAATGGCACCTGAGGCTAAAGGGGCCAAGTTCAAGGCCCGCCTCGAAGTCGAGGCGGGCCTTGTCGTTGACTGGCGGCGTGGCCGAATCGGCCCGCGTGGGGCGTCGTGGCGGCCGTTCCGCGCGCTCGCGTTTGTGATCGCGCATCGGGGGAGCGGGCCGGACAGTGCCGAAAGGGCCACCCTGCCCCGGAAACGCTCGGACGCTCAGATCGCCGTGAACCGGAGAGCGCGATCGGGGGAGATGGGAGGAAAATCGGAAATCTGCCGGGAGGACCGGTCACATCGGGGCGGGTCGGACGGTGATGGGGGTGATGGAGCGCGCGCGTCCATCCTGCGACAGGCTGCCTTCCACCGTGCCTGCGAAAAGTGAGCCGCGAACATCCGAACATGACTCACCAATCTTTAAACGGCACCGGCTGTCACAGAGGTCAGCTCACCGAAATGGTTGCTCAGGAGTGGACCGAAGAGCGAAAATCTACTGAAAGACAAAGGAGTGATTCAGAATGGACTTGACGAGCTACTGCCGGCCAAGCCAGGTTGCGGGCCTGGGGGCGATCGGATTCGCACTGTGGGTGGGAGGATGCGCCACCAATGCGCCGCCGATCCAGTGGTCCGAAACTACCGTTGATATCAATACGCAATGCCCGACACAGGGTAGCGGGACGATATTAACCGGCAAGATCAATAGGCGGGACCGTTACGCCCAGGTTGACCCGCCAACGACAATCTGGCAATTGCTGCGGCAACAGGGTTGGCAGCCCGAGAACGACCCGAGCAAGTACTGGCGTCCACAGATGCCAGATGGAACGCCGATGTATTGGATCCCGTGGCATAACCCGAGCTTCCCGGGCAAAACGTACTGGAATCCTTGGGGATCTGACTCCCAATACCCACTGGTTACCAACTCACTAGCGACCTTTAGTGTAGCAGACTTCGGGCCCGCAGGCCCGCCTTCATGGTTTGCGCTGCCTGTGGAGAACGACACACCCTTCCTCGCATGCGTCGAGGCGCGCACGCTTGGCGTCAATGCCGGCACCAAATTTGCTGTGGCGGCCGATGAAGCTGCAGCCGAAGCGCTAATGGCAATTCAGGCATCAAATGGCGCTAACGGCGGTAGTTCCCTTCGTATGTCCGGCCTCCGGATGCGAATGACTATCCCGAATCCGTCCGGACCCGCGCTCTATTGGGATGGATCTGCTTTTGGGATTGCGGTCGGAGCGAAGTCCGGAACAGTCACGCCGCGAGGTCGCTTCATCGAGTGCTCAACCGGAAGCACAGTCATAGTTGACGGGCCAGCAGACGCCGTTCTTGGCTGGGCACATTCGTGCGGAATTCACACGATCAGCGGGATTGTTCCAGCGGCCACCTGGGTCTCCCGTAACGTGCCTGTGCGGATCACAATTGATCCCTGTATCGGCGTTTGCTGGTGCGAGATCCAGACTCCGAATGGCTCGTGGGCCGCGGTCCTAGACGAGACCGGCACGATGCCTCAGCTCTGGGATGTCGCTGCCCCATCTGCGCCGCCAACTCTCATTGAGGAAGACGGCTTCAACTGATTACGTCCAAATCTTTCAGCACCAGACCTTCTACTTTCCTTTCCCTTGAGCGAAAGCCCAAGGGAGAATTTTCCAAACAGAAATGCCGATAGCACGAGCACTGAGATTCAGCCTTACGATTGTCGTCGCAACCCTAGGATTAGGGGCCTGTTCGGAGTCACTCAAACTTCCAACATTTGACAAGCCTGCTCCGAATGAGTGCGACCGGGCTACTTTCGTGGGCGACGTCGTTAGCTTGACAGTCAGCTTCCCTGGCGAAGCCTCTCGAAGCAGCATGGGGATTCTACTGAGCAGGACGACACTCGTGACCGCTGGCCACTCAGTGGTCCGCCGAAGACCCCTGGAACCCCTGTTCGACGGCGAGCTGGAGATCGCCAGACGCGACGCGGAGGGGCATCTAACGCGAGTCACGAGGCGATTTCGAGTGATGGATGGATCGTTCCTGAGTGGTTCGGGTGCCGTCTTGGATTCTGCTCGCGACCGAATCTCGTTCGAAGAGCTACAGCGCCACCCTGACTACGCAGTACTCGAGCTCGACAGCGCAGTTCCCTGGGCCGTCGCCGCACCGATCTACACAACCCGCGCCCCGAGATACGGCGATGTGATGGCGTTCGGAATCGGCCTCGGCGACCAACGTGAGGCGAAGAGTGATCACGTTCAGTTAAGTCGTGGCGCGCGCACGATTGCCAGAGTGTGGACCGTCACGAGATCGGACTTTGGGTGGACCGCTGAGCTCATACCAGAAAGCGGCACCGACCCCGCACCAGGATGGTCGGGCACGCCGGTCTTTCTCTGGGAGGATGGCGAGTGGCACTTTTGGGGAGTGCTTCGGAGCATTTTGCATCTCCGCTGACAGGGGTGCGCTGAACAGGTCCAGGCCTTGTGAGAGACTTACGCGGCCCACAGGGCCGAGAGGAGTCTCTGATGAAGCGTTTGGCAAACAGGAAACGGCACCGACCCGAGGAGGTCGTGGCAAAGTTGAGGCAGGCT
>SXGR01286635.1_pt1 | contig 33591 bp, 33 predicted proteins | sample 3174711 | NCBI WGS metagenome assembly SXGR01 (sample SAMN11356860, study PRJNA531348) | freshwater metagenome | isolation source: freshwater sample F1-60 | place: China: Fuxian Lake, Yuxi | collected 2017-12-25 | reverse complement strand
GGGACGTCTTGGGCGTTATCTCGCTCGTCGTCTGGACGATCAGGATCGGCGTCCCGATCGACTTTGTGATCTTCGTCATGCGCGCCGACAACGCCGGCGAGGGCGGAATCATGGCGCTGATCGCGCTGGTTCAAACGGCCGTGATCAAGCGTCCGTGGGTTAAGCCGGCGCTGGTGGCGGCGGGGCTGTTCGGCGTTGCGCTCTTCTTCGGCGACGGGATGATCACGCCGGCGATCTCTGTGATGTCGGCGGTCAGCGGGCTGCAGGTCGCCGCGCCCGCGGCCGCCCACCTGGTTATACCGATCACTCTCGTCGTGCTGACAGGGCTCTTCATGATCCAACGCTTTGGCACAGGGCTCGTTGGCCGTCTCTTCGGCCCCGTGATGGTGATCTGGTTCATCATCATCGGCCTCGCCGGCTTGCTTCAACTGACCCAGGACGCTTCGATGCTCAAGGCGCTGCTGCCGACCTACGCCTTCAGCTTCTTCGTGAACCACCTCGGCATCTCATTCATCGCGCTCGGCTCGATCGTGCTGACGATCACCGGTACTGAAGCGCTCTACGCCGACATGGGCCACTTTGGACGGCCCGCCATCAGCCGCGCTTGGTTCCTGCTCGTCTTCCCCACGCTGACGCTCAACTACATGGGCCAGGGCTCGTTGATCCTCGAGACGCCCTCGTCGATCAGCAACCCGTTCTTCCTGCTCTTCCCGCAATGGGCGCAGCTTCCGATGGTGATCCTCGCCACCGTCGCGACAGTGATCGCATCGCAGGCCGTTATTTCGGGCGCCTTCTCGGTCGCAAAGCAGGCGACGCAGCTGGGCTTCATGCCGCGGATGACGATCAAGCAGACCTCAAACACCGAGATCGGGCAGGTTTACGCCCCGGCAATCAACTGGGGACTCTTTGTCGCCGTCGTCGCACTGGTTGTCGCCTTCGGCTCATCTGCGGCGCTCGCGTCGGCCTACGGGATCGCCGTTACCGGCACGCTGACGATCGACACGATCCTTTTCCTCGTTGTTGTGCGCAAGCTCTGGAAGAGGCCACTCTGGATCGTCTGCCTCGCTGGGACCGTCTTCCTAACTGTCAACGCACTCTTCCTCGCCGCCAACATGACGAAGATCCTCCACGGCGGCTGGTTCCCGGTAGCGATCGGGGTGATTCTGCTGACGGTGATGCTTACGTGGAACCGCGGCCGGGTCTATGTGACCGGGGTTCGCGCCCAGCGTGAAGGCTCGCTGCGTGAATTCCTGCAAGAGATTCAGACGCTTGACCCGCCTGTGACGACAGTGCCGGGAACGGCCGTCTACCTCAACGCTCACCGCGAGACGGCGCCGATGGCGCTGCGCGGCGCTGTGAACTTTAACCACGCGATCCACGAGCAGATCGTGATCCTCGCAATCGAGACGACGACGTCACCGTTCGTGCCCGACGAAGAGCGCCTTACGGTCGACGAGCTTGGCTATACAGGCGACAACATCGTCCACCTGACGGCAAAACTCGGCTTCAAAGACACTCCCGACGTGCCACACCTGCTAGAGCTGGCAAAAGCCGAAGGGCTTGACGAAGGGATCGACGTTGAGCACGCGACCTACTTCCTGTCGCACCTCGACGTCGTTCCTGGCGGACCGTTCGAGATGGCCGGCTGGCGCAAGCGGATCTACTGCGCGCTCTCACGCAACGCATCGAGCCGAACCGATTACTTCTGCCTGCCAACGGAGCGCACTATCAACGTCGGTACGCAGCTAGCGCTCTAGCTGTAGTTCTCAAGACCCGGAGCTTTGGCACCGGCGGTGAACTCAGCGGCTAGTTCGTACTCGACGACGCCGGCGAGAACATAGGGATCTTGATCGAAGAGCGCGAGCGCCTCGCCTCGACTATTAGCGCTGAGCACAAGAGCCGAGCCATCTCCCTCGGCGCGGCGACCACTGGCCACGACGTTGCCTGAGGCGACCAGCCCGCCAATGAACTGAAGGTGAGCCTCACGGTGGCTGTCAACCTCTTCGATCGGCGCTGTGTAGTTGCCAAAGATCACAAACATTGCGCAATCAGACCAGATTGTGCCGCGTCCTGCTCAGCGCTGGCCTTGAGCGGCTACTTTCAAAATTGAACCGTCGATCAGCCACTCGACCGGCGCGAGGTCGTCGCTATAGACGTCGCCGCCGGAGAGCGGCGCGCTGAGGCGCTGCGCAGCATCACGCGCGAGCGGCCGCAGCGGCGGCGGCATCGCGGGCGAGCTGGCGCTGGCGGCTAGCTGCTGAGCCGATGCCGGCCCGTTGGCGCCGAGCAGAATCGTGTTGACGCGCTCGCTCGGGTCGCGCAGTACGGCTGTGAACTGAGTCTTCATCGTCGCCGCCAGCGAAGCCTCCAGCGCCTCGCTCCCCTCCGGGTGGCCGACGTTGACCATCACCACACCGCCGGGGTTTAGGTGCTCGGCGACGGACTCGAAGAACTCTGAGGTCGTCATGTAGAACGGTATGTAGGGCTGGCGGTAGGCGTCGACGAGAATCGCGTCCCACTTGCGATCACTTCGGCGCAAGAAAGGACGCGCGTCGGCCTTGTGGAGATGGAGGTTTGGGCCGCGAAGGTCGAAGTAGCGGCGGCCGGCTTCGCTCAGTCGGCCGTCGATCTCAACCCCGTCAACGCGGGCGCCGGGGTAGAAGTGGCCGTAGGCGCGGGCAACCGTCCCCGCGCCATTGCCAAGCACCGCGAGCGAGCGCGGCGGCGCGTCGCGCGCCGCCCACGGCAGCACCAGCGCCTCGTCCCAATAGTTGTTCGTCAGCCAAGTGCCCGGGCGGTAGACCGAATGGACGGCCTGACCTTCATTCAGTTCCAACCAACGTTCACGATCGCTGAACTGCACCACGCGCGCATATTGGTATTCGGTCTCGCTCTCCCAGATCACGGTTGAGGCGCCAGCGCTTTTGATCTCGCCGACAGGAGCGAAGAGCGCGACGATCATCAAGAGCGGCAGCGCAAGCCAGCGCCAACTGAGAGCCGGCATCGCAACCAGCGCAAGCGAGAGAGCGAAGACGATGAAGGTGCGTCGCGTTCCCAGCAGCGGCACCAACAGCAGAGCGCTGAGGAACACGCCGGCGAGACTTCCGATCGTCGATATTGCGTAGAGCCGACCGGCGACGTTGCCGGCCTCATCGGCAGTCTTTACGCTGAGCCGAATGGCGTAAGGCGCCGCCGCGCCGAGCACCATCACTGGGAAGGCGATCAGCACCATCACGGCAACAAGCGAACCGACGAACGCGCCGGCCTCTACCTGATCGAGCGCTTGAACCGACACGCTTAGGAACGGACCGGCAATGAACGGGACGAGCGCCAGCAACGCGGCGGCGATCATCACGAGGCGCGCCAAACCGGAAACCGTTGGGTCTCGCTCGGCGAGCCTGCCGCCATACCAGTAACCGATGCTGAGCGCGACCAGAACGGTCGCGATCGTGTTGGCCCAAACGATCGTTGAGGCACCAAACCAGGGCGCAATAAGGCGCGCCGCGGCGATCTCCGAACCAAGCGATGCGGCGCCGACTACGGCGACGATCGCAACCGTTAAGCGATGTATTCGACGAAGTCCTTCTTGCGCGCGCCACAGACCGGGCAGTACCAAGTGTCAGGGATCTCCTCGAACTGAGTTCCCGGCGGAATGCCGCCGTCAGGATCGCCTTCGGCCGGGTCGTAGATGTAACCGCAAGACTCGCAGATCCACTGTTTCACTGCTTCGCTATCAGTCATAAATAAAACGGTAGCGCAGCAGGGCGGCGGCGGGCGCGCGCGTTAGGCTGATCAGCGTGGAGTTCGAAAAGCCAGCACCGGGAGAGGAACTAAACGAATCGGGCGAAGCGACCGTTCCGCGCCAAGCGGCCTCGGTGATCCTGCTGCGCGGCGGCTCGCAGGCGCTCGAGCTGCTGCTCGTTCAACGAACGCCTCAGGCCCGCTTCATGGGCGGATTCTGGGTATTCCCCGGCGGCGCGGTAGACGCACACGAGGGCGCAGGAGATGGGGCGCACCGGCTGGCCGCGGTGCGTGAACTGGAGGAGGAGGCGTCGGTCTATGGCATCGCCCCGAGTGATTTGGTCAAGTTCTCACGCTGGATCACCCCAGACACCGTTCAGATCCGCTTCGACACCCACTTCTTCCTCGCCCCCGCCCCGGCAGACGCCAACCCTGTCGTCGATGGCAGCGAGATCGTCGACCACGTTTGGTACACGCCGCAAGGCGCGCTGGACGCTTACAGCCGTGACGAGCTACCGCTCGTCTTCCCAACGATCAAGCAGCTCGAACAGTTCGCGGCCTTTGAGAGCGCCGACGCCTTGATCGAACATGCCTCCCAGCAGAGAGTTGAACCAGTTGAGCCGCGGATCTTGATCGAAGGTGAAGTGGCGCGGGTGCTGCTACCGGGAGAGCCCGGCTACGACTGAGGCGATTCCTCAGCGACGAGCGCTTCTTCAGCCACAGCATCCTCTTCGCCGACCACCGCTTCATCCCCGGCAGCGACCTCTTCCTCAGCTACAGCCTCGTCCTCGGCCACTCCACCCGCTTCAGCGATGACCTCTTCGTCGGCGGCGATCTCTTGCCGTTCAACCGCCTCAATCTCTCCTCCGCCCTCCTGCTGGGCGCGATAGAGCGGCGCGACAACGTTGACCAGCGGCACAAGCTTGAGGATCACCGCGACAGGCCCCTGAGCTTTCATCTTGCTCTGGGCCAGCGCCGTGATGATGTTGGTCTCGCCGAGCCAGAAGCCTTGGGCGGTGTCGCCCGGCATTGCCAGAATTGCGGCCGGCCGTAGCTTGCTCTCGCCGAACTCGACCTCGATCGGCTGGTCGGCCTCGAGTTTCAGCGTGATCTGCGCCTTCGGAGCAACGGTCTGGAGCCGCACGATCGTCCCGACGCGCTGAAAATCACGAGCATTCTCGGGGTCGGTCGCCGCCGCCTTCAGGCAGGCGCCAAGCGAAGCGTAAACGTCGTCTGCGGATGAAAAGTGAGCCACGAAGCTCTCAGACTAGTCGCCGCGCTTCCACCGCGCCGCGCCGCAAGCAACAGAGGCCCTCGCTTGGTAGGTTTGGCAGGTACCCGCGAGGAGGAGAAAAAAGATGGCAACCAAGACCGCAAAGCTCGAAAACTTTGTCGGCGGCAAGTCCGTCCCAACGACAGGCGAAGGCGTTCACGAGGTTTTTAACGCTGCAACCGGCGAAGTGATCGCTGAGATGGGCATCTCCAGCGCCGCCGACGTCCAGGCCGCCGTTGACGCCGCGACCGCAGCCTTCCCCGAATGGCGCGATGCAACCCCGTCAGAGCGCAGCATGGCGCTGCTGAACATTGCCACCGAACTTGAGGAGCGCGGCGAAGAGCTCGCGAAGATCGAATCAATTAATACCGGCAAGCCGCTGGCGCTGACGATTGAGGAAGAGATTCCGCCAGCCGCCGATCAGATCCGCTTCTTCGCAGCCGCAGCGCGGATGCTCGAAGGGCGCGCCACGGCCGAGTATCTCGCCGGGCACACCTCATCGATTCGCCGCGAGCCGATCGGCGTAATTGGGCAGATCACGCCATGGAATTATCCCTTCATGATGGCCGTCTGGAAGTTTGCTCCGGCGCTCGCCGCCGGCAACACGATCGTCCTGAAGCCATCGGAGAACACGCCAATGTCGACGCTCTGGCTTGCCGAGATGATGCAGAAACACCTTCCGACGGGTGCCTTCAACGTCGTTCTAGGCACCGGCGCAACCGGCGAGCAGATCGTCCGCAACGAGGGCATCAGCATGGTCTCCTTGACCGGCAGCGTCCGCGCCGGCAAGGCCGTCGCCGCGGCAGCCGCCGACACGCTCAAGCGCGTCCACCTTGAGCTCGGCGGCAAGGCACCGGTGATCGTCTTTGACGACGCTGACCTCGCAGCCGCGGCCGAGGGGATCGCCGGAGCCGGCTACTTCAACGCCGGCCAGGACTGCACCGCAGCCACCCGCGTGATCGCTGGCCCCGGGCTTTACGGCGACCTCGTCGACGCGCTCGCCGAGCAGGCTAAGGGCACCGTTTACGGCGACCCGAACGACGAGAACACCTACATGGGCCCGGTCATCAGCCAAGCGCAGCTTGATCGCGTTGGCGGCTTCATCGAGCGCGCACCGGCACACGCCCGCATCGCCTCTGGCGGCAAGGCACCTGAGAACGGTGGCGGCTTCTGGTTCGAGCCGACCGTTGTCGCCGACCTCAAGCAGGATGACGAGATGATCCAGAACGAGATCTTCGGCCCGGTCGTCACGGTTCAGCAGTTCAGCGACGAGGCCGAAGCACTGGCCTGGGCCAACGGCGTTAAATACGGCCTCGCCTCAAGCGTCTGGACGCGCGACCACGGCCGCGCGATGCGGATGGCGAAGGGGCTCGACTTCGGCTGTGTGTGGATCAACACGCACATTCCGATCGTCGCCGAAATGCCGCACGGCGGCTTCAAGGAATCCGGCTACGGCAAGGACCTCTCGATGTACGGTTTCGATGACTACACGCGCGTCAAGCACGTGATGTCAAACATCGAAGGCTAAGTCGCTGCGGCCAGAGGCCGCGACCTAAAGCCCGCCGTAATCGCCGATAGAAGGGCGCTCGGCGCCTTCGGGCAGGCGCCCTTCGCCTGCGAGCTTGTCGATGTGGGCGGCGAGAGTCGCTTCGGCGGCAGGCCTCAAAATTGGCGGCACGTCGCCCCAAGCTGCGTCCAGTAGTTCATCGCTGCTGCGCAGCCCTTCGGCGAGCGCTTCAACCAGTTTCCGCTCGCGCTCAAGGCGATGGTCACGGTATTCGGTCAGCCGCTCGCGCGGGTTGCCGAGCGCGGGTCCGTGGCCGGGGCAGAGCAGCTTCAGCTCCAGGGCGATCAGCCGATCGAGCGCCTCGAGGTAGCCGATCAAGGCGCCTTCGTCAGGGGCGATGTAGACGCTGCCCTCGCCGAGTACGGCGTCGCCGGTGAAAATCACCTCGGAGCTGACAAAAGCCAAGTGATCGGGCGCGTGACCGGGCGTCGCATAGACGCTCAGCGGGCCAAACGTGTCGCCGTCGGCCAGCGACACGGTCGCCAATTCCATCGCCGCGGCGCCGACTGGAACCTCGCCAACGCGGGCCAGCAGACCTTCGAGGCCACCGCTGTGGTCGGCGTGGTCGTGCGTGACCGCGATCCCTCCAACTCCCCCGCGAACCGCTGCTTCGCTGGCCAGGCGGTCGAGGTGAGCGTCGATCGGCGGGCCTGAATCGATGATCCAGCAGGGGTCGCGGCCGATCAGCCAGCAGTTTGATCCATCGAGCGTGAACGGGCCCGGATTGTCGGCCCGCACGCATTCGACCTCAAACTCTTTCAGCAGCTCCACCGGCCGAGACTACCGTGCTCCGACGCTTGATCGAAAAGCGTGCGAGTATGAGCACCGTGACAAGTTTCGACCGCCTCAGCGCACTCGATGCAGCGTTCCTCGACATCGAAACCGAGCGCGCGCCGATGCAGGTTGGCTGGACGATGCGCTTCGCCGGGCAGCCGCCCTCGATTGAAGAGCTGCGACGCCACGTCGAGCTGCGACTGACGAGCGTTCCACGGCTACGGCGCTGCATCGTTGAACCGGCGCTGGGAATCGGCGACCAACACTGGGTTGACGACCCGCTCTTCGCGATCGACCGCCACGTCAACGTGATCCAGATGATCGCCTCGAGCGTTCAGCCGCAGCTAAGCGCGATCGCCGAGGAGCTGCTCTCGCAACCGCTCGACCGCAGCCGCCCACTCTGGCGGCTTCAGATGGTCACAGGACTGAGCGACGGCAGCTTCGCAATCATCGGTCAAGCCCACCACGCGCTAATCGACGGGCTCGCCGCGGTCGAAATCGCGACGATCATCTTCGATGGCGTTGCCGCGCCTGACCACGCAGCGGTCGCCAGCTGGATGCCGGCGGAAGCTCCGTCGACGGCAGAGGTTCTCACCGCAGCGGCGCTCTCACGGATCGGAACCGGCAGCGACGTAGCAACGACACTCGTGCAATCGCTGGCCAACGGCCCTGGGCCGATCGTCGAGGCCATCACCGCGCTGCTGAGCCTGTTCACGCCCGGGCAACGCACTGCGCTCGAGAACTCAGCCAGCTCGCGGCGTCGCATCGCCTTCAGCTCGCTGCCTATGGAGCGGATGCAGGAAGCTGCGGCGCGCCACGGTGTGACCGTCAACGACGTGCTGCTCGCTGCCAGCGGCGGCGCAATCAGCGGAGCTCTTGCTCGCCGCGGCGAGCAGCCGGAAGGCGTCCGCGTGCTCGTCCCCACCGCCGCGCGCCAGCCCGGCGAGAGCGCAGCCGACCACGCCAACCGAATTTCGATCATGGTCGTCGAACTGCCGCTCGACGCCGACAATCCGGGGAGCGTGCTGCGAACAATCGGCCGCCGCACGAAGACGCTCAAGCGCGCCGGCTACGCGGGCACGATCGACACTGCGATCCGCGCCGCTGACCTGCTCGCCCCCGCCGTTCGCAGCGCGGCGGTGCGCGCCGCTGTTGGCGCATCGCACTTCACGGCCGTAATCTCAAACGTTCCCGGCCCAAGCGAGCCGCTCTCGCTAATCGGGCGCCAGCTCGAGGGAATCTGGCCCGCTGTTCCGCTCGTCGATGGTCACGCACTTTCAATCGGCGCGATCTCACACGGCGGCGTGCTCCACATCGGCTGCTTTGCAGACGCCGCGCTGGTGCCGGACGTCGAGCTGATCGCCGCCGAAATCGAAAGCACCTTCGAGCAGCTGTGCGAGCTGCCGGCTCAGGCGCCTGCACCGTGGCAGCAGCGCGCGCGCCGGCGGCGCGACGCTAAGCGCGTCGCTTAGCGCGCCGCGATTCTGCTTACAGCGCCGCCGAGCGAGACGACGTAGATTCGGCCGCGCGCGTCCTCGCCGAATGAGGAGAGTGCCGGAATCTGCGGCAGCCCAGCTACCCGCGCGTTGGCGCTGGCACCGGAGCTTGAAAGGCGCGCGCCGTAAATGATTCCCTTGCAGAAATCGCCGTAGAGATACTTGCCGCGCAGGCTCGGAAGCGCCGGGTCGCGGACGACGTAGCCACCGGTTACCGAGCACCAACCTTCGTCATGGGTGCGAACGATCACCGGCTCGATTGCGCCGTCAACGGATTCATCGGAGAACTGCCTATCACCTTCGCGCACGCGCCAGCCGAAGTTGCCGCCGCGCGCCTGCGCGATGGTCGTGAAGTCAATCTCCTCGACCTCGTCCTGACCGACGTCACCGATGATCAAGTCGCCGCCAATGCGATCGAACGAAAAGCGCCAAGGGTTGCGCAGCCCGTAGGAGTAGACCTCGCGCCGCGCGCCGGCGCGGCCGACGAACGGGTTGGAGGCAGGAACGCTGTAGGCCTTCGAGCCGGAGCGGCGCGGATCAATCCTGAGAATCTTGCCGAGCAGCGAGCCAAGATTCTGCGCGTTGCCGATCGTTCCGTGCTGATCTCCTGCGCCGCCGCCGTCACCGGTGCCGATGTAGAGCAGGCCGTCGGGCCCAAAGTTCAGCTGGCCGCCGTTGTGGTTGCCCTCAGGGTCATCCATCACCAGCACGCTGCGGCTGGAGCTGGCGCTGGCGCGGTCGCTGGTCGCACGCCTCAGCTCAGCAACTTCCTGCTTTCCATCACGGCGCGTGAAGTAGATGTAGAAGAGGCCGCTCTTGGCATAGTCCGGCGCGAAGGCGAGGCCGAGCAGCCCCTGCTCGCCGCCGGCAGTAACGCGTGAGCTGATGTCAAGGAACGGCTTGCTCAGCGTCTTGCCATCACGGACAACGCTGATTCGTCCGCCCTGCTGAACAACCATCACGCGCCGCAGATCTTTCGGCGGCGCCGTCACGTAAAGCGGCATGTTGAACTTGCCGACGCTGACCAGCTTGACGCCGGCCGCCGCTGCAGTCGTGGCGGCCGAAAAGGCATCCGAAGTGGTACCAGGCAGCTCGCGAGCTGCGGAAGAACCACAGGCGCCGAGCGAAATCGCACAAGCCAACGCGGCTATTAGAGCAGTGGCCATTACCTCAGCATCGCAGCGGGTGTCTCAAACAGCGCCGATTGGGCGCCGATCCACTCGCTCACTGCGGCGAAATCACTACGGCTTCGGCGCGGTCTCGTCCCATGACTTGATTGAGCCGCCCGTGTTCCACATCTCCTGAATCTCTTCGAGCGAGCGGCCGCGAGTTTCGGGCACGTAACGCCAGACGAAGATGAACCCAAGCACGCATATCGCCGCAAAGAGGAAGAAGGTCGCTGATTCGCCAATCCCGCTCGTCAGAGTCAAGAAGAACTGAGCAACGAGGAATGCTGCTCCCCAGTTGGCAGCAGTGGCCAAGGAGACAGCTTTCCCTCTAACCCGGGCCGGGTAGATCTCAGAGATGATCGTCCACACCACCGGCCCAAGCGAGAAGGCAAACGAGGCGATGCAGACGACAAGGCCGACCATCGTGATGATGCCGACGATCGACGCACCAGCGCCGGTGTCAGAGGTTGACTGGCTAGCGAAGCCGAGCGCTACGGCGCAGAGTGAGACAAACATCCCTACCAGCCCGATCAAGAGCAGCGGCCGGCGGCCAAAGCGGTCGATGTAAGCAACCGCGATGAAGGTCGCGAGCACGTTCGTCAGGCCGACGCAGTAGAGCGTTGCGGTGGTCTGCGACTCAGTGCTGACGAGCCCGGCGCTGGCGAAGATCTTGTCGGCGTAGTAGATGATCGCGTTGATGCCGGTGATCTGCTGGAAAATTGCCAGCCCCACACCAACGATCAGTGCCTTACGCACGCGCGGGCTGAAAACCTCTGACCAGCTCGCCGAGCCCTCTGCGGCCTCGGCGTTGACCTCAGCCTCAACATCGCTGAGCTCCTTCTCGACGTCAGCCGGCTCGGTAACTTTCTCGAGCGATTCGCGGGCCTCCTTAGTGCGCCCCATTTTCACGAGCCAGCGCGCCGACTCCGGCACGGCCAATATTCCGATGATCAGCAGGACGCCGGGAACGGCGGCGAGTAGAAACATCATCCGCCACTCGGCCGAGTCGTAGAGATCGCTCACGAGGTAAGCGAGAAAGATTCCAAAGGTGATTCCGAGCTGGTAAGTAGAGACGATCCGACCTCGGATCCGCTTCGGAGCCATTTCAGCCGCGTAGAGCGGCGCGATTACCGAAGCAAAGCCGATACCGAAGCCGGCAACTAGGCGGCCGGCGAGGAGGATCTCAAGCCCAGGCGTAATTGACTGAATTATCGTGCCTGCAAGGAACAGCAACCCTGCGGCTAGCAAAACTGGGCGGCGCCCGAACCGGTCTGCCGCAATACCTGCAACCAAGGCGGCAATAAGCGCACCTAGAGTGACCCACGAGGTGATCACTTCCTGCGCAAAATTGCCTACCCTAAAGCTCCCCTCGATGCCCTTGAGCGCACCGGCAATTACGCCTTGGTCGTAGCCGAACCGCGTCCCACCAAGGAAGGTCACGAGCGCGATGACCAGCACCCATTTAAGAACAGACTTACTGCGTGGCTGGTCTACTTCTGGCGTGCTCTGGGCAGTCGACATTGTCTCTCCGCCAATTGGAGCCTCGGTGAAAACTTATAGCCGCGGAAGGTCAATTACAACCGCGGCGAAAACACTAAGTGGCTGCTCGCCATCAGCTCCGCTAAATGATCCACGAGGCTACGGCTTCGGCGCGGTCTCTTCCCATGACTTGATTGAGCCGCCCTTGTTCCACATCTCCTGAATCTCTTCGAGCGAGCGGCCGCGAGTTTCGGGCACGTAACGCCAGACGAAGATGAACCCAAGCACGCACATCGCCGCAAAGAGGAAGAAGGTCGCTGATTCGCCAATCCCGCTCGTCAGAGTTAGGAAGAACTCCGCGACGAGAAACGCTGCGCCCCAGTTGGCGGCGGTCGCGAATGAAACCGCTTTACCGCGCACCCTACCTGGGTAAATCTCGGAGATGATCGTCCAAACGACCGGCCCGAGTGAGAAGGCAAACGACGCGATGAAGACGACGAGCCCAACCATCGTGATGATGCCGACGATCGACGTGCCAGCGCCGGTGTCGGCGGTTGACTGGGTAGCGAATCCGACCGCCACGGCGCAGAGCGAGACGAACATCCCGATCAGCCCGATGAAGAGCAGTGGTCGGCGGCCGAAGCGGTCAATGTAGGCAACTGCGATGAAGGTCGCAACCACGTTCGCTAGGCCGACGCAGTAGAGCGTCGCCTTTGCTTGCGATTCGGTGCTGACAAGCCCAGCGCTATCGAAGATCGTGTCGGCGTAGTAAATGATCGCGTTGATGCCGGTGATCTGCTGGAAGATTGCGAGGCCCACACCGACGATCAGCGCCTTGCGCACGCGCGGGCTGAAGACCTCTGACCAGCTCGCTTCGCCCTCGGCCGCCTCGGCGTTGACCTGCGCCTCAACATCGCTCAGTTCTTTCTCAACGTCGCCCGGCTCTGTGACCTTCGAGAGCGACTCGCGGGCCTTGTCCTTGCGCCCCATTTTGATGTACCACCGCGAGGATTCCGGCGTCAGCATCACGCCAATCAGCAGCAGCACGCCGGGGATAGCGGCAAGCAGGAACACCGTCCGCCATTCGGCCGAGCCGAGCAGGTCGCTAACGAGGTAGGCGAGGAGGATGCCGAAGGTGATCGAGAGCTGATAAGTCGAAACGATCCGGCCACGGATCCGCTGCGGCGCCATCTCAGCCGCATAGAGCGGTGCGATCACTGAAGCAAAACCGATACCGAAGCCCGTAATTAGGCGGCCGAGGACGAGAATCTCGACGCCCGGGGTGACCGCCTGGATGATCGCGCCTGCGATGAACAGCAATCCCGCGGCGAGCAGAACGGGGCGGCGGCCGAAGCGGTCGGCGGACGTGCCCGCGACGAGCGCAGCGACCAGCGCGCCAAGCGTCACCCATGAGGTGATGATCTGCTTGGCGCCGTCGCCGACCTGGAAGCTGTTGCCAATTCCCTTCAGCGCGCCAGCAATAACGCCTTGGTCATAGCCAAACAGCGAGCCAGCGGAGAAGGTGACAAGAGCAATCAGCAGGATCCATCGGAATACAGACTTGCTGCGTGGTCGATCTACCTGCGGCGCGCTTTCCTCAGTTGACAAAGTCTCTCCCCCGATTGACCTCTTAAGCTAAAACCTAAAGCCGCGAGCGGTCGACAACAACCGCGAGTGCCAAAACCCGCTGACTACCCGCGCGAGAGCCCAGCTTCGCGGAGCGTCAGCGTCAGGTCATCAATCCGGTCCTGACCCCAAAACTGCTCGCCTCCGAAGACAAAGACCGGCACTCCCCAGTGGCCAATTTCGACTAGTTCATCGGTGTTTGCATCAACACGAGCGGCAATCTGCGGGTCGCTTATCGCCGCTCGGCACCCTTCCCAGTCCAACCCTGCCGAGTCGCAGATGCGGCGCAGCCCCTCGTCGGTAGCGGGGTCGGTCGCTTCGGCCCATATCGCTTGGCCGGCCGCGAGCACAAACTCGCGGGCGCGGCCCACGTCAATCGCGTGTTCGGATACCGCGAGCGTGCGCGTCGCGCCCTCGCCCAGCGGGTCATGGATCCTCCCAAATGGCATCCCCAGCCGGTCCGCTTCGCGCTTTACGTCGCGCATCGTGTGCAGCCGCTTGGCAACCGGCACCGACTCACCACGCATCATCATCGGCAGCACGCCACGGAAGCAGAGATCGATCTCGAAATCGTCGGCGAGTGCGAAACCGCGCGGCGCGGAGAGGTACGAATACGGACTGCGGAACGAGTAGAAGTAGTCAACGCGCGCGGCGGCCATCACTTCACCGTCCAACCGAGCTGATCGAGCCAGTCAGCGATCTGTGCTGAACGATCCTGAGCGAAGAACCAGCGCCCGCCAATCCAAGCCGCCGGCGTCTCATAAGGGCCGCGACCGGCCATCTTCTTCTGATTCGCGCGAACCGCGGCCTGATCGGCGATCGGTGCGCTACCGAAGCACTCACGCCAGAGCTCTTCGTAGCGCTCAGCTTCGACCGGCCCGTCGCTCTCAAACCAAAGCCTGCGGCAGGCCGCAGCGCAGAAGCGCGTCAGCGCAGATCCGCGCGGCGCAGCGGCAACCCAGTCCGCAAGGAAGGCCGTCTGCTGCCGATCGATCGGCTCGCTGCGCGAGAGCGTCAATCCAATCCTTCTCCCCAGCCGGCGGCCATCGGTGACGCCGTAGATCCGTTTGCGCTCCAGCGCCGGGTCGTCCTTAATCCCCCGTTCGACCACCGGCAGCAAGTCGAAGATAACTTTGCGGCCCTGGAGGCGCTGCTCCAAATCGATCACGGCGAAGGCGCTGGCAGGGTCGTCGAAGCCGAAGTAGAGCTCCAAGCGGCCCGAGCGGCCAGTCGCGCGGCGAGCCGCTGCGGCAGTTCGCGCAGGCGCGGTGATCGTTGATGCGGCGACGATTACTCGCGGGCCAATCTCGCGCTCGGCGCGATCGCGAAGCTTGCTCATGACAGCAACCTACCGAGAGACCGATCCGAGGAGCGCTACTGTGTGCAGTGCGTTCAGCGTCTTGCTGGACGGAGCTCAGCTTTCTTGGGTCCCGCCACCAACGGCGGTTCGGGTCAGTTGTTCTCTCCCGAATCGCCCCGCTCCATTCCCGGTGCGGGCACACCAAGGAGTATTCAGATGTCTACGCAGTCTTTCGCCGATCTCGGCGTATCCAGTGCGGTTTCGCACGCTTTGAAGGAGCGCGGTTTTACTGCGCCCTTCGCAATTCAAACGAAGGTCATCGGCGACGTGCTCGCCGGTAAGGACGTGCTTGCCAAGTCGCCAACCGGCTCCGGCAAGACGCTCGCCTTCATGGTGCCGCTGATCGACCTGATCTCGGCCGAAGACCCGCGCCCATCGGCACTGATTCTCGCACCCACGCGCGAGCTGGCAACGCAGATCGTTGACGAGACCTACCCAATTGCTCACGCCCGCGCACTGAAGGTGACAGCCGTCTACGGCGGCGTTGGCCTTGAGAAGCAGGCGCGGACGGCAGCCAAGTCGCACATCGTTGTCGCAACGCCCGGCCGGCTTGAGGATCTGCTCCGCCGCCGCGCCTTCGGCCTCGACAACATCAAGCTGCTCGTCCTCGACGAGGCCGACCGGATGCTCGACAGGGGCTTCCGCCCAGCGGTTGACCGCGTTGTGGCGCTCTGCCCGAAGAACCGCCAAACGCTCTTCTTCTCAGCAACGCTCGACGGCGAAGCCGGCAAGATCGCGATGGAATACACGACGGGCGCCGCCCGCCACGAGCATGTTCCGCCGCCACAGAAGGCGCCGGACATTGAACATCGCTTCGTCAAGGTGACGAACGACACCCGCGTTGCGAGCCTCGTCAGCGAGCTTGGCGGCGGCCATGACCTAAAGCTTGTCTTTGTCCGCACCAAGCGCGGCGCCGACCGGCTCGTCAAGCGACTCGCCGGTGAGAACGTTCAAGCCGCTGCGATGCACGGCAACAAGAGCCAGCGCCAGCGCGAGCGCGCACTGGCCGATTTCGAGAAGGGCAAGGTAACGACGCTGGTCGCAACCGACGTAGCCGCCCGCGGAATTCACGTTGACAACATCTCGAAGGTGATCAACTTCGATCCCCCCGGCCAAACCGAGGATTACATTCACCGCACCGGCCGCACCGGCCGCGCAGGCGAGCGTGGAGTTGCTGTCACATTCGTTTCGCAGGATCAGCTCGGCGAGATGAAGAAGATGACGCGCCAGCTGAAGCTCAGCGATGAGCTCCAGAGCGCCGTCGGTGACAGCCCCCACCAGAGCCACCGTGGCGGCAAGCCGAGCGGCGGCGGTAACCCCAGCCGCGGGCGCCCGTCGAGCAAGAAGCGCAGTGGCAGCGGCGGCAACGGTGGTGGGAATGGCCGCAGCAGCGGCCCGCGCAACGTCGCCAGCGCTGGCTCGCGCTAGTAGCGGCCCTGCCCGAGCAAGCGTTTGACTGAATCGGTCACTGCTTCCCAGCTGTAATCAGGTCGTCATTGCGGGCCACGAGACGCGGCCGCTCAACCACGAACATCACCGCCCAGTAGACGGCGAAGCCGACGAAGAGGCCGGTGTAAACGTCGATCAGATAATGCTGGCGCAGCATCACCGTCGCCGGGTAGATCAGCAGCAGCCAGCCGCTCATGATCCAGGCCGTCTTCGGCATCGCCTTGCGCAGCCGCATCAGTGAACAGATCGCAATCGTCGTCCAGGTGCAGTGGCCGGACGGGAAGCCGTTGAAAGGCTGGTCGTTGCCCCAGACCTGTTTGACCAGAAAGCCGCTGAACCCGTCACCGGCCCCAACATCACGGATCACGTTGGTCTGGAACAACAGGTAGGCAACATCGAGCACGATTTGGCTGATGATCAGTGCGATCGAAACGGTGAGGAAGCGCTTGAAGCTGATGCGCAGGTTCAGCAGCGGCACGACGATCGGCGCCAGCAGCAGGAACGAGAGATAGGGAACAGCGAGCAGCGGCACAAATGGAACGTGGCTGTCGAGCCAGCTCTTCAGCACGAACGACTGGTAGGCGCCCGGACCACTCGACGGCTGCGCCAAGGACTGCGTTTCAGGGTTCCAAGCAAAGTAGGCCGGCCAGCGCCCAGCCGGGGGCGGCTCGTTCAGCGAAACGTAGGAATAGAAGACGAGTCCAACGCCGATCATCAGCGCAATCGCCACAATCACTTGGTTTCCGCTGAGGCGCCAATGTTTACGAAGGTCGGGCGCAATCACACTCATGCGAGCCATTCGACCAGATTTGTCACCGCGGCGCTAGCTGGCGCTGTTTGAGCGCCGGAGCAAATCAAGCTGCGAGCTCAGCTCGCGCGGGCGCGCAGCCGAACGCTTGGCCGACGGTCTGCTTAGAGCTGGCCGACCTCGCCGAAGATCACGCGGCCCGCCTTGCAGACCCTCGTAAAGGTCGAGAACTTGTTGCCGCGCTTGGTGGCCGAGAACTTGTATGTGCCCGGCGTGACGCCGATGTAGATCGACAGCCCAGATGCGTCCGTCGTTGTTTGGGCGGGATCAGGCATGAAGGTGCCACCAAGGAAGATCGGCATGGCCCCCCTGGCGGGGCTGATCGTGGGCTTTGCCCCCGGGACGCCGACAAGGTTCTTGCGCGCGATGACCTGAGCGAGCGTCATCTTCTCGAACGCCTTGATCGCAACCAGCGGCACGACAGCACTGTGGCCTGCGGAGGTTCGCTGAGACCTCTTAGCCCTTGCCGGCGCTGACCGTGATGGCGACCACGAGTGCGACAGCCACGAGAGCGCCAATAGCAATCAGGATTGGGCTGCTGCTGTTCTGCATGAAGTGGATTACAGCGGCGACGATCCCCAGCGGAATCGCGATTGAGAGGCCGAGAAAGGTCGCTCGCACGATGTCGCGACGATCGTGCCCTTTGTCATCGACATCCCCGGCGAGCTCGACTGCGGCCTCGGCGGTCCCCACCTCGCCGCCGTAGAAAGCGACCGCGCGGTTGCCAAGTTTGCGCGCGTGGCTCTCGCAGCCCCAGGCCATCATGATCATGAAGGTGACCGGGAAGACCCAGGTTGAGATCCAGATTGTGAGCCCGAGGATGATTCCGATCGTCGCCTTCAGCCGCGCCCGGGCGCCTCGAGCCTTCTCGCCTCCCGGTGCCGCGAGAAAGCCGCCAAAGATCAGCACTGAGTAGACCGCGCTGACCCAAACTTTGAGCGGGCGCCGCGATTCGGGCTTCCCCGGGGTAGGCATGTCACGCACCTTCGTCAGTGCTGCAACTGCCAGCTCAACGGTGGGATGAACACCGCGGAGCACAAGTGTCTCGGCTGAGGTTGACAGCTCGCTCGGGTCACGGCCGTAGAGCGCGGCGGTGCGCAGCACCATTCGGCCCTCCTGCCAGAGGTATGCCATGTAGGCAGGAACGAGCGCGATCATGAATGGTGTGCCGGAGATCGCACCATCTACGCGCGCGATGTGGGCGCTCTTCGTGCGCAGCTTCTCAGCGATCTGCGCCTTCGACAGGTCGGGCTGCTCGGCCTGAACGCGCTCGGCCCACTGCTGCGACGGCTCGGCGAGGTTCTGGGCGCCGTAGAGCGTCAGCCGTTCGGCCACGTGGACCGGGTCGCGGTAGGCGATTGTCGTGAGCAGCTTTCCACACGAGAGCGCGGTGCGGATCCGCCCTCGGCTCAGCCCGGAATCGTCTGACTCCGCGGACAACTCGATCGCCGCTTCGACAGGAGCCACCAGGCAAACCTAGCGCCGTTAGAGCACGGCCGTTAGAGCTGGCCCGTTATTCCCTCGATGAAGCGGCCGGGCTTGCAGGTTGCGATGAACGACTCGAACTTGGAGCCAGCTTTGACCGCTGTGAACTTGTACGTGCCGGCCTTTAGCCCGATGAATAGTCCGATGCCAGCCGTGGTGGACGATTTGAGATTCGCGTCTGGGAGCCCAGCGTCTGCGAGGTAGAGAGGTTTGACCACCGTTGGTCCGCTAACCCTTAGGTTTACCCCTGGGACGCCGTAAGGGCCGTGAGCGTCGACCTGCGCTGGTGTCATCGGACGAATGATCCTGTCTGCCGGGAGGGAACTGACCAAACATTCTTTCGGGGCCGTATTCGCAGCGTTCAAGGGGATCCCGGCGAGCGCCGAGACGGCCCGCCCAACCTCTAGCGTTGGCAGTATGAACGCGCGCCAGCGGTACCTTGGGTCGGCGCGTCGGGTCGGTGCATAAATGCGCAGGTAACCAACGGCCTCTGCTACGAGAGTGATCTTTGCGCTGGCTGGAAGCTTCAGCGTGAAGACGCCGGAGCTATTGGCTTTCGTGCTCAAACTCGGCCTCTCGGCGACCCAAACCTTGGCACCGGCGAGATACTTCGACTTGGCTCCCGGGACCAGCGTTTGATACTCCGAGACGGTCCCCCTGATAGTGACCTGCTTTGCCTTGGCCGCAGAGGCGACAGCGGGAGCTAAGACCATGCAGAGACCGGCGCTTAGAAGCACCAGGATGAACTTTGTCGAGCCAGAACCGACCTTAGGTGTTTGCATTTGCCGAACTTAACGAATTCTCGTCGCTGCTGCGCCGCTAAACGCGGAAGCCTCCCGCGGCGACGGATGCCTCCCACTAATCGGGGCGAGAGGATTTGAACCTCCGACCTCACCGACCCGAACGGTGCGCGCTACCAGGCTGCGCCACGCCCCGAAGTGGACTTCAGTATGGCAGGAGTTGGGCGCGCGACTACGCGCCGCCGGCCAACGCGGTGTAGAACCGCACAGCGAGCCCGGTGATCAGCGTCTGCAGCGCAACCGACTCCTCAACCTTCTGCTTCTTTGCCCAGCGGGCAAGGCCGTCACGCTCAATCTCAACGCTCTGCCCGAGCACGTCATCAACCAGCTCGGGGTGCGAATCGCAGAAGTAGGCGCCGATCGAATAAAGCTGCGAATCGCTGATTGAATCGATTAGATCTTCCTTGGCCACGGCTGGCACTCTACCCTGCTGGGATGGCCAAGTTGGAAGAGATCGTCAACTTCTGCGAGGAACTGCTCGACGCGCAGTCGTTTGAGGACTACTGCCCGAACGGCCTTCAAGTGCCTGGCAGTAGCGAGGTCAGCACGATCGTCAGTGGAGTTTCGGCGAGCCTTGAGCTCTTTGAGCGCGCGGCGGAGCTTGACGGCGACCTGATCCTCGCTCACCACGGGCTGATCTGGGGACGCACTCCAACCGCGATCGACCGCGCCGCCAAGCGTCGGCTCGAGCTGCTGTTCGGCCGCGACTGTTCGCTGCTGGCCTACCACCTTCCGCTCGACGGCCACGCCGAGATCGGCAACAACGCGCTGATCGCAGCCGCGATCGGCTGCGAGCGCCAGCAGCCGTTTGGCCAGCTCGGCTCGAAAACGATTGGCGTCGGCGGCTTCTTCGCTGGCGATGGCATCACAATCGATCAGCTTGCGGCGCGAACCTCGGCCGCCTGTGGCAATCGCGAGCCGCTCGTCTTCGACGGCGGCCCAGAGCAGATTAAGAGCGTCGCGATCGTCTCGGGCGCTGGCTCCTCCTATCTCGACGGTGCGATCACCACGGGCTTCGACGCTTTCATCACCGGAGAGCCCGCCGAGCGAGTGATGAACGAATCGCGTGAGGGCGCAGTCCACTTCATCGCCGCAGGCCATTACGCGACCGAAACGCTTGGCGTGCGCCGCCTCGGCGAGCTGATCGCCGAGCGCTTTGGCGTAAGCCATCAGTTCATCGACGTTCCAAACCCGATCTGACGCACAGCCGCTGACACGAAACACGCAACTCGCGTAGTATTTGTCTCGCCGTTTTCACCTACGAGGAGAGAACAATGGAAGCCAGCTCGACGCCTTCAACAGGTTCGAAGACAATCGCCGACATGCTGCCGATGGCGGCAGCAAAATACGCTGACCGCCCGGCCGTGCGCCACAAGGTTGGCGACGAGTGGCTTGATGTCAGCTTCGCTGAAGTTGGCGAGATCGTCTCCGAGGTTGGCCGTGGGCTAATCGACGTGGGCCTTGAGCCCGGTGAGCGAGTTTCAATCCTCTGCGGTACGCGCCCTGAGTGGGTTTACAGCTCGTTCGCGATCAGCGCCGCTGGCGGCGTCGTCGTACCGATCTACCCGACCAACTCGCCCAAGGAATGCGAATGGGTCGCCGGCAACTCCGAATCGACCGTCATCGTCGTAGAAGATGCTGAGCAGTACGCGAAGGTCGCAGAGGTTCGAGCCCAACTGCCGAACTTGAAGACGATCATTGCGATTGAGCACAGCGATGGCACGCCCGACGCTGTCTCGCTCGACGAGATCCGTGAACGCGGCCGCGGCCGCGACGAGCAGGAGCTCGTTGCCCGCTACGAGGCAGTCATGCCCGAGGATCCCTACACGTTCATCTACACCTCAGGCACGACCGGGCCGCCGAAGGGCTGCGTCCTCTCACAGGCCAACTATCGCGCCGTTCTTGACATGACGGCCGAACGCGGCCTCTTCGGCAACGGCGACGACGTCGTCTATCTCTTCCTGCCCCTCGCCCACGCTTTCGCGATTCTCGTCGCGCTCGGCGCCGCCGACACAGGAACGGCGATCGCCTACTGGACCGGCGACACAACGAAGATCATCGCCGACATCGGCGAGGTGAAGCCGACCTTCCTGCCATCGGTGCCGAGGATCTTCGAGAAGCTTTACACGATGGTCGCCGGCAACGTTGACCCTGAAATGCTGGCCAAGGCGACCGAGGTTGGCGTCCAGGTGCGTGACCTTCAGATCACCGGCCAGCCCGTGCCGGAAGAGCTGCAGGCAGCATTCGACCAGTTCGACGAGAAGCTGTTCGTCAACGTCCGTGCCGCCTTCGGTGGCCAGGTGCGCGAAGCCGTGACCGGCGCCGCGCCAATCGCTCACCAGATCCTCGAGTTCTTCTACGCCGCCGGCGTGCCGGTAATGGAGGGCTACGGGATGACCGAGACGGCGACCGTCGCGACGACCTCCTCTCCGGAAGCGCACCGTTTTGGGTCGGTCGGCCGCGCGCTGCCCGGCGTTGAGATAAAGATCGCTGAGGAGGATGGCGAAATCCTGCTGAAGGGTGCCAACATCTTCGGCGGCTACTGGAAGAACGACGACGCCAGCTTCGGTGCCGTAGTTGACGGCTGGCTGCATACCGGCGACGTAGGCAAGGTTGACGAGGACGGCTTCCTCTTCATCACTGGCCGCAAGAAAGACATCATCATCACGGCCGGCGGTAAGAACCTGACGCCGGCCAACCTTGAGAACGACATGAAGCAGACCCGATACGTAAGCCAAGCCGTGATGCACGGCGACCGTCGCGCCTACCCGGTGATGCTGATCACGCTCGACGAGGAGCAGATCATCCCCTGGGCCACCGAGCAGGGGCTCGAGAATGCGACAGTCGAGGAGCTGGCCACCAACGCTCAGGTGATCGAGATCATTCAGGCTGAGCTGGACAGGGCAAACGGGCATTACGCGCCGGTCGAGCAAGTCAAGAAGTTCTTCATCCTCGAACACGATTTGACTCAAGAGACCGGCGAACTTACGCCAACGATGAAGGTCAAGCGCAACGTCGTTGAAGAGAAGTACGGTGACCTCTTCGACGCGCTCTACGAGGCTTAGTCGAGCAAACTGCAGCGCTTGTGTTTCGCGCGTCGTATCCTTGTAGCTATGCGCAGTGACCCAAGCGACACCGGCGGCCTTTTCGTCGGCCGGCGCCCCGGAACACAGCCGGTTCACTACCGCAGCAAGCCGGTGTTGGGCAATCTGCGCCAGCGGCGCCGTGACGCGCTACTGGGCCACTGCGTGCTGGCGCTGATGGTGCTGATCAACCTCACCTTCTGGGGGCCGGTTGAGGCGGGCTGGCTTTGGATTGTGTCGCACATCCCGATACTCGTCGATCACATCTTCTTCGCCACCGTTTTCGCCTTCCTTGGCATTCTGCTGACGCTGGTTGCGGGGCTCACCGTCTGCAAGCAGCTCGACGCAATCTGGATACTGATGCGCCGCGCCTCCGGAGTTGATCAGCGCGACGGCGTGATCGGCCGCGTCTTTGCCTACACGGCGATGGTCGGCGTGACACTCTTCGGCCTCTGGCTCGTATTCGGTGGCGGCCTGGCGAGCAGCGGAACCGCGCCCAGCGCGCCGTAATGGGCCTGCTCGACCACTACAAGCAGTTCGAGGAGATGGACCCGGATGAGGTAAGCGCGCAGCTCAAGGCCGAAGCCGACGAGCGCCGTCGTAAGGCGCTGGCGACCGTTGACAAGCTCGACCTCTCGTCCACCACGTGGCCCGAATACCCGCCCTCATCGGTTGTTGGCGCGATCACCTACATGGCGCAGCGCGGGCTGCACAACTACATGGAACCGGCCGGTGAGCTGCGCGCCGAGATCGCCCACCGCCACGGCCTTGCGGCCGAGCGAATCGTGATCGGCGACGGCGCCTCACAACTCCTCGTCAGCGCTACCCAGAACCTGCTCCACAAAGACGACGAGCTGATCACTCCATGGCCGTCCTACCAGCTCTACCCGGTAATGGCGCGGGAAGCTGGCGGCGAAGTCGTGACCGTCGCCAGCCACTCGGTTGAGGCGATCCTCGACGCGGTGACGAAGAAGACGCGGATCATCGCGCTTTGTAACCCGAACGACCCGAGCGGTGAGCTGATCGGCGCAGACCAGCTTTCACAGCTGCTGGAGGCACTGCCGGAGCGGGTCGCCGTGGTGCTCGATGAGGCGCTGCGGGACTTCGTAACGGCGGAGCCGCTGGACGCGACAATCGGGCTCTGCGAGCGCTACCCGCGGCTGCTGATCTTCCGCAGTTTTTCGAAGGCTTGGGGCCTTGCCGGGCTGCGCTGCGGATATGCGATTGGCGGGCCCGGAAGCGAGGCGCTGCTGAGCGCGATCGGGCCGCCGTTGGGGATCGGCGAATTGACGCAGGCGGGCGTACTCGAAGCGCTGCGTCACGCCAGCGGCGTAGTTGCCGCGCGCGGGGCGACCGTTGCCGAGCAGCGGACGCGCCTTCGCAACGAGCTTGCGGCGCTGCCACTAGAGCTTGGCCCGCCGAGCGAAGCGAACCTGCTCTGGCTAGCCGCCGAAGGAGTTGACGGCGCCGAATTGGCAGCGCGACTGGCGCAGTCCGGCGTGATCGTCCGCGCTGGCGGCACGCTAGGTGACGCGCAACGGATACGCGTCGCTATTCAAGACGGCGCCGCAAGCGATCGCCTGCTGCGTGCATTGAACGTCGCGCTCTAGCTGCGGCTTGCGGTGCGGCGCGGCGGCGGCTTTACGGCCGTTGGCATCGCGATCTCGTCGATCGGTTCATCGGCCGACTGACGCAGCAGCGTGCTCGTCGTCTGCTCAAGGATCCGGCGCCAAGCGCGCGTCTTCTCCTGCTCGCGCGTAACGTGCTTGACGACCTTCTTGACGCGCGTCGCGGAAATGCCGATCCCGTGGCGACCGAAGATCTCCTTGTACTCCTCGTAATGCTCGGCGAGCTTCACAGTCACCGATTGGAAGCCGTGGCGGGCAATCTCGATCCGCTTGCTGAAGTCCATGATTGAGGTCTGAAACATCAACATGTCGTCGGCCTCGGGTTCGATCAGGACGATGTCGACGTCCGGGTACTTCTTCTCCCATTGGTCGACCATCTCGTGCAGCCGCTGGTAGGCCAGCAGCTTGAAGGTCTGGTAACCAATCTGAGCGATCCCCATGTCGCTGACGTGGCTGGCGCGCTCGCCGAGGCCGTGATCCTCGTCGGCCTCCTGGTCGATGATCAGCGGCACAACCGGGTTGACGACAACGATCATCGTCGCCCCGGCAGCGACTGCAATGTCAACGTTGGTGGTCGAGATGATCCCGCCGTCAACGAGTTCGCGGTCCTTCACTTTGACCGGCTTAAAGACCATCGGCAGCGCAGCTGAGGCGCGCACGGCGCGCGAAATCGGCACGTCGTCCCAGCCCTCTTCGCCGAAGACAATGCGCTCGCATGAGTCAAGGTCGGTCGCCGTTAGGTAGAGCTCGCAGCCGAGCGCACGGATGTCATCGGTCCGCTCGGGGTCGCCGAGAACCTCTTTGAGGTACTTCTCCAAGCCGGCGCCGCTGTAGATGCCGGAGGGGAGATCTTCGCTGAGGCCGAGCATCAGATCCATCGCCGAAAAGTGGCGCCAGCGTGGCGCGAAGTCGCGAGCAAGCCGACCGAGCCGCAGCGGCAGGAGAACACCGGTGCGCGCGTACTCAAGCAGATTTGGCCTCAGCATCATGCCAAGGCTGATGTCACGAAATGAGCCCATTTGCTGACCGTTTACGACGCGCATCATCTCTTCAGGCGTGACACCGTTGGCGGCCAGCGCGGCGACGAATGCTCCAGCGCTGGTGCCGACGTAGATGTCGAACTCGTTGACGTTGCGGTTGACGGCCAGAAGGTCGAGCGCGCGCAGCGCGCCGATCTCATATACGGCGCCGGTCATGCCGCCGCCGCCGAGCACCAAAGCCGTTTTCTCAGGCCGCTTCTTGCTCCCACCGCTTGGCGGCCTGCGGTTCTTGCTGGAGAGCTTCACGACGTCTGCCATCAGCTTGCATTCTAGGTGATCTGAGGCGCTTGGCGGGTTGTCAGTAGCGCAGGGCAACCTGCGCGCGCGGTCCTCCGCGCCCGCTACCGTTCCGCCCCGTGACGTGGATAAAGCGCTTTGCGCTGCTCTGCGCAGCTCTCGCTGGTGTGGCCTCAGCTAGCTCGGCTGCGCCGGCACTCGCGCTTTCAAAGCTTGAAGTGCAGAAGCGAATTGCGGCGGCGCTGCTGCGCAGCGGTTCCAGCAGCGGCGCGCTGGTTACAGACCTAACCGCGGGCGAGCCGCTCTACGCCGCCCGCGCCGACCTGGCTCGTATTCCGGCCTCGAACGAGAAGCTCTACACGACGGCGACAGCGCTGGGACGCTTTGGTCCGCTGGCTCGCTTCAGCACTGAGCTGGTTGCCAGCGGCGCGATCGACGAAAACGGTGTGCTGGACGGAGACCTGATCCTCCGCGGCGGTGGCGACCCAAGCTTCGGCGACGAGGACATCGACTCGCTTGTGAGGGCGGTTCAGAGGGCTGGGATCGAGGCAGTGACCGGCGGCATCGTCGGCGACGAATCGCGCTTTGATAACCGGCGCGGCGGCCCCGCAAGCGGCTGGAGCGTTGACGGCTACATTGGCGGTTCGCTCGGCGCACTTGTACTGAACCGCGGCTCCGGCGATTACGGCAACCCTGGCCTAGCTGCCTCCAGCGCTCTCTCGAAAGAGCTTGGCAAGCTAAAGATCGACCGCGGCAGAAAGGCGCGAACCGGTCTCACGCCTGCCGGTGCGAAGCGAATTTCGCTGCTCCGGTCGCCAACCGTCAGCGATCTGATCGAAGTCACCAACACCGCTTCGGACAACTTCTATGCCGAGATGCTGGCCAAGAACCTTGGCGCCCGATTTGCGAAATCAGGTTCAACGACGGCAGGCGCAGCGGTTATGCGCAGCTACCTCAGGCGCTTCGGGATAAGCCCCCAGATAAGCGACGGCTCAGGCCTCTCGCGTGGCAACCGTACCTCCCCGCGCGAACTCGTGGCGCTGCTGGCTGCGATGCATGAAGGTCCTCAGCGCGCCGCGTTCGAGGACTCGCTCGCCGTCGCCGGTCGCAGCGGCACGCTCGCCGGGCGGATGAACGGCAGCGCCGCCGAGGGCGCCTGCCGCGGCAAGACGGGGACGCTCAGCGACGTCAGCGGCCTCTCAGGGCTATGCACCGCGAAAAACGGCCACGTGATCGTCTTTTCGATTCTGATGAACAGCGTCTCACCGGCCGGCGCCCGCAGCCTCCAAGACCGCGCCGTCAAGGCGATCGCCAACTACACCGACTGACGCACAGTTCACCGGGGAGCGAGGAGCGCCAGCAGCGCCGCTTCGTCGAGCACGGCGACGCCAAGTCGCTCGGCCTTCTCTAGCTTCGAGCCGGCCGCCTCGCCAGCAACTAAATAATTGGTCTTCTTCGAAACCGAGGTGGTGACGCGGCCGCCGGCGGCGAGAATCTTCTCGCTGGCTTGCTCGCGCGTCAGCGTTGGAAGCGTGCCGGTAAGGACGAAGGTCTTGTCGGCAAGATGCCCCTCGCCCGGTGGCGGGCCTTCCTGCTCGAACTGCAGCCCCGCGCTACGCAGCTCCGCGATTAGCTGCCTCGTCTGCTGGTCGGCCAGCTGCGTGATGATCAGCTCGCCGACGATCGGGCCTACGCCCGGAGTTTGCGAAATCTCCGCAACGTCAGCTGCCAGCAGCGCGTCGATCGTTCGCAGCCGCTGCGCGAGGCTGCGGCCGGTCACCTCGCCGACACCCTCAATTCCAAGCGCAAACAGAACGCTCGCGAACGGTCGCGCCTTCGATGCCTCAAGCGAAGTGATCAGCCCTTGCGCGGAGAGTTCGCCCATCCCGTCAAGTTCGGCGAGCTGCGCCGCGGTCAGCGAGTAGAGATCGGCTGCGTTCTTGATCAAACCCTGCTCCAGCAGCATCACGACGAGCTTCTCGCCGAGGCCGTCAACGTCCATCGCCCCGCGCGAGACAAAGTGCGTCAGCAGCGCCTCGCTGCGGCCCTCGCAGTTGCGGTTTGGGCACTTCGTGAAGACCGAGTCCTCCGGCTTGACGGTCGCCGTCCCGCAGACTGGGCACTTCTTTGGTGCGCTGACCGCCGCGCTGCGGGCTTTGCGCTCGGCGGCGTGCGGGGCGGGCGAGACGACTTGCGGGATTACATCACCGGCGCGCAGAATGATCACCTCGTCGCCGGAGCGCACGTCTTTGCGCAGCAGATCCTCTTCGTTATGGAGCGTGGCGTGCTTGACAACGACACCGCCGACTTCAACCGGCTCGAGCACGGCATACGGGTGTAGGTCACCGAACTTGCCGACGCTCCACTCGATCTCAATCAGCTGCGTCAGCTTCGTTGTTGGCGGGAACTTCCAGGCGATCGCCCAGCGTGGGTCGCGACCGACGACGCCAAGCCGCCGCTGCTGCTCAGCGTCATCGACCTTGATCACAACACCGTCGATCTCGAAGCTGAGTGCACCGCGGCGCTGCTGCCAAGCGAGGCAGCGATCGATCACTTCCTTCTCGCTGCCCAGCCGTTCGATCTCGCTGTTGACCGGGAAGCCGCGCCCCTGCAGCCAGTCGAGCGTCTCCCACTGCGATCCAAAGCTGATTCCCTCACAGGCGCCAACCCCGTAAGCCCAGAGCGATAGCGGCCGCTCAGCGGCGAGGCGCGGGTCAAGTTGGCGCAACGTCCCGGCGGCAGCGTTGCGGGGGTTCATGAAGGTCGGCTTGCCCGCACTTGCGCGGCGCTCGTTGAGGCTTTGGAATCCCTCCAGCGACATGTAGACTTCGCCGCGCACTTCGATCATCGGCGGTGCGTCCTCAATACTCAGCGGAACCGTTGGGATTGTGCGCAGGTTGTGCGTTACGTCCTCGCCCACTTCGCCGTTTCCCCGCGTTGCGCCGCACTCGAGAACGCCATCGCGATAGACGATTGAGATTGCCAGCCCGTCAACTTTCGGTTCGCAGACGTATTGAAAAGCGGCATCTTCGATCCCTTCACGGGCCAAGTGGTTTCGCATCCGCAACACCCAGCCATCGAACTCCTCAGGGCTGCGCGCGTTAGCGAGCGAAAACATCGCCTGCTGGTGGGTCACCTTCTCCAGCGCACTGACCGGCTCGGCCCCTACACGCTGCGTCGGTGAGTCCGGCGTCACCAGCTCGGGATGGTCGCGCTCAAGCTCGCGCAGCTCATCGAGCAGCGCGTCGTAGTGATCATCACCGATCAAAGGATCGTCCTGAACGTAGTAACGCTCGTTGTGCTCGCGCAGCTCGTTGCGCAGCTGCTCGGCGCGCTTGGCTCCGGCGCTCACGGCTGCTGTGGAGCGTCAGCTCCGAGTAGCTGGCTCAGGTCGCGGGCGCCGAGCGCCTCAATTCCGGGCTCGTAGGTGAGGTCGAAGTGCAGCGGCGTAACGGCAATCCTGCCAGCGGCAAGCGCGGCTAGGTCGGTGCCTGCTTCGTCTTTGAAGCCATGGTCCTCGCCGTAGATCGAAAAGCGCCGGCGGCCGGCCTCGCCCTGCTCTTGCAGCCTCAGCTCGTCGCGGTAGATCCGTTTGCCAAGGCGCGTTATCTCCACCCCCGTTGGCGCATCGCCGGGAACGTTCACGTTGATAAGCGTGCCCGGCGGTAGCGGCGTGTGGCCAACGTGCTGAGCCAGCCTCGCAACAAATTCGGCGCCGGCATCGAATTTGAAGTGTCGCCCCCAGCGGAAGTCCATCTCGCGGCTCGTCGACTGCTGCGAGGCGGCGATCGCCGGAATCCCAAGCAGAACGCCTTCGAGCGCCGCGGCGACGGTGCCCGAGTAGGTCACGTCATCACCGAGGTTGGCCCCGTGATTAATCCCCGAGACGATCAGTTCGGGGTAAAAGCCTTCGACCAATCTAAGGGTGGCGAAGCGTACGCAATCGACCGGGGTTCCCTCCGTGGCGTAGCCGACGCTTCCGTCATCGAACGGGACCTCTTCGATCCAAAGCGGCTTGTGTGTCGTTATTTTGCGGGCGAAGGCCGAGCGGTTGCCGTCCGGGGCGATCGTCACCAGCTCAACGTCGGGCATCGCCGCCAGCGCGATGCGCAAAGCCTGTAGCCCTTCGGCTTCGATCCCGTCGTCGTTGGTGAGAAGAACCTTCATCGCGCGCTTAGACCGAGCATAGAGCGCGGTGCTGGTGGCACGACCGCTGAAGCTGAGCGGGGCGGCTCAGACCAGTTCGAGATAGACCATCTCGGTCGAGTCGCTGCGCCGTGGCCCAAGCTTGAGGATCCGCGTGTAGCCACCCGGCCGCTCCGTGTAGCGCGGCGCGACCTCGGTGAAAAGCTTATGAACTGCGGTAGCGTCCTGACCCAGCGCTGAGAGAGCTTGGCGGCGGGCGTGAAGGTCGCCGCGCTTGGCCAGCGTGATCAGCTGCTCGAGTTCCGGCTTGACGGCCTTGGCTTTCGCCTCGGTCGTCTTGATTCGCTCATGCTCGATGATCTCCTTGCAGAGGTTGCGCATCATCGCCTTGCGGTGAGAAGGGCTGCGGCTTAGCTTGTGGCGGGTCTTCTGGTGGCGCATGGTTTCGGTTCTCAGTCGTCGCGCAGCGCCATACCGCGCGCAGCAAGCGTTTCGATTACCTCGTCGATTGATTTCTTGCCGAAGTTCGGGATCGCATTCAGCTCAGCCTCAGACTTCGAAAGCAGGTCGCCGATCGTCTGGATCCCAGCGCGCTTGAGGCAGTTGTATGAACGGACGCCGAGTTCCAGCTCCTCGATTAGAATGTCGTCGAGTGGGCCACCGGTAGTGAGCGGCGCGGCGCCTGGGATTGCTCCCATCCCCACCGAGTCGAGCTGGTTGACCGGGCCGGCACGGAGCTCTTCGATCCGATCCTCGTCGGTGAAGATCGCCAGCTGCGAGATCAGGATCTCAGATGCCTCGCGCAGAGCGGTCTGAGGATCGAGCGAACCGTCGGTTTCAATGTCGAGCGTCAGCTTGTCGAAGTCGGTGCGCTGACCAACGCGCGCCTGCTCGACTGCATAGGCGACGCGCTGCACCGGTGAGAAGAGCGAATCGATCGGAATCACGCCGATCGGCTGATCCTCGGTCTTGTTGTCCTCGGCGATGCGGTAACCGCGGCCGCGGCCGATCGTCAGGTAGATCTCCAGCTTCGTCTTCGATTCGAGCGTGGCGATGTGGATCTTCGGGTTGAGGATCTCAACGCCGGCTGGCAGGTCGATGTCCTGGGCGGTGATTTTGCCCGGGCCGGTGACTACGAGCGGCGCTTCAACCTCGCTCGCGTCGGAGTGCATCCGGCAGACGATGCCCTTGAGGTTGAAGATGATGTCGGTGACGTCTTCGGTCACACCCTCGATCGAAGAGAACTCGTGGCGCACGCCCTCAATACGAACGCTCGTGACGGCAGCGCCGGAGAGCGAGCTGAGCAGCACGCGGCGCAGCGAGTTGCCGAAGGTGTAGCCAAAGCCACGGTCGAGCGGTTCAATTACGAATGAGCCGCTGTTCTCGTCGCTGGTGTCACTAGTGATACGAGGAATCTGAAAGTCGAGCATCTTGGCGATTTTCCCTGTGGTTGTAATCGGCGCGGCGCCTAACTTCAGGCAACCGCCGGGCGCGCCGCCCCCTTTCTGCGGAGGCAAGCGCAAAACATTGCTGCTACTTCGAATACAGCTCGACGATGAGCTGTTCCTGCACCGGCGTCGTAATCTCACGACGCTCGGGGGCACGCAGAATCTTTGCTGTCAGCGACTCGTGGTCGGCCTGCAGCCAGGCCGGCACCTGCGCCGTCAATTCCGTGGCCCCGCGGACGACCGGCTCGGCCGGACTGCCGCTCTTGAGCGCGATAATGTCGCCCTCGTGGACCTGAAAGCTTGGAATGTCAACGCGGCGGCCGTTGACCGTCCAGTGGCCGTGACGGACCATCTGGCGGGCTTGGCGGCGTGAACCGGCAAAGCCGAGGCGGACGATCACGTTGTCGAGGCGGCGTTCGAGCATCTGCAGCAGGTTCTCACCGGTGATGCCGTCCTGGCGGCTGGCACGGTCGTAGTAGAGGCGGAACTGCGTCTCAAGCACGCCGTAGTAGCGACGAGCCTTCTGCTTCTCACGCAGCTGCGCGCGGTACTCGCTCTGCTTCTGACGGCCACGGCCGTGGTCGCCCGGCGGGTATGCGCGGCGCTCAAATGAGCACTTGTCGGTCAGGCAGCGCTCTCCCTTGAGGAAGAGCTTCTCGCCTTCGCGGCGGCACTGCTTGCACTGAGGGGAAGTATCGCGAGCCATTGTTCGCCGGCTCCTATACGCGGCGCCGCTTGCGCGGCCGGCATCCGTTGTGGGCTTGCGGAGTCACATCGCGCACGCTGATCACTTCAAGCCCCGCGGCTTGGAGTGATCGGATCGCCGTCTCGCGGCCCGAGCCCGAGCCCTTAACGTAAACATCGACCTTCTGAAGCCCCTGTTCGATTCCCTTGCGCGCCGCTGAGTCGGCCGTCACCTGCGCGGCGAACGGAGTTGACTTGCGCGAGCCCTTGAAGCCGGCTCCACCCGCTGATTCCCAAGCGATCACATTGCCTTTGAGGTCGGTGAGTGAGACGATCGTGTTATTGAACGACGTCTTGATGTGAGCCTGACCGACAGGAATGTTCTTTTTGACCTTGCGCCGGCCACGGGCTGGGCGTTTTGGAGCTGGCACTTAGTTCCTCATGTCTTTGTTGCGGCTTTCTTACCGGCGACCTGCATCCGCTTAGGCCCCTTGCGGGTGCGGGCGTTGGTCTTTGTCTTCTGACCGCGGACCGGAAGGCCGCGGCGGTGGCGAATGCCGCGGTAGCAGCCGATCTCGCCAAGCCTCTTGATGTTCTGTGAGCGCTCGCGGCGGAGGTCACCCTCAACGAGGATGTCACCGTCAACCGCGGTACGCAGCTTCGCGACCTCGTCCTCGGTTAGGTCACGAACGTAAGTGTCCGGATTGATGCCAGCCTCTTTGAGGATCGCGTTGGAGCTAGAGCGACCGATCCCGTAGATATAGGTGAGACCGATCTCAACGCGCTTGTTGAGGGGAATATTGATTCCTGCGATGCGGGCCATTTAGATGTTCATCCTTGACGCTGCTTGTGGCGCGGGTTTGAGCAGATTACAAAGACAACGCCTTTGCGCCGGATCACATTGCATTTTTCGCACATCGGCTTGACCGACGGTCGTACCTTCATAATTCCTTCTTCGTCGATGGGCCGGAAAGAGGCTCTGGCGACCGCAGAGGCGCGCCGCTACCACTCGCCGACGAATACGTCCCCTTGCAGAGACGCACATGACTGCATAAGGTAGCAAAACGCGCCAATTTGTCGCTGCCCACCGATTCACTCCGGCGTCCTGAGCAGCCGGTGCCAGGGCGTAAGGATTCGGGGGCCGTCAGCGGTGACGGCGACCGTGAACTCGAAATGGGCTGAGAGTGAGCCATCTACGGTGAAGATTGACCACCCATCAGGCGCGATTCTGACCGCGTGGCCGCCCGCTGTGATCATCGGTTCGATCGCCAGAACCATGCCATCCTCGAGCTTTGGACCGCGCCCAGCCGGGCCGAAGTTGGGGATCTGCGGCTCTTCGTGCATTGAGCGGCCAACGCCATGGCCAACGAGCGTGCGGATCACGCCGAAACCGTCGGCCTCGGCACAGATCTGCACGGCGTGCGAGATGTCGCCGATCCGCCCGCCAAGCTGGACCTGCTCGACAGCGTCGAAGAGTGAGGCTTCAGTGACCGCCATCAGCGACTCAGCCTGAGCCGTCACCTCGCCAACCGGGAAGGTGACAGCGGCGTCGGCGACCCAGCCATCGAGCGTGACGCCGATGTCGACCGAGAGAATGTCGCCGTCGGCGAGCGTGTAAGCGCCGGGGATGCCGTGCACAACCATTGAGTTCGGCGACGCGCAGATCGAACCAGTGAAGCCGTTGTAACCCTTGAACGAAGGCTCCGCACCCTGCGAGCGGATGAAGCGCTCGACCATCTCGTCGAGCTCGGCGGTCGTAACGCCCGGTGCAACCTTGCCCGCGACCAGCTGCATTGCGCGGGCGTGAATCTCGCCGGCGGCCGCGATCTTCTCGATCTCTTCAGGGGTCTTCTTAATGATCACAGTGCTACGCGGACCGCTCAGATCGTCTCTTCGAGCTTCAGCGTCGCGATCGTCGCGCGGATGTGGCTGAAAACCTCGGAGGGAGCGGCGGAACCATCGAAGCGATGCAGCAGACCGAGCTGTTCGTAATAGTCGGCCAGCGGCGCAGTCTGCTGATGATAAACGGCGAGCCTATTGCGAACAGTCCCCGGCTGATCATCGTCGCGCTGGACGAGCGGCGTGCCGTCAACGTCGTCGATCCCTTCGATCTCCGGCGGGTCGTAGTCAACGTGGTAGACGCGGCCGGATGCAGGGTTGACGCGGCGCCCTGAGATCCGCTGGACGATCACCTCATCGTCAACATCGATCATCAGAACGGCGGTCAGCTTGCGGCCGAGCTTCTCAATCTCGCTGCTGAGCGCCTCGGCCTGCGGGATAGTGCGCGGGAAGCCGTCG
>SXGR01128527.1_pt1 | contig 33599 bp, 27 predicted proteins | sample 3174711 | NCBI WGS metagenome assembly SXGR01 (sample SAMN11356860, study PRJNA531348) | freshwater metagenome | isolation source: freshwater sample F1-60 | place: China: Fuxian Lake, Yuxi | collected 2017-12-25 | reverse complement strand
AGTCCACGCGGTCGGCCACCGTGCAATCCTTGTCGGCGGGCAGGATCTGAGTGCGCATGCGCAAGGGGCGTACACCGGTCAAACGAGTGGGGCGATGCTTGTTGATCTCGGCTGCCGGACCGTGCTTATCGGGCATTCAGAACGGCGGCATGGGCTGGGTGAACTCGATGGACTCCTCAACGCAAAGTTGACTCGCGCCATTGAAAACGGCTTGATTCCAGTCCTCTGCGTCGGGGAGTCTCGCGCGCAACGGCGGGAGGGCCGTGCGTGCGAAGTGCTAAGGGAGCAGGTGCAAGGCTGCCTGTCCGGCATTTCCGCAGAGCAAGCGCGTGCATTGGTGGTCGCTTATGAGCCAGTTTGGGCGATTGGAACCGGCGACGCCGCGACAGTCCAGGATGTCATCCAAGCGCATCGGAGCATTCGGGAAGTGCTCGCTGACCTGTATAGTGCTCCGTTCGCTCAATCGATCCGTGTGATTTACGGCGGCTCGGTGAATGCGAACAACGCAGCCGAACTCTTCGCGTGCGAAGAGGTCGACGGTGGGCTCATCGGTGGGGCGTCGCTCAAGAGCGACGACTTCCTCGCGATTGTGAACGCCCTGTGCTCCTAGCGTCAGCGGCAGCGAACTCGTCCGAGTGTCATTTGAGGTTTTCATGAACGCCCTGTATTCCGTTTTCACCGTCCTCTTCATCCTCGTGTCTGCCGCGCTGGTGCTCATCATTCTGGTGCAGCGCCCTCAAGGTGGCGGCCTCGCGGGTGCGTTCGGCGGCGCAGGCGGTGGTGGAACAGACACTGCATTCGGTGGACGAACGGGCGACGCACTCACGGTTGCAACGATTGCCGCGTTCGTGGTTTACCTTCTGCTCGCCATCGGTCTGAACATCACGAGCAATGTGATGCGCAACACGCCCGCGCCTACTCCCGACGCGGCAACCGCAACGGACTCGGTCCCGGTGACTCCGGCGACTGACACAGCGGTGCCGGTCGCGCCAGTGACGGACGCGCCAGCGACAGCTACTCCAGTGACGGACGCGCCAGTAGCGATCCCACCAATCGAAACTCCGGCACCGGTTGACGCGCCAGCCGCGCCTTGATGGAAGAGACCGCACTCTGCAAAGGATTGCAAGGGCTTCACGATGATTCGATCGATGACCGGTTTCGGAGCAGCAGCGGCCGAAGCCGAAGGTTGTCGTTTCTCCGTGGAAGTGAAGTCTGTCAACAACCGTTTCTTTAAGTGCGGCGTTCGCCTTCCGGAAGAACTCTCGGCGCTCGAGGCAGAGATCGAAGCACTGGTTGCCAAACGACTCTCGCGCGGAAGCGTCTCCGTCGTCGTGCGGTTTGTGCCCGGTGGGCGAGTGGCAGGAGTGGAGATCAATCCCGAAGCCGTTCGTGCATTGCTTTCACAACTCATGGATGCGTTGCCGGTCGAACTTCGAGACCGCGCGACGGTCGATCTCGCATCCCTCCTCGCCGCGCCGGGCATCGCGCACTCACAGGGCGGCGAAGCGTTACTCGCACTGGCGCGTCCAGTGTTGCTCGGCCTCGTTGATGAAGCGGTCGCTGCTGCGCTTGTGGCGAAAGCGCGTGAGGGTGCGGAACTCTCGAAGGAACTTGTTCGTTACGGCGAAGTGATCGCGACCGCACTTGATGCCGTGCGCGCGCTGTCGCCCGCGTCGGTCAAGGCGTATGAGGATCGTCTGCGCACCCGCATGATTGCGTTACTCGCGGAGGCGGGCGCGAAGGTCGACGAGGGAGCGATCCTGCGCGAAGTGGCGGTCTTTGCGGAGAGAAGTGACATCGCAGAGGAGATCACGAGACTGAGTGGTCACCTCGCGCAGTACACGCAAGTGATCGCTCCCTCGCACATTGAGGCTGCGGGTCGGACGCTCGACTTTCTCGCGCAGGAGATGTTGCGCGAAGCGAACACGATCGCGAGCAAGTCGCAGGAAGTCGAGATCGCGCGGCGCGTTGTCGAAATGAAGACGGCCATTGACCGGATCAAAGAGCAGAGTCAGAACGCCGAATGAAAGGCTCGTGATGGGTGGACCCGCCGACGAACATGGTGATCGAGGCGCCCAATGGGATCGATTTCAATCAAAGGAGATTGCGAAAGTGCTTTCGCACTTCGACCTCGGCGTGATTGAGACGATTCGCGAGTACCACCGTGGATCTCGACGCGCGCCGAAGCTGCGTATTCGATCTGATCAGGGCGAGTTCCTCCTGAAGCGCAGATCGACCGAACGTGATTCGGTGGAGCGAGTGCGATTCTGCCAGTCGATTCAGCAGCATGTTGGCTCATGTGGGATCAGCATCGCGGAGTTGATTCCAACGCGGAACACCGGACAAACACTCCTGGAACTTGACGGTCGCCGCTATGAACTTTTTCGCTTCGTTCAAGGGGTACATTTCTCCCGGTCGGAGGGTCATGCTCGCGAAGCAGGAACGGTGCTCGCGCAGTTACACACGGCGCTTCTCACCTGCCGTGCAGTCGGGCAGATGCCCGACGCTCGAGTGCATCACAATCGGCACGCGCACGCGGCCATCGCGCGAATCCCCGACGCGGTGCTGTACGCGAATCCAGAGTGCGATCGTACGATGTTAGGAGAGGCACTTGAACGAGTGCGAGCCCGACTTGAGATGGCAGAGTCGAAGGCGACCAAGTATGGGTACGACGCATTGGCGCAGCAGCCGATCCACGGAGACTGGCATCCGGGGAACACGATCTTTCGGGAAACCGGGGGCATCACCGTCATTGACTTCGATAGCGCGCGGCAAGAGCCGCGCGCGGCTGACATCGCGAATGGCCTCGTGCAGTTTTCGCTGCGGAGTCGCGCAGCGGCCGATCCCCTCGAGTGGCCGGTGGGGCTCGATCCAGCAAGAATGCAGGCGTTCATACGCGGCTACCACGAGCACACCAAGATTAGCGCGGAGGAGGCAACGATTCTTCCGTGGCTGATGATCGAAGCGATCGCGGCGGAGGCGACGGTCCCGATTGCTCGCGAGGGAAGTTTCGCGGGTGTCGCGGCGGAGCGCGTGCTCACGGCCGTGGCGAACATGCTTGACTGGATCGGGGATCGATCGCGCGCGATTACGACGCTCTAGCACTCTCGCATCGCGGTCGATTGGTGACAGGCGTTTTCCGATCGTACACTTGGAGTATGCGTTCTGACCTCGCGACATCTTCGCGGCAACTCTTCGCGCTCACGGTCTTGCTTGTGTCGCCGATGGTCGGTGCGCAAGTGCCTGCAGGACTTCCGAGCATCAGACCAGGGCAGGGTGCTGGCATCGGGCAACCTCTTCCGAGAAAACCCAGCGCGACTGGCGGCATCGTGATTGGCGGACCAGTTGCGACTCCGCCCCTTCCGACGGATGTGGAACTGAATGCGGTGGTCGTCGATCCATGGCTTCTTGCGATGGTGGACCAACTCGCGTCGTCGTCCTTTGAAGTGAGATCTCGGGCAAGTGAGGAGCTCCTCAAGCGCCACGCGGATCAGCGGCAACTCATGGCGCTTCTCGCGCGGCCCAACCTCGATCGAGAGGCGCGCGCACGGCTGATTTCAGCATTGCAGCAACGCATTCTGCGGGCGCCGCGCGGCGCACTCGGCGTGCGCATGGAGTCCATGCGTGACGACCTTGGGGTTCGAGTCACAGGACTGGTTCCTGGAATGCCTGGGGAAAAAGCGCTTCGACTCGACGACATCGTGTATGCGATTGATGGTGAGGCGGTGGCAGTGCGTGAAGACCTCATTCGCATTGTGCAGTCGAAAGAGCCTGGGACGGTGGTGACAATTTCGCTCTATCGGCAGCAGCGGGATGCGAAGGGGAAGGGGATCTTTGATGCGAAGGATGCGCCAATCCATGATCGGCACGAGTTCGACATCGCGCTCGCAAGCACGGAAACGCTTGAAGTGAAGGGTGGACCAGAGCCAGCCAACCTGTTGCCAAGTCCGATTTCACTCGAACGCGAAGCACTCGCCACTGCGGTCGCAGAGCGTTTCGCGGAGAAGGCGCGTGTTCTCGAAGCGCCCGCGCGCGTCGAGGCTGAGCAGAAGGCGCGAGCGCTTGATGCGCATCCAGTCGTGCGTGAAGCGCTCGCGAGTCTCGAGCTTCTGCGCAAGGTCGGAGGCGCAGACGACGCGACGATGAAGCTTCTCCTGATAGAGGCGACAAAACTGCGTCAGCAGGCCGAGAGCGATGGGCTCAGTGATGCTTCGCGGGCGCACCTGCGCGCACTCGCCGAGCGGGTCGACGGCATCGTGCTCGAAATCAGTCGACTTCCCTAGGCGGCGAATCTTGAGCGCGGTCGTTTGAGCGCTTGCAACGGAGAATCTGCGCCAAGCCGCAGATTCCTCACTCGCAGCCTGAGTGAAGCTCAGGAAGCGAGCGGATTGCGGAAGTGCTTGTTCTGGACGGGCACGACGAGTTCGAGCACATGCTGGAGCACTTCCGATGGTGAGCCCATTGCGTTGACTTCGCGAATGATTTCCTTCGGGTAGCAGTCCAGGACGGGCTTCGTTTCTTGGTCATAGACCTCGAACCGTTTGCGAATGACCTTCTCGTCGGCGTCGTCGATTCGGTTCTCTTTGAGCGCGCGCCGGCGCATGCGCTCGACCATCGCTTCGATGTCGGGGCACACAAGGTGAAGCACTTCGAGGACATCGAGGTGTTTCTCGAGGTGCTTGGCTTGGTTCACATTGCGAGGGATGCCGTCGAGCACGAGGATGTCGACATGTGGCTTGTACAAACTGAGGACAGTTTGCGCGTGCATGTTCTGTCGCCACATCTCGATTGTCAGTTCATCGGGAACCAACTCGCCGCGCGAGGAGTAGGCGAGAAACTGCTTGCCAAGGTCGCTCGACATATCAAGCGAGCGAAAGACATCACCGCAGGCGAGGTGGAAGAATCCCGGCACCTTTCCGAGGATCTTGCCTTGGGTGCCTTTGCCGGCACCAGGCGCGCCGAAGAGAAGGATGGTCTTGAAACGGCGTGGCATGGGTGGTCCCTTGGGGCGAGGAGTGGGATCGCGCGATCGCGGAGGAAGTGCAGACTGAGATTGCGCAGAATGCGCAGCACAGGACTTCCCACCGCATCGTCCTTCGGGGGAATGGCGCGGAGTATCACGAAAGTTCAAGGGTTTGGGAAGAGAATCGTGAGGGGAATCTCGCGAAAATGTCCGGCCCGATTTGGCGATTGGGAGGCGTTTCGGCAGACGGCACTACACTCGCCGCTTCTCATGTTTGATCGTCCGTTCGGAAACTGTTATGGCTCGAACCGCCACTCGCTCCTCCACCCGCTCCACGCCGCTAATGCATGATTCGCGATTGAGCATCACCGGTCGGGAGTGGCGAACATGGGGCGGGCGCGAGGTAAGCGCACTCGGTGGAAAAGAGCCGCTGGAAGCGTTTCTTGAGGTTCGAGGAGTCATCGACGCGAGCGATCCCGCAAAGCGGGAGGGGTTCCTAAGACCATCGCTGGCCGCCCTGCAGCACCCGCGTGATCTCATTGACGCCGAGAAGGCAGCGGGGCGGATTCTCGCGGCAATCGAGCGCAACGAGCACATTGTTGTGTACGGTGATTACGATGTGGATGGCATAACCGCAACGGCCATTCTCTGGCACATGTTGCGCGAGCTCCGAGACTTGATGAAAAAGAGCGGGGAGATCACGACCTATGTGCCGCACCGAATTGAAGAGGGGTACGGGCTCAATGCAGACGCACTCACGGGTTTGCGGGATCGTGGCGCGAAACTCATCGTGACGGTTGATTGCGGCGTGAGCGCGATCGATCCTGCGGCGCACGCGAAGAGCATCGCGCTCGATCTCATCATCACTGACCATCACCCCTGCCGTTTGGACGGTCAACTGCCAGACGCACTAGCCGTGGTTCATCCGCAGATCCCCGGCTCAACGCATCGATTCAAGGAACTTTGTGGCGCGAGCGTTGCATGGAAGTTCGCGTGGATGATCGCCGTGAAACACTGCGGAAGTGACACTGTCGCCGAAGTACTTCGTGAGCGACTCATGCGCCTTGTCCCCCTTGCCGCGCTAGGCACCATTGCAGACATAGTCCCTCTGAAGGGCGAGAATCGAGTCATCACCGCAGTCGGGTTGAAGGCGATCCGATCGACCGAGATCGCTGGCCTTGACGCGCTGCTGCCGCCGAACCGAACCGGCGAGGAGATTACGGCTGAGGCGATCGCCTTTCGGATTGCGCCGCGCCTCAATGCTTGTGGGCGGCTTGGCCACGCGGAAGAGGCCATCGAACTATTCACGACCGCCGACGCGAAGCGCTCACTGGAGATTGTTCGAACGTTCGAAAAACTGAATGTGGAGCGCAAGGAGATTGAAGCAGCAGTCTTTGCGCAGGTGTGCGTACAACTTCAGGACCCAAAGAACCAAACAGCGGTGATCGTTCTCGCAGACAACGACTGGCATCCCGGGGTCATCGGGATCACCTGCTCCAAGGTTGTCGAAACATTTGGTCGGCCATGCGTCCTGCTGGGTGGCAGGGGAGAGAACCTCAAGGGATCCGGTCGGTCCTTGGAGGGATTTGAGTTGCACAAGGCGCTTGAGGCTGCGAGTGAACACCTCCTTACTCATGGCGGACACTCGATGGCGGTCGGGATGCAGTGCGAGCGAGAGAAACTCGGGGCATTTCGCGACGCAATCAATTCGTATGCGACGGAGCGCATCGCCAAGGTCCAGCCTGCGGGCGTGATTGATTACGAGGTCGAATGCGAGCTACACGAGCTTGATACTCGCATGCTTGATGCGATGCACGCGCTTGAGCCGTGCGGTCGCGGGAATCCAAGTCCGGTGTTCTTGGTTCGCGGTGTCGAGTTTTCAGGGCCGCCTGCACTGCTTGGGAGGGACGCGCTTCATATCGTGCTGCAACTGAAGTCTGGCGGGAAGTTCTTGCGCGCCACTTGGTGGCGAGCTGGGAGACACCTTGCCGCATTGAAGTGTGTCTCGCGCGTCGACCTATTACTCACGCCGAAGCTCAATAAGTTTCGTGGCAGGAGTGAAATCGAAGCGGAAGTCGTCGACCTCCGTGTCGTTGCGTCAGGAAGCGCTGCCGCCCTCTCCGCGCGGTGATCAGGCTTGCACCATGGCCTTGCCGCCTGAGATCTTGCCTATCGCAGCACCAGCGAGAATCCACGCAACGGTTGATTCGATCGCGCCGTCGACGATCCATCCGAGCGGAAAGCCGTACCAAATATGATGCGACCATTCCGTGCTGCACCAGACCGCGAGCGCGAACAAGCCGCACATGACGGCCGTTCCGCGCATGCCAACCGGAAGTGAACCGACAACGAAGGCGACAAGTGCGCACGCGATGAATCCCCCGAGGAATTCCTTTACGAGGATTGCGCCCATGTCCATGTCGCCACCGAGCGGTTTGTAGAACAGCAAGCCCGTCGGGCTCGTCTCATACTTCTTCGTGTACTCCGCCATCGCTGCTTCATCCGTCTCGGCGCAATCGGCGAATGGGAAGAAGTAGACGCCGGGCGTTCGAGTGTTGGCCGCGAACTCGCTGAGCACAGCGCTCTCGTTCGGGAGCGCGCTCCAATTCCGCTCGCCGAGGTGAAAGAACATATGCGCGACCGCACCCGCCGCAAACATGATGACTGCCCCCACAAGAGCGGCAAGGAAGACATTCGTGCAACGGCTCATGGAGACCTCCGAAAGGGGAGCGGTGAATCGAATGCGCACGACAGGGCGCGCGCTCGCAGGGTCGGCGCGGCGTACATCGACTTCGATTCACGGAATACTTGAAAGGATTAGAGGACAGCGTCCGAATCAGACACGATCCGCTTCGGAAGTTGTTCCGCTGCGGCGAGCGGCATCAGATCATCCTCGTACAGCGCGGTGGCGGCAGAAATCTCGATGCGAGCATCGACATCGCCATTGGCGCGGCGGGGGACTTGCGTCCCGAAGCGTTCGAGCCATGCGCCATTGCGGTTGGACTGCGTTTGATGACTCGAACTTGGGCTGTCTTCGCCACTGGAGTTCTTGATCGGCGCGAACTCTTCCACGCGACTCGTTTCAAGGAGGAGCGATTGCTTGGTGAGGACGAGTGCGTCAAAGATGAATGTCTCAAACTTGATGGCGTTGGGCTCGCTTGGCTCGATTGTTGCCGCGGTCCTCTCGCAGTAGTACGGCACTTTCTTCTTCGCACGGTGAAAGGGAAGCGCGAAGTCGCCCTGCGTCAATCGGTCGACAAATGCGACGGAGATTGCGTGGATCGCAACGCTTCCGGCCGCGAATCGCAGCATGCCATCTGGGTCGGTTGCTTCTGCAAGTGCGCGCGGAAGATCGCTGTACTCCACGACGATCGTCTTGCCAGCGTGATGGCAGAACACTCCAACCTTTTCTGCGGCGTTGCGCTTGCGGACCATCTTGCTCGACATTTCGCCGGAAGAATCAGGTGCCGTTGCATGCAGACCAAGGAACGCGGGATCGATCACCTTCACGAGCGGGTTGTCGACTTGAAAGTAGCTGATCTGTTCGATGCCGCGTGCCTTCATGTCTTCCACTGCGCCACTCGCGGCGAGCGCGCGGAGTGATCCCCCGTGGCCGTCGGGATTCAGCGCGAGCGAGCAGGGGGATTCGAGGATGAGTTTTCCATCAAGGGTGATCGAGGGCATCGTCCCCTGCGGGAACAAGAGGGTGTCGCGAGGGCTGCGGCCGAACCAGTTGTTGTCTTGGAAGAACGCGCGAGTTTCTTCGTCGTTGATCGGGCTCGTCATGATGTACCAAGGAACGACGCGACCGTACCGCTTCTCGGCCGCCGCGATCTGTTCGGCAAACACGCGAAACAAGGGCTTTCCTGTGACAACGGTCGCGGGGTAACTCCCCTTGGGTCCGCGCCAGCCGAGGCGTGTGCCTTGACCACCCGCAACGGTGAACGCTGCGACTCTCCCCGCGCGCAGCATTTCCTCACCAGCGGCGCGAAAGGACGGGAGCGACGGGTCGCCGATCGCGCGGAACAGCGCGGGTTCGGTCATGGCAAAGTCGACCGGCGCAGCCTCGTCTGTCTCCGATGTCAATCGGACGAGCAACGCGAGGTCGAGTTCCTGCAACTGTGCGAGGAGCGCTGCACGCTGCTTGGCTTGCAAGGAACCCCAATGACGGAGCACATGTGATTGCCCGACTGCGTCGAGTGACTGACGGATGGATTCAAAGCGTTCTTGCATGCGGAACTCGGGGCGGCGCGTGGATGAGACCACGCAGGCGATGGATCAGGAAGTTGGTGGGAGGGGTGCCGACCAACCCTCGGGTCGATGCCGAACGATGAGGCCTGCCTGCAGATAGATGACCTGCTCGCAGATGTTGGTCGCATGATCGGCGATTCGCTCAATCGACTTGGTGATCCCGAGAAGTCGAAACGCGAATGCAATGGTAATCGTTTGATCTTCCACATCCGCTTGCGCGGTCTTGAGCAATTCACTCTTGAACTTCGCAACGGTGTCATCGAAGAGGAGTACCTGTTGCGCGAGGTTCGCGTTTCCGGTTGCGAGCGCGCGGTTTGCGTCGCGGAGCATGCCGATGACGCTGTTCGCCATCACGCGAAAGACCGCGGGCACGCGCACCGAAGCGGGTTGGTCCTTGAGGACATGCTCGGCTATCTCGACCGCGCAATCGGCGATCCGTTCGAGCTCATTGTTCACTTTGACGATCGTGAGTACCGAGCGAATGCGGAACTCATCGTTCATCCCGATTCCCAAGAGCGGCACCGACTTCCGCTCGATTTCCACATCAACGCGGTCAACTTCCTCATCGCCAGCGATGACGGCGAGGGCCTTTTCGCGATCGCCGTCGAAGTAACTCTCGACTGCACAGAGTGTGAGCGCAAGGACGCGTTCGCCCTGTTCATTGATGGATTGGCGCAGGGCTTTGAGGCTTTCGTCGAAGGTCGGCAAGTGGCGCTCCTCTGGGGGGTGTGAGTATACGCCTGCGTGATCGAGGCTTGCATTCGCCTTGGACTCCGCTTCGGCGAGTCCGCGAGCGAGAAACCTCCTGCTCGGAGCAGACTCGAAGTCGCGAGCGCTCACTGCACGCCGCGATGCTTGGAGCGAGGAACGAGTTGAGTGGTCGATGCTCGCTAAACTTGCGGAATGAGTTTGACGCCGGAAAGCCCGACTACGAAGGTGCGCCTTTGCGTGAACATTGACCATGTCGCGACGATTCGTCAGGCGCGCAAGACGCATGAACCGGATCCAGTGGAAGCAGCCCTCGCGGCCGAGGCGGGCGGCGCGGACGGGATCACGGTGCACCTGCGGGAGGATCGTCGGCACATTCAGGACGCGGATCTTCCAAGGCTGAAGGATGCCGTCCGAACTCGGCTCAATCTTGAGATGGCCGCGACCGATGAGATGGTGCAGATCGCGCTCGCCCTCAAGCCGCATATGGCGATGTTTGTTCCGGAGAATCGCCTTGAGATTACAACGGAGGGAGGACTCGACATTGCGGCGCAAGCGTCACACATCCGCGACTGCGTCTGCGCGCTGACCGACGCGGGCATTCCCGTGAGCGCGTTCATTGACGCGGATGAACGACAGATCGAAGCGGCGGCCAGCGCCGGATTTGCATTCTGCGAGATTCACACCGGTCCCTACGCGCATGCTGCACACACGCTCGCGGCAACATCAAAGACCTTCGCGACGATTGAAGGAGTCAGCAGGGAGTTGGAACGGGTGAACCAAGCGGCTGCGCGTATTCAACAATTCGAAATGCGCGCCAACGCTGGGCATGCGCTGCACTACCGCAATGTGCGGTCGATCGCGGCGATCCAAGGATTGCAGGAGTTACACATCGGACACGCCATCGTGAGCCGAGCGGTGTTTGTCGGGCTGCGGGAGGCGGTCGCGCAGATGAAGTGGGCAATGACCGAAACTGTGTAGCGAGCAACACCACCGACGAAGCGAGTGGTATTTCGGCGAAATGAGTGGTGGCTCATCGGAGTTTTCACTTCCACCGGATACGATCACGCCATGCTTACTTTGCGAGGATGCTACACCGCCATCGTCACGCCATTCACGGCCAATGCCGCGAAGGTCGACTTCGAATTGCTCGAGACGCAGATCGCCTTTCAGGCTGCGGGCGGAGTTTCTGGCATCGTGCCATGTGGAACGACAGGCGAGGCGCCCACCCTCGAGTTTGAGGAGCATCGGGAGGTCGTTGCACGAGCAGTCGATGCAGGGCACCGTCACGGCCTCACCGTCATTGCAGGCGCGGGCTCGAATTGCACGGCGCACGCCGTGAAGTACCAGAAGCTTGCGCACGAACTCGGCGCCGACGCGGGGTTGCAAGTCACGCCGTACTACAACAAGCCCTCGCAGGAGGGCATCTATCGACATTTCATGACCGTGGCGGATTCCTGTGCATTGCCGATCGTGCTCTACAACATTCCGGGCCGTTGCGGAGTGCCGATCTTTCCTGAGACGGTTGCCAGGCTCGCGCGACACACCAACATCATCGCGATCAAGGAAGCGACGGGTTCGATGGACTCTGCGACCGAGATTCATCAACGCTGCGGGTTGGACCTCACGATTCTCTCCGGTGATGACTCGCTCACGCTTCCCTTCGCGGCGTGCGGAAGTTCAGGCGTCGTGAGCGTTGTGTCGAATCTACTTCCCGCGAGAGTGCAAGCGCTTTGCAACGCATTTCTTGAGGGCGACTTTGAGGGCGCGAAGTCGATTCATATGGAGTTGTTCCCAATCTCGAAGGGATTGCTTTCGATTGATGTGAATCCCGTGCCATTGAAGGCGGCAATGAAACTGCTCGGCCGAGATCGAGGAACGGTTCGGCTGCCACTCGCGGAGGCGTCGAAGGACGCGGTCTCGAAGATTTCGACGCTCATGGCCGAGTTTGGACTCGGTCAGATTGCTCGTGTGGCGGGAGCGTGAGCGCGGTGTCCTCGCATGATGTGCGCGCATTCCCGTACAAGGTCGCGGTGTTGTGCTACCTCTACGACACCGAGGGCCGGCTCTTGCTGCTCCACCGAAAGAAGCCGCCAAACGCTGACCTTTACTCGCCGATCGGCGGCAAGCTTGAAGTGTCCGAAGGCGAAGCGCCTCATGATTGCGCCCGGCGCGAAGTGTGGGAGGAGGCCGGCATTCGCCTCCACGATGATGAGGTGCGTCTCATCGGGATGGTGAGCGAAGCTGCGTATCAGGGCGAGGAGCACTGGCTGATCTTCTTGTTTGAAGTTACTCGCGCGATCGGAACGCATGAGCTTGCCCACGCGGAGTTTGAGGAAGGTCGGTTGGAGTGGCACGCGATTGCGGATGTTGAGCGCTTGTCGATACCCGACACCGACAAGCGGATTCTTTGGCCGGCCGTTCAGAAGCATCGAGGTGGCTTCTTCGCGCTGCATATTGATTGCCGGATGGAGCCGTGCGAGGCGAAGATGCACGAGTCGTGGATGCCGCGATGAGCGCACGCGAGAGTTCGCGCCCTGCTTGCGCTCGCGGATCAAGGTTGACTGCAGGGCGCGCATAGGTCATTTGGTTCCTCGGACGCGTTCGCTCGCGGAGGCCTTTATCCATCGGAACGAGGCGACGAAATCAGTCTTTGCACCGAGAGAACCGAGTTTCCGGCGGGAGAATCCGAATACGCTGTGCTCCATGTCCGTTGAGCTTGATGCGAATGGAACTTCGAGTTACGAGATTTCCCGAGAGGTCTCGGAAATCGCTCGTTCATGGAGGGTGGATCCTCGGATTCCCTCGACGATTGCTGGCTTTGATGCGCCATTCTTCCAAGCGGGGCTCGCGGGTTACTCCGATGGCGCGATGCGACTCGTTGCCCGTCGACACGGGGCGCCCTTCTGCGTGACGGAAGCGCTGCTTGACCGCACACTGATCAATGGTGGGAAGGGGAGGCGGAGGGAGGATCCTGATCTTCTCGCCACAGAGTGCGGAATGGGTGAGATTGAGGACAACATTGCTGCGGGACTCGACGATCATCCGATTGCCGGTCAGATCATGGGAACGCTGCCTGCGGAGATGGCGCGCGCGGCGGAGTTGATCGTCTCGATGAGATACGATGTCGTTGATGTGAACCTCGCGTGCCCAGTGAAGAAGGTGAAGAAAAGTAATCGAGGGGGACACTTTCTTGCGGTGCCAGACGACGCGATCGCCGTGCTTCGCGCCGTCCGTGAAGCGGTTCCCACGAGTGTTCCATGCACCGTCAAACTGCGGCGGAGCTTCGATGACACGCCTGAGATGGAACGCGCCTTCGAGACGATTTTCGACGCGACTTACGAACTCGGTTACGCATGGGCGGTTGTGCATTGTCGAACCGTGCAGCAGAAGTACCTTGGCCCAGCGAAGTGGGAGTTCTTGCGCGACCTTGTCGCTCGCCGCGCCGATCGCGTGATCTTCGGTTCGGGTGACATTTGGACGGTTGACGACATCTTTCGAATGCATGCGTACACCGGCGTGCATGGTGTTTCCGTTGCGCGAGGCTGCATTGGGAATCCGTGGATTTTTCGGCAGGCACGGCAGTTGATGGCGGGCGAGAGTGCAACGCCCCCAACGCTCACAGACCAGCGCGCGGCTCTGCTCGACCACTTCGAGCTTGCGCACAAACTGCATGGGGAGACCGTCGCTGGCCGCAGAATGCGAAAGTTCGGCATCAAGTTCGCCCGACACCATGTGCAGAGCGATGCGGTGAAGTCGGCATTCGTCCGCTGCGAGACCACGCGTGATTGGGAACTCGTGCTGCGTGAGTTCTACGCCTGATCCTTGCCGACGATTCGGCGAGATACGCGGGCGAGTCGTGCACAAATGACGCGCCGCGACCGACGCACGCGACACCGTTGGCACAGCCGACGCAACACTCTCGCGTCGCGCCGTGTTCGCGGGTTGCGCCCCTCGCGTTGTGATCGATCGATTCGCTGCGATTCTTCGGAGCGATGCAGACTCCTTTCATTCGCACGGTTCCGGTGTGCAGAGAACCCAACTCCATCCAGTCACGGCGCGGCATCGCTCGCCGCTTTCCAGCCTGAAGTGGATGCATCGGGTTCACTTCGATGCGCGATGAGCGGTGCGTCACTTGGGAAGAGGTGCGTCGACCCCTGGGGATGGCCGCTCTCTTCGTCGTGGAAACGCCCAACCACTGCGCAGCGATCGAGAAGTGCCGTCGCGCTCCCGAAGAGGAACATCTCGCCCGCGCTCGCCGCTCGAAGTCGCGCGGTTGGAAAGAACGGCGATTCTGAATCATCGCGACCGAATCTCCACGCCGCGCCGCTTGACTGCCCAGCGTCATTCGCCCCTGGAGCGCCGATGAGGAGTTGACCGCGCGCGAGCGCGACCGACACGCCAAACGACGCGCTCGCAGCACCGTCGGGTGCAGTGAGTACTGCTGGGGACTGCAGAGAAGCATCCGTGAGCGTGAACACGAATACCGCGCCAGTCGTGTGGTTGCTCTCTCCATCAACAGCAGGCGTCGTGTACCCGGGTGCGCCGACGATGAGCGTGTCACCCTCAAGAGCAATCGAACTGCCGAAGGCGGCGAACGCCGCGACTCGGGGTGGCCGAAGCGTGGCGTGTGCGTTCCAGTCTCCGCTCGCGTCGCGATGGAAGACGCTCACCTCGCCAACGCTCATCGCAGTCTGGGAACTCGCTCCATCTTCAAGCGCGTCGACGCCAGGCGCGCCCACCGCAATCCAATCACCGCTCGCCGCCAAAGCGCGGCCGAACCACGCACTCGATTCGGGAGTTTCGCGGTCGAGCGTGGCAGTCGCGTGCCACGCACCACTCTGCGAGTTTCTCGAAAAGATGTACGCATGCCCAGCGTCATAGATGGGTGTCGATCGGATCGACCCGTTAGGGTCGGAGTGCACTTCGACGGAGTCCCCGCGAGGAGCGCCGATGACGATGCATCCGGCGCTGACCGCGATCGCGTGGCCAAAGGCCTCCCCAGGCTCCGGTCGGGGAGAAAACAGGATGGCGCCAGATTCGAGTCGCCCCTCGTCGAGATGAAGCACGCGGACGCATCCCGCATCGGGCAAGATTTCATCCGACTCATCGCATCCCACAAGTATCTCGGGTTCCGGTGTCTCTCCGAACCGGATCGCAACCGCAATGCCGAATCGATCACCCGCGATGGGGGAATCTGCGCGAGCGACCTCGTGAGCATCGACGCGCAACTGCGGTGTTCGGTTGACGGCGTAGAGGTGGACTGATCCCGGCGTATTGCCATCATCGTGATCCATGGGCGCACCGACCGCGAGCCATCGCGCGGACGCGGCGAGCGTGGCCCCAAACCGAGGCTCATACGCCCCCTTTTCCGGAGAGAGCACGAACTCGCGTTGTGGTTCCGCTCGATTGACGGTGGAAGATTGCTCGTGTGCGAGCGCGAGGCTCGATTCCGCCGCGCTCGTGTTGTGGAGGACGAGCGCCAAACAGGAGAGCGTGCAGCCAGCCACGATCCACGCCGATCGTCGAGCGCGACTCGAACCTGGTTCGCGCGTGCCATGCACTCCCACATCCTTACGCCACGGCGCGGCGCTCCGTTCGTGCGGCCCACCTCGCGCATGCTCGAATGACGCACGCTTTTCGCCTTGCTCCCTCGAGCGAGCTTCGAGCTCACGCGTTGCGACCAACTGCGACTGATCCATCTTTCCAGCCATGAGAAAACCTCCGTTCGCGGACTGCTTCGAAACAACCTCCGCGCGTTCGTGAGTCGCCCAGCGATCACGCGCGCGTCCTACGCCCAACCAATTCTTTCCCCTAGTCTCGCTCTCTGCGCATCCGATCAGCGCACAGGACGACCTGAGAGTTCTACTCCGACTCGAAGCACGCTCCGCAATTCACCTCCATTTTTCTTCTTGGAATTTTCAACCATCGAAATCTCCATCCCGCGGCGCGTCGCCGCGCGCGTCGTCGCAACGGGACCTCGCTCGTTACACTCCGAACGATGTCAACGAACGAACGACGAGAAGTGGTGCAGTACTTTGACGGCGACACTGAGCTGGAGGGATTTGTTGCGGCCCCTTGCTCCGATCTTCCAAGACCCATCGTCCTCATCTGCCATGCATGGGGCGGCTCCGAAGCGTTCGATCGTGAACGAGCGGAATGGATCGCGAGCCTTGGGTACATCGGATTCGCGATCGATGTCTACGGTAAAGGACGACGGGGCGGAGATCACGCCTCATGTTCCAAGCTTATGACTCCATTCATGGAAGATCGTGCGCTGCTGCGCCGCCGACTCCTCGCGAGCGTGACGCATGGATCTCGCATCGCTGGCGCAGACTCCACGCGCATCGCCGCGATTGGATTCTGCTTTGGTGGATTGTGTGCACTTGATCTCGCCCGGGCCAACGCGCCCGGACTGCTGGGTGTCATTGCCTACCACGCGTTGTTTGCAGCGCCCAACCTCGGCGCACAGCCGCCGATTGCGTGCAAAGTCGTTGCCTATCACGGTTGGGATGACCCAATGTGCCCACCCGACGCAGCGCTCGGTTTCGCAGCGGAAATGTCAGGCGCCAAGGCCGACTGGCAACTGCACGCATTTGGAGGAACGCTGCATGCGTTCACGAACCCCGCCGCGAACGATCCGAGCTTTGGGGTGAAGTATCGCGCGATTGCGGCAGCACGAGCGTATGAGGGCTCCGGCTCGTTCTTCCGTGAGATCTTCGGCGCCTCGGTGAGTGCGAAGCGGTAGGTCGCGCGGTCTGTGCGGGCATCAAAGAGAGTTTGCATGAGGCTCTCGTTTGCCTCGCGCTCAGTCGCGGTTATGTTGCATGTATGGGAGTGAGACGCGCAAGCTTCGGAGTCGGCAGCCGCGCGTGCGCGCTCATCGCCATCGCGGCGCTTGTGCTCTGCTTCTCCGTGCGGGTCGAGGCGACGAGTGTAAAACCGATGTCGATGCGTGAGATCGCCGACCTCTCGGCGCAAGTGTGCTGGGCGACGGTTGCATCCACATCATCGCGTTGGGCGAGCGATCGACACGAGATCGAGACGGTTGTGCAGCTTTGCGAGGTTGCGTACTTGAAGGGCTCTGGTCCTTCCGCGTTCGAGTGGATCGTGCCAGGCGGGACGATGAACGGCATGACCATGCAACTCGCAGGCGCGCCCTCATTCGTTGCCGGTGAGCGCTGGATGTTGTGTCTACTCCCATCTTGGAAGACCCATCCCTGTGCGGGAATATGGCAAGGAGCCTTTCGACTTGAGCAAGGGAAGGACGGAGCGGTCGTGCGGGGTGCGGGTGGATTGGTGACTGGATTGAACCCCGATTCAAGTGTTCGCTACGCAAGGTCGCAACGGACACACACGTGCTCGAGTGCCGCGTGCGCGCAACCGCATCGCGCAGACCTCTCCACGCGAGCGGTGGATCCTGCGATGACCAGCGAAGCGTGGAACGCTGCGCTCCAGCCGATTCTTGGCGCGAGTACTCCACGACCACTGCCAGAGGGATTGGTCGTCGCGCCTCGCATTTGGATCGATTCGCGCGCCGTGCCATTTCAGACATCGAGCGGTCGGCCTCTGAACGCGCCAGCGAAAGTTGCGCGCACCGGTGCGACTCGCCCAAAGTGGAAGTTGCTTCCCGCATCGCCGAAGGGAGCATCGCGATGACTGCAAGCCCATCCTCGATCCGAATTCGTGTGCTTGCGTTTTTCGTCTTGATCGTCCTGTCCGCGGTTGCCGGAGGTTGGAACGCGTGGACCTACGCCGGACAAGTCGTCGTGTGGCCGCAGAAGCAATGCGTTCGGTACCTCATGCCGAGTTCATTTCCCACAGGCGCGGTGCAGACCCAACAACTTGTCGGTGCCATGGGAGATTGGTCGTCTATTGACGGATGCGCGTTTCGCTTCTTGTACGCGGTCCTTCCGCAGGATTTTCCGACCGATCACTTTGATGGGTATAGCGACACGACCGCCGTGGGCTCGGATGTTCTTGATCCGGGTGTTCTCGCGGTGACATACGCGGTCAATGATGGCGCGGAGTGGTACGACATGGACATGGAGTTCAACAACGAACCACTCGTAGTTGGTTGGAACTTTGTCGCGCAGCCAACTTGTATTGAGGAGGCAGTGCCCGGGCTTGAGGGGTTCTGCTTCAAGCTTGTGGCAATGCATGAGTGTGGTCACTCGATTGGTCTCGCGCATGAACCGACGGGCTCGGAGACTCCCGGCGCGCCATGGATCGTCTGCTCGATGAATCCTGGCTACGCGCATGGTGGTTCCAATGGTGTCGAGCGAGTTTTCGAGACCCATGCAGACGACCGCGTTGGTGCGCGGCTGCTTTACCCCGGAACCTCACCCGCTGTCATTGACCTTGCGACGCTTAACTTTTCATGGAGTGGCGAACATGTGGGGAGCGCATTCACCGTGCACTCGTCGCCAAGTGCACTGCTGCCGGGAGCGGAACTTACCGTGCGAAGCGCGATTGAGAATCGCGGCTCGATGGACGCGCTCGGCGTGACGCAGCGCATTTGGTTCTCTGCGGATGAAGTGATTGATCCCTCAGACTTGCTCCTCGCGGATCTCGTGTGGGATCTCCCAGGGGGTGAGTTGATCGACTTTGACCTTGTCACAGATCTTCCGAACGACATCGCGTCACGCGACTGGCATGTCCTTTCGGTGGTTGACCCGCAGCACATTTTCCCAGAGCAATTCGAAGACAACAACGACGCTGCGTACTGTGTGCCCGCGCATGTTCTGCAGTTTGCGCCAGAGATTGTTTCGCCGCTTGGCCAGTTCTTCGGAACGGCGGGGGCCGCGTGGTCGAGTCCAGTTCCCCACTTGACTCGGCCGATCAACATGAGCCCCACGACTTGGTCGCTGGTCGCGTCTCCGCCGGCGGGTGTTTCAATTCATCCACAGACCGGTGTCATTTCTTGGCCGAATCCGATCCCGAGCCAATTCCAGTACATGCTCTTTGTTCGCGCAACGAATGCGGCAGGGAGCGACACGGAAATCCTCTACCTCGGCATTGCCGAGTCCGCGTGCGAAGCGGACGTCAACCAGGATGGCGTGGTGAGCGCGCAAGACATTTCGCTCATCCTTGCCTATTGGGGAAGCGCGTCGAGTATTGCCGATCTTGATGGGGATGGAATTGTGGGCGCGTCGGATCTCGCGATCGTCCTGAGCGCGTGGGGACCGTGCTAACTCTATCTCTTGTCGAAGAAAAAACAGCCCATTCGCGAACAGAGACGAATGGGCTGCAGGTGAGGAGCGTGCTCTTGGCGTTGGATAGGAACGCCTGCACTTCAGACGAACCTGACGGAGTCGAGGTTCGTCTGAAGTGCCAAGTTCTTTCATTCTTGCCCTTAGAAGATTCGGTCAATGTCAAGGCCGAAGCTGAGGTAGTTGTTGGAGACGAACGGCGTCGAGAACTTCACGCGGAGTCTCATGTAGGTGTCATTCTGCGCCAGGGTCCCCACGACATTCACGCGATCGCTGTACTCCGGTCCCGCGAGCCACCCGCCCGCACCGCCTAGGTACGCGATGTCGGCGCCCGCCAATCCGCCTGCGGTTCCAGGGTTGGGAAGGGTGCGATCGAAACAGTACTTCTTTCCGCCAAGATTGTTCCTGCCGATCAGTCGGATCTCGACAATGTCGAATCCAACGGCGCCTGTGTGTGCGAGCGTGAAGATGGGTCGCGCGCCAGCGTGGTCACAGGAAAGCCGGAATCCAGGACCGTTGAGCGTGGTCATCGTTCCCGCGGCAGCTGGGAAGTATCCGATGAACGCGGGCGCGGCGGAGTAAATCACTTCGACTCGACTGCCGACAACTTGCGCGACCGCAGTTGCTTGAGCGGTTCCGGTCACGCCGAACGGAGTACCGGGGATTGCTGCGATCGCGCCGAGTCCAGCGGCAAGTGTGGTGGTGACGATGAGCAAACTTGCGCTTGCGGCAGCAGCGGCGTTGAGAGTCAATTGGGTGGTACGGCTGAACTTCATGGTTCGTTCCTCTGTAGATTGATTTTTTCTGGTCTTCCTGAATTGGCGGACGATGCCCTTTCAGTTCCTACACAGGCCATCCGCACGCGCGGGCTGAATCTTGCACTTGCGGCGAGAACTTCTCGGAGATTGCAAACTCTGCGCGCAAACTGCCAGCGCCGGATTTCCCACGCCCGTCTCTTGCGTCATACTTCCATCGATGTCTCCTCTCGCGGTGTCATTGCTTCCGCTGTCGATTGCGCTGTGTGCGGTTGCGCAGGCGGCGTTGCCTCAAGCAGTGGACTTTGATCGCGAAGTGCGGCCGGTGCTTGCCGCGCGGTGCTACCGCTGCCATGGTCCTGATCCATCGAGCAGACGGGCGGGACTCCGACTTGATCTCGCGGAGTTCGCAACGACCCAACTCGCCAGTGGCGCGCGAGCGATTGTGCCATCGGATCCGCAAGCGAGCGCCCTCTTGTGGCGCATTCATCACTCGGACCTCGATGAGCGAATGCCTCCGGAGGGTCACGACGCACTCACCGCGAGTGAGATGGAGACGCTTGAAAGGTGGGTCTCGGAAGGTGCGCACTACACGCCGCCGTGGGCGTTCACGCCTCTTGTTCGGGCAACCGTGCCGAGCGTGCGGAATGAGTCGTGGCCGCTTGGCGAACTTGATCGGTTCGTGCTCGCAAAGCTCGAAGCGCATGCGATCGCGCCGTCGCTGGACGCACAAGCAGAAGTCCTCTTACGGCGCATCGCCTTTGATTTGACCGGGCTTCCCCCGAGTGCAGCGCTGCGAGAGAAGTATCTGCATGATGGGAGCGAGGCGATGCTGGGGGAGATCGTCGACGAATTGCTCGCGAGTCGCGCATTTGGCGAACGGTGGGCGCGTCATTGGCTCGATTGTGTCCGCTATTCCGAGACGCTTGGGCATGAGTTTGACTATGCGATTCCGCATGCGTGGCGTTATCGCGATTGGGTCATCGATGCGTTCAATCGCGATTTGCCCGTCTCGCAGTTTGTGACCGAACAGGTTGCGGGTGACTCGGCGACGCCGCGAGCGGTTGCGGGGGTGGCCAACAATGTCGCGCCCATCGCGACGAGCTTCTGGTGGATGGGCCAAGCAACGCATGCCCCCACCGATGTGCGGCAGGATGAAGCGGACCGCCATGCGAACTCGATTGAAGTCTTTGGGAAAGCGTTCCTTGGCCTGACTGTCAGTTGCGCGCGTTGTCATGACCACAAGTTTGATCCGATTCCAACCACTGACTTTTACTCGCTCTTGGGTGTCCTCCGTTCGACGCAGCGAGTCGTTGGCTTTTCCGAGGCTGACGCGACCATCACCACTGCGGTTGAGGCGGCGCATCGCGCAATCCTTGCTTTGACCAGTGGCGTGCACAGCGTGATTCCGGAATCGTCAGCAGAGGCGAGTGCGTTCCTCGAGGACTTTTCGCCGGGGTTTTCGGATCGCTGGCATTCCATCGGCTGGGCGTTTTCGCTTCCGCAGCCGGTCAGCCGGACGGATGGATCGCTTGATGCGGACACGCTCGACAGTGGACGAATGCACCCGAAGTTGCAGGGGAGTCTCCTTTCAAATCCCTTCACGATCACCAATCGATTCGCCTACGCGCGAATGCGTGGCAATGTCGGCTCGCTGCGCGTGATCGTCGACAACTATTGGCTGAACGAAGCCAACGCGCTGCTGTTTGAGTCTTGTAGTCAGCATCCGTCGGCGGAATGGCGCACGGCCAAGATTGACCTCGGGCGGTTTCTTGGTGAACGCGCCTACATCGAGATTCTCGACGATGGCGATGGCGCGATCGAGGTGGATTGGATTGCGTGCGGAAATGGAGAGGCTCCGCTCGATGACGACGCACCGACCTGCGACGCGCCGCTTTCGTCCTCGGCAGTGTCGAGTGTCCGAGAGGCCGCAGCAGCGCTCGCTGCGACGATTGATTCCGCGGCAAGCATCGGTCGGACGCTTGAAGCTCGTGATGCGGTGGTTGGATTCGATGAGCCTGTGCATGTGCGAGGGAAAGCTGCCCAGTACGGTGAGGGCACACCGCGAGCCGCGCTCTCCTTTCTTGCCCCGTCGCGAGGCGCGCAGGTCGCGAGCGGTTCTGGCCGTCGCGAGCTCGCAACGGCGATGTTGGCGCCGTCCTCGCCCTTCGTCTGGCGAACGCTCGCCAATCGCGTCGTTCACCACTTGCTCGGGCGTGGAATCGTTCGCACACCGGATGATTTCGGTCAGCTTGGTCGCCCGCCGACGCATCCGGAATTGCTCGATGCACTTGCATTGCGGCTGCGCGACCATCAGTCGCTCAAGGCACTCATTCGCGAAGTCGTCCTGAGTCGAACCTATCGGCAGTCAAGTGACCCATCCGTGGATGCACTCGACAAGGACTCCGACAATGAGTTCTTTTCCCGTGCGATGGTGCGCCGCCTCGACGGGGAGGCGATTCGCGATTCGATGCTGGTTGCTGCGGGGTCTCTCGATGCGCACATGGGGGGACCGAGTGTGCCCGTCTACCTCGATGAATTCATGACGGGCCGCGGTCGACCGAGTACGAGTGGTCCGCTCGACGGCGCGAATCGTCGGAGTATCTACCTCGAAGTGCGCAGGAACTTTCTCGACCCGTTCATGCAAGTCTTCGACGCTCCTGTGCCATCGACGACTGTCGGTTGTCGAAATCGATCGAATGTGCCCGCGCAATCGCTTGCGATGCTCAACGATCCCCTCGTGCACGAACTCGCGAAGCGCTTCGCGGATCGAGTGCTGCTCGAATCGAAAGACTCCGATGCAGCCGCCGTCGACGCGGCTTTTCTCGCGGCGTACGGGCGTGCGGCCACGGAGGCCGATCGCGCGGACATATCCGATTTCCTCGCTGAGGAGACGCGAGCCGGTCGATCCCGCGCGGGTGCTTGGGTCGCGCTGTGCCACGTGCTGTTCAATGCGAAGGAGTTCACGCATCTGCGATGAGTAGCCATTGCGGAAATTTTCAGCCGCCGCCTGTCTCTCGTCGAGCGATGCTGTCGCAACTGTCGTGCGGATTTGGCGCCCTCGCGCTCGGCGGCCTCTATGCATCGCGAGCGAACGCGGAGATGCTCACGCGGATCGCAACCGGCGGAAGTCTGCCGGCGGTGCACCTTGGGGCAAGTGTGCGGAGTGTCATTTTCCTCTACCAGGATGGCGGGCCATCGCAGGTGGATTCGTTCGATCCGAAGCCAAGGCTGACACGAGAGAACGGCCAACCGGTGCCGTTCTCGAAAGCCCAGACACAATTCAACGATGACGGGAATCTGCTCGCGTCGCCATGGAAGTTCGCCCGACATGGGCAGAGCGGCATCGAGGTATCAGAGCTCTTTCCGCACCTCGCGACGATGGTCGACGAACTCTGCGTCATTCGCTCCATGACGAGCGAGTTCAGTGAGCACACGAACGCGAACTACTTCTTGCATACGGGTGCGGGACTCGCGGGTCGTCCCTCGATGGGTGCGTGGTGTTCCTACGGACTTGGCTGCGAGAGTTCGAATCTGCCAGGATTCGTGGTTCTCGACGGGGGGCTCACGCCGCCTGGCGGCCTCGATTGCTTTTCGAACGGGTTCCTGCCTGCGACCCATCAGGCGTCGCGGATGAAGCCACGCGCGCAGCCGATCGCGAACCTCGTATCGCGTGATCAGGATGCGAGCGAGGCGCTGTGCAAGCGAACGCTGCTCGAACGATTGGATGAACGGTTTCAATCGCGCGGGTCGAGTGATGCAGTCGAGAGCGCGATTGCGAATCAAGAACTCGCGTTTCGCATGCAGGCAAGTGTGCCGGCACTTGCGAATGTCGATGGCGAGAGCGAGGCGGTCCGCCGCATGTATGGGTTTGAGGCGAAGGATGAAGCGACGCGCATTTATGCGCACGAATGCCTGCTCGCGAGGCGACTCGTCGAGCGTGGCGTGCGATTCGTGGAGCTCACCATTCCCCGCACCGCGAACGATCGCTGGGATCAACACTCTGATCTTCGCAAGGGACACGAGGACAATGCGCGCGCAGTCGACCAGCCAACCGCAGCGCTTCTCTACGACCTCAAGCGACTCGGCTTGCTTGAGTCAACGCTGGTCGTGTGGGCAGGGGAGTTTGGGCGCACGCCCTTTGCACAGGGAAGTAATGGGCGAGATCACAATCCGTTTGGGTACTCCATCTGGCTCGCCGGCGGAGGCGTGAAGCGCGGGTTCGTCTATGGCGAGACGGATGAGTATGGCTACAAGGCCGTGGAAAACCCCGTGTCCATGCATGACCTCCACGCGACAATCTTGCACCTTCTTGGCGTCGATCATCGACGGCTCACTTGGCGCTTCGGCGGACGGGATATGCGACTCACGGATGTGCACGGCCATGTCGTGCAGGGCATCCTTGATCAGACCGCGTCCGGCTGATCTCTTGTATTCCGTTCGATCTGAATGAGGAGCGGAAGGACAAGGAAGATCAAGAGCGCGGCGATCGAAGCGCCCGCCGCGAGGATCGATGGGAAGAGCAACCCCTGTCGTTTCGCGAGGTCGAGTTGCGCGGCCGCGATGCGTGCGTTGCGTTCTTCTATCGCCGCTTCCATTCGGGCAAGCCGATCTCGTTCCTGCTCCGCCTGTTCCCTCTCGAGGCCGTCGACCTTCAACTTGAATTCTTGAATGAAGTAATTCGCGGCGTCGACGGGATTGCATTCAACTTCAGTTGGGCGGTTGCGCACAAACTCTTGTGCGAAGTCGGCGAATGCACGAGTGAACGGTTCACGGAATCTCGGCGCGAACTTGAGTGTTGTATTGCAGAGGGGTTGTCGTGACTCCTCAGAGAGTTGGAGTTCCCGCATCACAATGCTGATCGAGTCCCAATACTGGGCGCAGAGATCCGGCTGGTCCTCGTTCTCGCCGAGTTGAGGTTTGGAGGGGGAGCGGCTTGGCGCCGGCGTCGGTCGCTTCGGCGCCGAGCAGAGCGCGATGAATGCGTCGGCGGAGGGCAACTTCACATCGTATGGATCGGCAGGCGCAATCTCTGCCTCCGGAGTCGGCACTGGAAATGTCTGATCGGGATCTTGGTACGGGGCGATGGCGTAGAGCGCACCGATGCCACTTCCGACGAGCACAAGGCCGCAGACGAGGATGACGAGGACGGAGATGGAACGAGCGAATCGAAACGCCGTGCGAAGAACTCGATCAACCAATCCAACCGGTGGTGATGGCGAGCGCGACCGCGGCGCATCTTCGAGCGGCGGCGGTGGTGGTGTCGAGGAGAATGGCAGCGGTGCGAAGACGGAGTGCGCTTCGTCGGGCGGGAGGTCAACGGTGACTTGTGTGAGCCCGGTCGTTTCCGTGGGTGCGTTCGGCGGGATTGGGCGAGCCGACGCAGTGAAGATCTCACGTAGGCCGCGCACCTTCATCACCGGAACCCACTTTGATCCCGCATCTTCCGAAATCGAGTCCCACCGCGTCATTCCATCGTTCATCGCGAGGTTTCGTAACTGCGCTGAGGAGTACGGGCCGCTGATGTCGGTTCCATTGCGTCGGAGGTAGTAAGTAGACACGGCGATTTCTCCTCAAGGAAAGCCCCAACTCTTCAACCACACTGGGATGTTACCTCACGATTCGGGGTTCGGTACGCGACGGAGCTTGAGGCGGTTTTGGGTGGAATCAATCTCGCAAGTTCGTGGTTCGGCGACGAAGAGGCGAGTGTCGGCATCGGTTGGAAATCGAATCCGAGACTTGCGCCGCAGTCACGCAGATCACCGCGCCGAAGCAATCTGTTTCCTCACCTCAACTTGCCGATTCGAAGTCGATTGCAAGCGTGACTCGATCCTGCGCCTCAGAAACTCTTCTTGCCTCGGCGGCCCTTCTTGAAGCCCGCTCGCTTGCCGTCTTTCATGCGGCCCCGTGGAATGTTCTCTCGACCGCCCAATGGAGTTGGCGCGTCTGTCGAGGGTGCGCCGGATGCGCTTTCACTCTCGGTGGTACTGGGCATCCAGCGATGGCGCGGTTTCCCAGCAGCTGGCTGCGTTGACTTCGCACTCCATGCGGCCTTTTCTTCGAGCGACCCATCGTCCTTCATCGACACTCGCGCGAATGCAGTGATGTCGAGATCGAGTGTGCGACTCGCGAGATCGACTCGTGTGATCTTGACCTTGATGCGATCACCAAGTCCGATGGACGCACCCGATCGCTGCGCAACGAGTCGACCAGATCTTCCATCGGTCCCCCAGCGATCCGCACGACGGTCTCCGCCGGGCATGTCTCGAGTCTTCACGACACCGTCCACGAGCCACGGTTCTACCGAGACAAACACGCCCATGTTGGGCAGCGTGCCGGTGACGAGCCCAACACACTCTTCGCCGAGGTGTTTCTCTTGCAGCAGCTTCAGCACGAGGAAGGAGCGGAGGTCTCGCTCCGCCTCTTCCGCAGTGACTTCGCGATCGGAGCAATGCGCGCCGAGTTCGATCAGTCCACCTTCGTCAGGCACGCGTGGATCGAGACGCAAATCCTCGATCATTTGTGCGCGCTTCCGTCCGCCTAGCGACGCTTGTCCGTTCTCTGTGAGATCAAGATACGCGTGCACGACACGGTGGACGGTGAGATCTGGGTATCGTCGAATCGGACTCGTGAAGTGCGCGTAGTGTTCACTCGCGAGTGCGTAATGCCCAACAAGCGCCGGCGAATAGGTGGCTTTCGACATCGTGCGGAGTACCGCAAAGTGAATCGCGCGAGCGGCGGGTGAGTTGCGGGCAGCCTCAAGCAACGACTGTAAGTCTGCGCGCGCGGGTTCATCCGGAAGGCGCCATTGCGCGAGCCGCGCATACACACGCAACTCCTCGATGTCCGCAAACCCGGGCTCCGGATGGATGCGCCGGAGGAGGGGAATCGTGAGGTCCGCGAAGGTGCGTGCGAGCGCCTCGTTGGCTTCCACCATGAACATTTCGATGAGCGTATGCGTGAACGCATCGTCCTCTTTGACCGCGTCGATCACACTGCCGTTCTCGTCGTACACAAGATCCACTTCGGGAAGGTCGAGGTGAATGAGCCCGTCCTTCTGTCGGCGCTTGCGCAGGAGCTTCGCGAGTTGATCGGCGAGGAGGAGGGACTCCGTCAATTGCTCGGTGTACACCGGCTCGGTCTTCGCGTGCGCGCGGGCCTCGTCGATCTTTCCATCGATCAGCGCCTGCGCCTCGAGGTAGGTCAGGCGTTTCGCGCTCTTGATGACGGTGCGGCGCAATCGATGCGAGGTCGGCCGACCGCGATCATCGAAATCGATGAAGACACTCAGCGTGAATCGCTCGACGCGTTCTTGGAGTGAGCACACGCCGTTGCTGAGTTGCTCGGGCAACATCGGAATGACGAGCCGCGGGAGATACACGCTCGTGGCGCGTTCCTGCGCTTCGATATCGAGTGGGGACCCTGGCTCAACGAAGAATGCGACATCGGCGATGTGCACTCCGAGCGTCCAGGTGGCGGCGGTGTGATCTCGAGTGATCGAAATCGCGTCGTCGTAATCCTTCGCGTCTGGTGGATCGATCGTGAAGATGAAGTCGGAGGTGAGGTCGACGCGGTCGCCCCAGTCGTGCGTCGTCGAACACTGATCGAACTTGCTCGCAGCCAGCCGTGCGGCATCGACGACATCCTCCTCGAAGGGACCCGGAAGATCGAATGCGGCGATGCACGCGCGCGTCTCGACATCCGGTCGCCCGGCTTCGCCAAGGACCTCGGTGATCACGCCCTCCGCGAGACAACCGTCCGCGGGCCATCGCACCACTTCGACGATGACCTTGTCATCCGCCTTGGCGTTTTTCGCGTGTGGATCCCGAATGACGATGGGCTCGCGGATCGCGCGCCCGTCTGCGATGACGATCCACTCGCGACCTTGCTTGGTCAGCTTGCCTGCAAATCGCAATTGCTTTCGTTCGAGCACTTCGACGACGACACCGATGCGACCGTAATCCTTGGCGCCGCTCACACTCGTGGCGCGGCCGGTGCGCTGACCTCGGCGGACGACCCTGCAACGCACGCGATCTCCGTTGACGGCATCCTTCGTCTCGCCGGCAGGAACATACAAGTCGCCGCCGCGGAACTGCCGGCCCGTGCGAAGAAATCCGAACCCTCGTTGGGTGATGCGGATGGTTCCTTCGACTTCATCGGGAAGCTGTGGCAGACGAATGCGATCGTCCTTCGCGATCTCAAGCAGTGACTCGGCGACGAGTTCCTTTATCGCGGTCTCGAAGATCGCTCGCTCTTCAATCGTGATGCGCAATTGCCGAGCGATCTCTGCCGACTCGCAAGGCTTGTAGGTTTCGTGAGAGAGGTGGTCGAGGATGCGGCCGCGGAATCGAAGGGGCATGTGGGGAGCAAGTGTAGGCGAGGCGTCTGGCGCAACCGTTTACTTCGGTCGCTTGCAGCGTGGCGCAGGTTTTTTGCCGGAGTTTGCCTTGGCGGCGCTTTGCACAATGTTTCCGTGCCCTCGTCCGATGCGCGAAGGATGGGTGGCCTCGCGCGCCGATGCGAGTTTGGCCGCGGATGCCTCTGGCTTGGTTGGCGGCGCCGCGCTGGCGGGGGTTGCCCCCGCTACGGGTGTCATTGGTGCCGCGGCTGCGGGCGTTGCCTTCGATGACGCGGAGTCGGGCTTCGCGTCCTTGGCCGGCGCTGTCGAGGCTGGCGCGTTGGAAGGGGTTGATGCCGTCGCACTTCCTTCTGTGCTTTCGCGCGACGCGCTTTCCCCCTTTTTGTAACTCTCGCTGCGGTAATCCGTCTCATAGAAGCCGCCACCCTTGAAGATGACTGCTCCACCAATGCCGAGCTTACGCGCAACCTTTCGCTTCTTGCACTTCGGACAAACGCTGATTGGGGGCGCTTTGATCGAGTGAAACGACTCGAACTCATGCTGACAAGCGTTGCAGATGTATTCGTAGGTGGGCATGCCGCAGTGGATCTGGAGTACCAATCACTCCGTCGGTGTCACCGCGACTTTGGCGGGACGCAAGACGGCATCACCCAAGCGCCAACCGCACTGGAAACGCATCGCGATCACGCCAGGGGCGAGGCTCTCCACGCGCATTTGTGTGACCGCCTCGTGTTGCATTGGATTGAACTCCGCTCCCACCTCAGGATCAATCTTCACGAGTCCTTGCTGCTCAAGCGCTCGCTGGAGTTCGGCGCGAGTCATCTCCACCGACTTTGCAATCTGCTCGACGGAGAGTTTCGAGAGGTCCTGCGAGAGCGTGAGATCGAAATGATCGAGCGCAGGCATGAGCGCACGCGCGAAGGAGGCAATGCCGAAGTGCCGCGCGCGGGCTTCATTTTCAACCGATCGGCGCTGGAAGTTCGCGTAGTCCGCAAGCGCCCGTTGGCGAAGCGCCATCGCATCATCGCGCTCCGTCTCCAGTCGAGCGATGAGCGAGTCGATGCTGTCGGCTTCGGCGGCTCCCTCCGCGCAGTCAACGAGCTTTGGTTCGCCTTTGTCGGTGTTTGTGTCGTCAGCTTCAGTCATCTTGCGTTCCTAAGTGTCGGCTTCGGGCGCAGTGCGCTTGTGGGCGCATCAATCACCAGCGATTTGATCCTTGATTTTCTTCCAGAAACTTGTTTGCTCACGGATGTCGACCTTTTCGGTCTTGGCGTATTCCTCAAGCAGCGTGCGCTGTTCGGCAGAGAGCTTCTTGGGAACAATGAGTTGGAGGACGACATGCATGTCGCCGCGATCTTTGGTTCGCAGGTTGGGCATGCCCAACCCACTGATGAGGATTGGATCTCCGTGCTGTGAGCCAGGAGGGACATCCACCATGCAGACGCCACCATCCACGGTGGGCACGCTGAGTTGCGCTCCGAGTGCCGCTTGCGCGAACGCCATAGGCGCAACGGTTACGAGGTCGTCGCCGCGTCGCTCGAAACGGCTGCTTTCGGAGTCGTCTGAAATGCGAATGACGACATGAAGATCGCCCCTCGCTCCGCTCCCGTCCGGACTCGACTCAGGCGCGGGCGGCTCTCCTTCACCTCTTACGCGAATAACGACGCCGTCATCCACGCCCGGCGGGATAGCGACCGAAACCTTGCGTCGCGTTGGCACGCGACCCTTTCCGCGACAATCGGCGCACTTGTCCTTGACGATCGTGCGGCGACCGCGACATTCGGGGCACGCGGTGACCATGCGGAACATTCCGCCAAATCCCGCCTGCGCAACCTGACCAACGCCATCGCAGACCGTGCATTTTTCCGCTTTCGCGCCCTTCGCGGCGCCGCTTCCAGTGCAGCCCTTGCAAACATCGACGCGCTTGAAGTCGACCTCTCGTTTGGTGCCCGTGACGCATTCACGCAAGGACACTTCAATCTCGGTTTCAAGATCGAGCCCTCGCGCGGGGCCGCGTGCGCGACGACCGCCACCGCCCGCACCACCGCCGAAGATGTCGCCGAACATCGAGAAGATGTCTTCGACATGCATCGTGCTGAAATCGTGGCCAGGCTGCTGGCGAAGTCCGGCATGGCCGTGCCGATCGTAGAGTTGTCGACGCTCTGGATCCGAGAGCACCTCGTAGGCTTCGGTGCACGACTTGAATTCGACGACCGCGTCGGCGTTACCTGGATTGCGATCAGGGTGCCACTTCATCGCCATGCGGCGATACGCGCGCTTCACTTCGTCACCACTCGATTCGCGAGTGACGCTCAGAATCTCGTAGTAATCGCGCTGTGTGGACAAGGGTAGTTCCGAAGCGGGAGTGGAATCGAGCGTGCGAGGCTCGAGAAGAAACGCAGGGTCTCGGCAGGAGCGTGGAGGCGCCGTATGCAGAGACCCTGCGTTGTCATTCGGTTAGCTGACCGCGCCTTCGACCGGTGCAGTCTCTTCCTTGAGTTCGGCAATGACGACATTCGTGGTGAGCATGAGCCCCGCAACGCTTGCGGCGTTGAGGAGCGCGGTCTTCACGACGAGTGCGGGATCAATGATGCCCGCCTTCACGAGATCGACATACTCGCCGCTTGCGGCGTTGAAGCCAGTGTTGCCCTTCGCTTCGAGCGTCTTGGCGACCACGAGATCGCCGTCAAAGCCCGCGTTTGCAGCGATCTGCGCGCACGGTCGAAGGATCGCCTCGGCGACGATGTCAAACCCGAAGCGCTCGTCACCCTTGGCCTTGCGCTTGCCTTCAAGCACGGCTGCGTGCACGCGTACGAGTGCGACGCCGCCTCCGGCGACGTAGCCTTCCTTCGCAGCGGCGCGAGTTGCGTGGAGCGCGTCGTCGACGCGGTCCTTCGCTTCCTTCATCGCTGTTTCCGTGGCACCGCCAACACTGATGATCGCCACGCCGCCCGTGAGTTTCGCGAGACGCTCTTGGAGCTTCTCCTTGTCGTAATCACTGGTCGCGCGCTCGATCTGCGTCTTGATCTGGTCGCAGCGTGCATCGAGGTCCTTCTTCTTGCCTGCACCCTCGACGATCGTCGTGTCGTCCTTGGTGATGACAACCTTTCGTGCACAGCCGAGTTCCTTGAGTTCAACATCTTCGAGGCTTCGACCGAGGTCCTCCGCGAAGAAGGTCCCGCCGGTGAGCGTGGCGATGTCACCCATCATGGCCTTCCGGCGATCGCCGAAACCAGGCGCCTTCACCGCGCACACATTCAGCACGCCGCGAAGGCGATTCACGACGAGTGCCGCGAGTGCTTCGGCTTCGACTTCTTCCGCAATGATGAGGAGTGGCTTCGAAGCGGTCGCAACCTTGTTTAGGAGAGGGAGCAGATCCGCGAGATTCGAGAGCTTCTTCTCGTGCAGGAGGATGAGCGGATTCTCAATCACGCACTCCGCGCGCTTGGGATCGGTCATGAAGTACGGCGAGAGGTAGCCCTTGTCGAAGGCCATGCCCTCGACATAGTTGAGCGTGGTATCGGCAGTCTTGCCTTCTTCGATTTCCACCACGCCATCCGCGCCGACCTTGTCAATTGCTTCGGCAATGAGTGAACCGATGGTCGTATCGTGATTCGACGAAACCGTCGCGACCTTTTCAAGGTCGCCCTTGCCCTTGCACTTCTGCGCGAGCTCGTCGATCGCGGTCGATGCAGCCTGGGAGGCGGCGAGGATGCCGCGTTGGATCGCAACAGCGTTGCTGCCGGCGGCGATGTACTTCAGACCGCCATTAAAGATTGCGCCCGCGAGGACGGTGGCACAGGTCGTGCCATCGCCAGCGATATCCGCTGTCTTCTTGGCGACCTGCTGCACCATCTTGGCGCCGATGTTCTCGAATGGCGCGGGAAGGTCGACTTCCTTCGCGACCGTCACGCCGTCCTTGGTGATGGTGGGGGATCCGAAGCTCTTCTGGAAGAGCACATTGTGTCCCACAGGTCCCATCGTGATTGCAACGGCGGAGACAAGTTGGTCGACGCCGCGCTTGAGTTCAAGGTGCGCTGCGGATTCAAACTTCATTTGCTTAGTGGCCATAGGAAGGCTCCGAATTCAGTGGTAAGGAGAGAAAGGCTTGAGAGACCGTGTGCGAAAGGCGAGGTTGCAACTTCAAGCGTCGAGCACGCCGAGGAGTTCTGACTCGCGAAGAATGACATGCGAGACCGTCTTGATTTCGACTTCCGTACCCGCGTACTTGCCATAGACGACGGTGTCGCCCTTCTTCACGCTGACGACTTGGCGAGTGCCGTCGTCAAGCAAGCGGCCTGGGCCGATCGCAACGACTTTGCCTTGCATGGGGCGTTCCTTCGCGCTTTCGGGAAGAAAGAGTCCGCTTGCCGTCTTGGTGGCAGCTTCGAGAGGCTTGATGAGAATCCGATCGTCGAGTGGTCGTACAGAAGACATGGTGTGTTGCTCCGAGAGTCAGTGTGTTCGTAAATGAAAACTTGTGTGTGGAAAAATTCAGACGCGTGCTTGAGCGTGGGGCTAGAAGCCCATGCCTCCGCCCATGCCACCCATGCCACCCATACCGCCCATTCCACCCATGCCGCCCATTCCACCGTGGCCATGGTCGTGACCATGGCCACCAGCTTTGTCATCCTTGGGTTGTGGCTTCTCGCTAATGGCACAGTCGCAAGTGAGCAACAGCCCCGCGACGCTCGCGGCATTCTGCAACGCGGTGCGATCAACCTTTGCGGGAGTGATCACGCCATCCTCGATGAGATTGGTGTACTCAAGCGTGAGTGCGTTGAAGCCATTGTCGCCCTTGAGTTCTTTCACGCGCGCAACGACAACGGTTCCCTTTTCGCCAGCATTGTCGGCGATGGTGCGAAGCGGGACGCAAAGCGCTTCCGCGACGACATCGACGCCAGCGCGTTCGTCATCGGACGCGCAAGCCTTGCGCACGCTGTCGAGTGACGAGAGCGCGCGGACGAAGGAGAGTCCGCCGCCCGCAACGACGCCTTCAGCGACTGCGGCGCGAGTGGCGTGCAGCGCGTCTTCCACGCGCGACTTCTTCTCCTTGAGTTCCGCTTCGCTCGATGCGCCGACATTGATTTGCGCGACACCGCCGGCGAGCTTCGCGAGTCGCTCTTGCAGTTTCTCTCGGTCGTACTCGCTATCGGTGGACTCGATCTCGCGGCGGATCTGCTCGCACCGCGCCTTGATGGCGGTGCTTGAACCGGCGCCTTCGATGATCGTGGTCTTGTCCGAGTCGATTTCGAGCTTCTTCACCTGGCCGAGGTCTTTCAACGAGACCTTCTCGAGGTCGATACCGAGATCCTTCATGATCGGCTTGCCGCCGGTGAGGATCGCGATGT
>SXGR01621476.1_pt1 | contig 33616 bp, 17 predicted proteins | sample 3174711 | NCBI WGS metagenome assembly SXGR01 (sample SAMN11356860, study PRJNA531348) | freshwater metagenome | isolation source: freshwater sample F1-60 | place: China: Fuxian Lake, Yuxi | collected 2017-12-25 | reverse complement strand
ACGCCAGGAGAAACTAAGTCAGATAAATTAGCGACATTTATAGGTAATGAGGTAATAAAAGCTACGCCAAGATGGGTGCATAGAACTGATAGAACGGATGGCGATTTGGATCGGGAAGCAAATTTTCAAATAATTAAAAAGAATTTTATATTATTTACATATATTATATATAAATTACAACATATTAAATCATGAGTAGTAGTAGAACCGCATTATCCTCTAATCCATCTAGAAGAACATCGGTTGCAGGCAATATGTCACTATATATTAAAAATATAATTTCTAAAAAATTATCTGTCCCTATAAAATACGTTGGAACAAATATTACAGAAATTCTCGAACAAATTTTAAATAATAATTTCGAAGGCAAATGTTGTATTGAAGGTTACGTAAAACGTGGCTCAGTTAAAATTATTACGTTTTCAAACGGATCTATAATGGGAAATTGTGTTATTTTCACAGTTGTATTCGAATATTTGGTATGTAATCCGCCACAAGGTATGAGAATATCATGCGCTGTTAAAAATATAACAAATGCCGGTATTTTAGCACATATTGATGAAGGTGAGTATTCTCCTTTAAATATTTTTATTGCTAGAGACCATCATTATAATATTCCTTATTTTTCAGAATTAAAAGAAGGCGATATTATCATGGTACGCGTATTAGGGCAAAGATTCGAATTAAACGACCCTTTTGTATCCGTAATAGGTGAACTAGAATTAAAACATGAAAGAGAATCAGAACCCAGCATGATGCGTCAAATAGAAAATGCACAAAAGAAAGGTAATCCTTTGTCAGTTATTTTAGAAGAGAATAGTGATATGTTGGGTGAATTTCAAATATCAAATCAGGCTGCAGATGCTGCTGCCGCCGCTGCCGAAGCCGAAGCCGTTGCTGCTGCTGCCGCTGCCGAAGAACCGGAAGAATCAGAAGATGAAGGTGGTAAAGCTGAAGAGGAAGCTGAAGAGGAAGCTGAAGAGGAAGCCAAAGAGGAAGCCAAAGGTGAAGAATAAAACAGATAATATTTTTATTACATTATTTTATTTTTTATTATTATTTATTATTATTTATTATTATTTATTTTGTATTAAATTATCAATATAAAATAAAATTGAAACTATTATAAAGATAAATTATCATATTAAAGTAACTCACAAAAATAAATCGTCTCTATGTCTATAACTACAGCCACCACTACATCCGAACACACGCCTATTACTTTCACCACTACATCTACGGTGGTTGAACCTACAAAAAAAAGTCGTTCCAAAAAGAATGCCTCCGCTTCTACTACAACTACTACAAATACTACAACTATTACAATTACTCCCAAGTTTATAGATGTTGACAGTTCGGGTGAAGGTGCCGATGATTGTGTGGGAACATTTAACTATAATTTTAAAAACGAAATCGTGCCTACATCAGATTCACCTTTGGCAGCAGTTTCAACCAATAATATAAGCACACGTGATAGCAGCAGCAATATTCACAAAGAAGGTATAAATACTAATACACACGAAGAAGAAGAAGAAGATGATGGCTTATATAAGTTGACACAATTTAACTATGATATTTTAATACCATTTATACTTATTAATATGCACGCATCTAGCAGAAGCAATATTCTTGCTCTTCTACATACTACTCTCGTAAGTTGTATTGAGGGAAGATGTATTTCAGAAGGATTCATTAAACCAGAAACTGTTAGAATTGTCGACTTTAAATGTGGAAAAATAGTTGCCAGAAATGTACAATTCAATCTCGTAATTGAATGCCTTGTTTGTAATCCTACAGAAAATGCTACAATTAACTGTGTCGCTAATAATATTACACAAGCAGGAATTCGGGCAATTTCAGCCGACAAATATTTACCCGTTGTTGTATATATCTCACGAGACTATAGTATGCTTACACAAAATACTTATTACAATACAATCAAAGAATGTGATACAATATCAGTGCGAGTTATAGGCAAACGCTTCGAAATGAACGACACATTTATTCAAATCATCGGAGAATTAGTTTCTCCGAAAAAAGAGCGCATTTCTTTGAAAACATCTAAAAAAGCGGCTACAACTACAGCCACAGCTGCTGCCATATCTACTACCAACTTTGGTTCTATCGGTGAAATTATTACCACTTCTAGTTCTAGTTCTTCGTCTACATCTTCGTCTTCATCTACCTCTACTTCTACTTCTGCAGCTGCTACTTCTGCTGCTGCTGCTGCTTCTGAAACAGCATCATCAAAGGCTCCAAAAGCTGTGAAAGAACCAAAGGCTCCAAAAGCTGTGAAAGAACCAAAGGCTCCAAAAGCTCCAAAAGAACCAAAGGCTCCAAAAGAACCAAAGGCAGCGAAAAAAACAATTAAGAGTAATGTAGAACCCCAAGTAAATATACTATATTTGTAATTTGTAATTCATATTAAGATTCATATTAAGTAAAATATAATTTTGGAATAAAAATATATAGAAAGATTTTTTTATTTAAGTATAAATGGAACCACTAGAAAATATAGAATCTTTATATCATACAAAAAAATATGTATCAGATAACAAATATTTTGTAGACTCTCTGAAATTTTTAAAAGAACGAATTGAGTCTACTAACTCATTTCATCAAATAGAAATATTAAGAATATTTAATGATAGCGGAGTATTAGTTAATGAAAATAAAAATGGTGTTTTTATTAACCTAACATATGTAGATTCGCCAATTTTAGACAAAGTTTATAAATATTTAAGTTATGTAAATAAACAAGAAGACCAACTAAACGAAATAGAAAAAGAGAAAGAAAAAATTGTTACATCTTTCTTTACATGATAACTAGAGCTTATTTTATTTTATTGTATTATTTTTGTATTATATATTGAACCAAATACATCCATATATAATATTTAAACTATAATAAAGACATATTTTAGTATAAGTATATCATAACCATCTAGACAGTTCAGTCGCTCATAATAAAATGTCAGCATCATCGTCTCATGAACTAAAAAAAACAAAAAATATAAACGGTGAAGAATCGGTAGCATCATCTTTGAATTCAGTTGTAAAAAAACAATTTACAAATATGACTGAACAATATAATTTATATGCTTCAACTATAAATAAAATGGAAGAAAAAATAAAAGAACTAAAAAATATAATGCTATCTGAGTGTTTCTTAAAAAATTGTCATAATTTTACAATGGAAAGTCCCAAGCCTACTACTAGTGCTACCACCGCAACTAAAAGCAAAAATACTGCTAGCAACATTACTAACGATATCCTGAGTGACAAAAATATCGTTACAATCGTATCTAACGAACACGACCATGACCATGACCATGACAACGATCATGTAAACACCAAAGAAGTAAAAAGTACAAAATCGGAATATTTTACTCCATCTCAATCTAATTCACTCTTTTGGTGTTTTTATATTATTTATAATGGCTTTGCTTCTTACGAATACGAATCTAATTATTTTACCGCAGAACAACAGTTCAAAATTCAAACCATTGAGAAAGTAAAAAAGGGGGAAGGTAAGTCCTGTTTAAAGGAACATAAAATATCAAAGACATGTTTTGAATCAGGACTTCTCGGGCATAATAATATTAATGCTAAAACATTATATGCCCTTTGCTTATGTTATAATTTGAATATTTTTTACATCTATAAAAATACCTATTATGAAATGATTTCAAATATAGAAAAACCTATTCATATTGTTAAATACAATGCCGAAACAAATAATTATTCCATTTGTCTACCTGTCGATATAAAAGCGACTCAAACATTAAGCAAACATTCCGAATATATAGAAAAAACCAAAGAAACATATTGGAAGCTCGATAATCTCGACAAACCGCTTCGCCCCATTACAGCATACTCTGTACAAGATCTCAATAATATATGTTCTAAACTTGATGTTGCTGTTATTTGTGAAACAACAAACAAAAAGAAAACAAAAGCGGAATTGTATTCGGCTATCCTACAGAAATTATGAGTATGCGAAGTTTGTGTTTTTACACCTTTTATCATTTAAAATGCCCATTTTATATAAATTTAAATAAATATAAAATGGGCATTTTAATACTTTTATTTTGAATTTTAAATTTTCATTTACAACTATGATTATTTTTAAATTGTAATATAAAATTGATTACAATTTAAAATAATAGTAGGATTATATATACAACACAGATAGAGATATGTCTCGATCAAATCCCAATCCCAAGGAAATGTTCAATATCATGACACAAAAATATTTAGACAACATATTCAAAAAGGAAGATGGTGTATCAGAACTTGAAGTAAAATTCGGAACAAGAGGCGTCAAAGAAATTACAAAAGACGACTTCGATAATGTCGTAAAAAAGTTACTATCAACCGGTTTCAAAATCGTAAAATCTCAAGAATACTGTCTCAAAATTCAATCAGAGTTCACAGATATCAGCACAGGCAAAACAAAATTGTCAAATATTAGAACAGAAATCTTCGGTTTAAATAATATACAAAAATACTGTAGAAATGATCGCCTCGAGGATATCAACTACCGCTTTGTTCAAAAAACACAAGCAAAAGAAAGCTCTGAATTTATACGACCTGTCAATTTTGACGACTTCAATTTTCGCCTCAGTTATCAAAAGGAAAAGTTAGTACCCATCACATCCAGTCTCGGGCAATCTATCCTATCTACATGGGTCAAAGAGAAAAAGATTTTCCGCCATATTAACCGCACAACTTTGATTCATGATAACTACCCATTTCATGTAGATATATCCGTCGTTAAAGAATCTCACCGACGCGACGGACATCTTATACCCGAGTACTCTTTCCAAGCATCCAAAACAACCGAATGCGAACCCAAATACGAGATTGAAATTGAAATGGATAACTCTCTCGTAGGTATCGGCAAAAAAATGAATAATGCAGTCGTAGTCGCTGATACACTGCGAACAGGTATTAAAATAATATTGGCAGGAATCCAGGGGACAAACTTTCCAGTATCTTATGACGAACTCAATATAACAAAAAAGGACTATTATTATTTGTTACACCCCGAAGAAAAAAGAGAGAAACTTAAATCAAAGTCACTGCAGGGCGCGAGAGGTTCAGAACGCGACATAGAACTTCGCGATCCAGAGACTATTAACTTAACACCGAATCATTTTATCGGTCCATCCTCGTACACTCTACAAGTATTAAATATTGCGCCCATAAACGATGACTGCTCTATACCCAATATTAGAAATAATTATACCGTGACCGACAAAGCAGACGGCATGAGGAAAATGTTATATATTTGCCCGACAGGTCGCATATATTTAGTAAACACAAATATGAATTTCGAATTTACCGGTACTGTATCACACGAAGAACGTATATATAATACACTTATCGACGGCGAACATATTATACACAATAAAAACGGAGAATATATTAATTTGTTCGCTGCCTTTGATATATACTTTATTAACGGTAGAGATGTTCGACGCAACGCATTTGTTATTATATCTCCTTCTGATAAAAGGGCCAGCGATGCCGTCGACGAAATGCTTGGTGAAGGTGAAGGCGAATTTGAATCTGAAGCTGATATTCGTGAGGGTGCTCGTGCTCGGTCATCTCAGAAAAAAAATATGGAACTTCGCGAAGAAGAGTTGCCTCGTGGAGCTAGAAAAGGTAACGAAGAATCGCGACTCTTATTACTTAAACAGGTTGTCAGCGAAATGAGTATTCACCCCGTCATCACTGGTGACAATATCCCTATAAAAATCAATGTGAAGAAATTCCAAATTGCCTCCCCAGATAAAAGCATATTTGCCTGTGCTAACTCTATTATATCCGGCCAAAATTCGGGCATCTTTGAATACGAAACCGACGGTCTTATATTTACACCATGTAATACCGGTGTAGCCAGTAACAAAGTCGGCGTTGCTGGACCGCTTCATAAAGTAACATGGGATATGTCATTCAAATGGAAACCGCTCAATCAAAATACTATCGACTTCCTAATTACAACTAAAAAGAATAAAAATGGCACAGATACCGTTGGCAATATATTCGAAAACGGTATCGATAATATGAAAAGCGAACAGCTTCAACAATATAAAACAATCATTTTGCGTGTTGGATACGATGAACGCAAACATGGTTATATTAATCCTTGCGCCGCTGTTATCGATGATAAGTTACCTCATGCTGGTGATGTTGACACAGGCGAAGGCTATAAACCCGTACCATTCTATCCAACCAATCCTTATGACCCCGATACATGCATATGTAATATCCCACTCCGCGAAGATCAAAACGGTGTTTTACAAATGTTTACTACCCAGGATGAAATATTTGATGACGAAACAATCGTAGAATTTAGTTATGACGCAACTCGCCCCAAACACTGGCGATGGGTTGCAGAACGTGTTCGTTATGATAAAACCTCCGAATATAAGCGCGGTATTAAAAACTACGGAAATGCCTACCATGTAGCTAATAGTAATTGGTACTCGATTCATAACCCTATTACCGTCGAAATGATAACCACCGGTCAAAATATCCCCGATGAACTTGCCGACGATGATGTGTATTATAATAAGTCTAGTGGCGACAACAAGACACGTTCTATGCGCGATTTTCATAACTTATTTGTAAAAAAAATGCTTATTACTAAAACAGCAGCAAAAGGAAATACACTTATTGACTATGCTGTGGGTAAAGCCGGCGATTTTCCTAAATGGATTGATGCTAAATTGTCATTTGTATTTGGTGTAGATTTGTCGAAAGATAATATTGAGAATCGAATGGATGGAGCGTGTGCGCGGTTCTTAAACTATAGGAAGAAGTTTTACTCGATGCCTTATGCTCTCTTTGTAAATGGAAATAGCGGCGTAAATATTAAATCCGGTGACGCAATGTTTACCGAGAAGGGAAAAGAAATTGTTCGTGCTTTATTTAACGACGGCCCCAAAGATGAGTCTATTTTAGGGAAGGGGGTTTACCGTCAATATGGAAAAGCGACCGACGGCTTCAATATTTCGTCATGTCAATTCGCATTACACTACTTCTTCGAAAATATAGAAAAATTAAACCAGTTCCTTAAAAATGTAAGTCAGTGTACAAAAGTAGATGGTTATTTTATCGGAAGCTGTTATGACGGTGCGACCATGTTTCACGCCCTTCGTTCTTTGGGAAAGGGGAAGTCTATTGGTTTAAGCATCGACGGTGATAAAATTTGGGAGGTTACAAAAGAATATAGCCAAACAACATATGACCCCGATATTAGTTGCGTAGGATATGCTATTGATGTTTATCAGGACTCAATTAACAAAACAATCAAGGAATATTTGGTTAACTTTACATATTTTACGGAACTTATGAAAAGCTACGGTTTTGAGTTGTTGAAGCGCGATGAAGCAGTTAAATTGGGAATCCCAAATAGTTCCGGCTTGTTCTCCGAGTTATTCACATTCATGGAGAGCGAAATACAGCAAGACCCTAAACAAAAGTCTAGATACGGTTCGGCACCTCTTATGACACCTAAGGAGAAACAGATTTCGTTTTATAACCGTTATTTCGTATTTAAAAAGATTGCTAGTGTAGATGTTGAGGATGTTTTCCAGAGTGTTACTGGTGTTCATGTATTTCAGGAGAAAATGAATCGCAAGGATACATTGGCTGCTCAAATGGTTGCGTCACAGATGATGCTTGAGGAGGGTGAGAGTGCTGGAGTAGGTAAAGGTAAAATGTCATATAGGCCAACAAAAGAATCCGATTTGAAATTATTGGGAGAAAAGGGTACAAGTTTAGGATTATCGGCGGCTGAATTAGAGGGTGCAGATACGAAATTTTCGAAATTATTTGGTTCAAAGGCGAAGGAAAGTTCAGGCAAAGGCAAAGGTAAGAGTATGGGTGCTGAAGCTGGTGTAAGTGTATCAGGTGTAAAGGGGTATAGTGATAAAGATTTAGAAAAATTGGATAAATCGGCTGGTATTACATTAAAGAAGAAATCGGCACTTACGGCAGTTAAACTACCGAGTATGGGAGCTGTTGCTACAGAACCAGGGGCAGCAGCAGCAATAATAGAAAAGTCGAAATTAGGAATGAAAGAATCATCGTCGAAACTTTCGGTGGAAAAGGCAAAATCGGCCAAGGAAGAAAAAGAAGCAGAAGCGGCAATGGCGGCGACCTCAGCGGCAACGGCGGCAAGTGAAGCTGATAAACCGAAAGATGTAAAAGAGAAAAAACCATCATCGTCAAAATTTGGGTCGATTAAGTTGAATCCTTCTGCTCTTGCTTTATTATCTGGTAAGCCACCTTCGAGTGATAAGTAAGTAAGTAAATTATTGAGAATACTTGGTACTTTGCTGAATACATGAATAAAATATAGTTATTATTATTTTTTAATATTATTTATATATATACACTTGTATGAGCGATTCATTTAAGTTTATGGATGATAGTCCTCCTGTAGTTAAAACTAAAGAGGATATAATTGGCGAAATAATGGAACACTTAAAAATTTTATTACAAAATCAAATAAGCTCTATATTGGCAGCGTGTAGACCCAAACAGCCTATTCGTTCATTCGAAAGAGATGACAATTCGAAAAAAGCGGTAAAAGGAGCTATACGAGCATTACATCACAGTTATCGAGATGCGAAAATAAAACGTTTACAAAAAAATCCTACAGGACTAAAAGATAAATTATATGAACTGTTTAATCATATCAAACCACATGAGTTGTTAACAAAAGAAACTCTTGAAGGAATACCAAAAGAAGTAATTGATAATTTTGTAAAAATAAAAAATGCTAAACTACATAGGGGTGCTGAATCAAAAGTACCTACAGCAAATTGGTTTAAAGAGTTTGACCCCAATACTATGAGCGAACAAGATAAAAAAAATTTTTTTGTCGAGTTTCAAAAAAAAGAATTATTGCGTTTAATAGATGTGTTAAATCTTGCCAAAATTGAAGATGCTAATATTGAACGTATTAAAATATGTATTACTACCCATGGTCTTTCATATTCATTTGCTGACATATTATTGTTGATACATAAATACATTGAATATAAATATAGTATAGCTGCTCCTCCTATTACTACAAGTGCCGCATTACTAGCGTTTATTCACGCGGAGTTACCAGTTTTATCCGCAATTATGACCCCATATTATGGAGCCAGCAAGGATTTTATAGATTTTATAATTTATTTACCTTTACTTAGAATATATATCAGATTAATTTTAATGGAATCTGGTATTAGTGTTGCTGGTGATTCCGCAACAGTAGCTAACTTACTTGTGGATATAATACGGAATAATTTATGTCATTTTGTTAAAATAGCCGGAGATCCTGATATCGTTATAAGAATATCTACACTGGGAGATGTAATAATTCGTATAGAAGGAGGCGTTAATGATTTTTTACAGTATGCGGTACCAGGTACTGTAGATCAAGGTGCCGCTCAAGGCGGTAATCGTAGACGTATAAAAAAATATAAAAATAGGACAAGTCGCCGGTCAAGTCGCCGGTCAAGTCGTAGAACCAATCGTGTAACAAAATATAGGACTAACCGGTATAAGATGAAAAATAAAAAAACAAGAAAAACATAATGCCTCCACAATAACAAATAAATGTATAACTAAAACTGAAGCCAATATGAAACCAATATGAAACCAAAGTTTAATTACTTGTCATAAATAATGATTATTAATTAAACAATCTAAATATTATTTAGTAGATACATATAACTATTTTTATGTCATACTATAATTTAATATCAATTAAAAACACCGACATACATAATTCCATATCTTTTTCTACCAATACACCACCACCCTCGCTAGCATCACCACCCTCAGCATCTCCGCCTCCGTCATGTTATATATCATACTCATTGTGCGACTATTTATCAAAATTTAAAAAACAAATCGAGGTTTCGTCTGATGCCTGGGATAATATTAAAAAATATACAAACCCTTATGAGTTTATTCATACTCTAATACCGGGTAATAAATTCTCAATAAGTAAATTAAAGCCACTATCTAGGTCTTTCTATAAAATGATAGAGTTATGGAAAATGTTTAAACTAGGAGAAGTAAAAAATTTGTATTCTTCATTGCCTCCTCGACCAAACACACCATCACCTATAAAAACATTTCACCTTGCTGAGGGGCCCGGTGGATTTATTGAAGCGACTTCATATATGCGTAAAAATACCAATGATGTATACTATGGTATGACGCTTATAAATGACGACCCTGGATGCCCAGGATGGAAAAAGACCAATACATTTTTAGAAAATAATCCGAATGTTAAAATTATAAACGGTCAAGATGGAACAGGTGATATTTTAAAACTAGAAAATTATAATTATTGTAAAGACAATTTCATGAATTCTATGGATATTATTACTGCAGATGGAGGAATAGATGTTTCAAATGATTTTAATAAACAAGAGAAATTAGTAAGTAAATTGCTAGTTGCCGAAATCATATATGCCGTAACTATGCAAAAAAAGGGTGGGCATTTTATTTTAAAAATATTTGATATATTCTCGAAACTTACAGTAGATATGCTTTATTTGTTATCATGTTTATATAGTGAAGTTTATATAACAAAACCGCATACAAGTCGGTTAGCAAATTCGGAGAAATATATTGTATGTAAGAACTTTTTATTAGATGATTCGTCAAGACTATATGAAGTATTTTGTAACGAATTTTCGAAACTAGATACACAAGACGAGATTCAGAGTATATTACATCTTGATCATGACTATTATTTTTTAAATAAAATCGAGGAAATAAATGTAGTACTGGGTCAGAGACAGTTAGAGAATATAATTACGACATTGAATATGATATCAAATCGTAACAACTATGATAAAATAGATTCTATGAAAAAACTACATATACAAAAATCTATAATTTGGTGCGAAAAACATGACATATCTTGTGTTAAATTATATTCTTCTAATAATATTTTTTTATCGAATATATATGACGATGGAACACCTATTTCTTCTTTTAAAAATAACAACAATGCATTTTTGAAAGGTAAAAGTTCTAATTTTACAAGTAATTTATATATTGGTGGTGGGGGTGGAATCAGTGGTACATATAATAAAAATAAATCAAATTCATTGTTACCAGAATCAGAGTCACCAACACAATCATCAACACAATCGGAAACTCTTATAAACGAAGTACTTTCAAACGAACCGGTTGAATCTGTTGAAGATATTCACAAGGTTGATACAAATAACTCCGAATAGACTACACTACACTACACTAGTAAAGAGTTTTACTTAAATTTAATTATACAATTAAACAATTAAAATTTGTATAATTAAATTTTTATAATTAAATTTTTATAATTAAATTTGTATAATTAAATTTTATTTGTATTTATATTCATTTATATTCATTTATATTCATTTATATTTATTTGTGTGTTTAGCGATATTATTTTCATGCGGAGTATCATAAAAGAACTGTCCATCTGTGAACATAATATCATTATAATACATTATAAATGATATACCACAGTCTTCGATTGTATATGGATAACTTCTAGAAAACATATCAAAACTAAGTATATCAAAGTTCAATCTTTCCATATGACGAATAATAATGTCACATGCTTTATTTGATAAATAAAAAATAACACCGGCAGCTCCATAAATGTTGGGACGCATAGTATATTTTGAAAGAGACACAAGATTCATATTAAGCATACCATGTTGAGGATTTTGAAAATCTTCTTTATGATTATTATAATAAAGCATCATAAAAGGATCGGTTCTTATTTTTTTTAAAATATTTTTATCAATACATTTATAACTTTTTTTACACCACGACTGTCCACAATAATCAGTTTTTTTAGACCCAATAAATTTAATTAAATTATTTTCATTGAAAATCAAGTCATCACCACATCTTAAAATTCCTTCCTTAATGGTAAATATTTCTTTAAGCGCTTTCATCGCTAATACTAACTTTTTCAATAAATGTAAATACGAGTCTTCACATCTTATATATAAAAAATTCCCATCCAAAATATAATTTTGGTTTAAAAATAAATCACCTATTACATATATTACTTCCCAATTATTATAACTAGTTTTACTCAATGAAAATTCCTTTAGTCGTGTATTTCTATGTTTTTGACACGATAATACTAATATAATACCGTCTACATTTTTTTTAGTAATAGAAGTAGAAGGAATATAAATTGGGTTATCTATGGTATCCATTTTATATTATATTGTTTTTTATTTATAAATATTTTTTTGTAATAATTAATATTTTTTTGTAATAGTTAATATTTGTTTCTAATATATCAATATTTAAATATATGTAATATTTACTATATAGTATTTATTTTAGATAGAACAAGGTAAAATAAGTTATGCAGTCGACGATAAACTTTATTTACAGTACAATAAGAACAAAAAGAAAGAAAGAAAGATTTGAGACGATTTTGGAACCACTACAGGCAATTTTACAAATAGGTTATCTATCTTTTGCGCCAGTGGGGACAAAACTTACAATACATAACAATATTTTACAGATACAGATACCTAACTACTCGCAACCCGTAATAAGATGGTATAATAACGATACTCAGGAAGATTTATTTTATTTGTTTAATATTTTTTATAGATTCAAAAAATTCTATCATTTTTTAAATGACTCGAAATCTAACGCGGATAATAAAAAATTATACGATCTTCTTATTGAGTTAGCTAAATCAGGAATAGGAAATTTAATACGAACATATAGTCAAACGGACAAAATCCATATTTTACATACACTACAGATGTATAAAACGATTTTAGAAAGTGACGGGAAGGGGCAAAAAAGTAACGAATTATTATACCAAAAACGATTTGACAATTATGAATTACAGAATTTACCTAATTCTCACGCATCTGTTGCTTCTCATGTACAATCATCCTCACATGGCGGAGGGGTGTCAGCAGTGTCCTCAACATCTTTTATGCCTTCAAAACGAGAAAAGGACAAAGAAAAGAAGACAAAAGTTATGCAAAAAATATTACACGATGACTCTCCCGAGTATGACCACGATCAAGAACCTATACTAGAACGTGATAGTGGTATAACCGATGAAAATAATTCTTCTGATGTTTCTTCACCAGAAGTAAAGAATATAGATGATGTATTTATTCGTATAACGGATATATACACCCAAGAAATATATAATATTATATACAACACCTTAAATATTATGTTAAAAAGTGATACAGGTGCGAATATTTATATCGATGGATTAAATAAACTACTCGAACCAACAAATAATAGAATAAAAAAATGGATAGATGAGCACATTGTATTCTAGTGTTCTAGTTTAATTCTGGTAATAAGTAGAAATACAATACATAATAAGGTAAGTATAATGGGCTAAGAAGTAGGATGGCCTCTAATCGTATTTATAATATGAATACAGTATTGTTTTATCATGTAAAAATTTCTTATACCATATGCTATAAGGAAAGGCAAGTATATTAAAAATAGCAAACCAATATAAAATATAAATTTTGAATAAAAATATAAAATGGAGTATCCTGGTTCGGGATTTTTATCCATACCTAATATTCTAAAAATAATATTATAATTAAAATACATAAATATGTCGGATATGAGAGACAAATATTTATTTTGGAATCTTGAAGCTTTAGAATTTTCAGTATCCTCGAATATTTGGTAGCATAGTGGTGTATAATAAATGAATCTACTTGTTAAATTAATATTATAGTTAACATCCCAATCAGTTACAAGCATTTTTCTATTAAAATTTTCTAAAAAGTCATCGCGATGCGATCTACTATAAATGATACTATGTGTTCCGGTTGAAAGCATACACCTATAGTTATAAGAATCGTATGGCACTAACAACCAAGGAATAGTGCCTAAAAAATAAATAAAGTTATCGGCAGATTTTTTTTCAAGGAAGTTATTAATATTTGTAATATGTTCGTTTTCTTTTATTTTTTCACTGAAAATGAAGTCATCTTCAAGAATTAGAATATTGCCGAAATTTTGTTGTTGAGCATGTTTAAATATTTGTAAATAAGAATCTGTTAAATCAGCATATGAAGATTTAATTCCTACTTTATTACATTTACTGTAACCCTTATTCAGTAATATATAAACCGTTTTTGTAGGCTTGGTTTTTTCAAGTTGTTTAATGATATTATCATAACGGCTGTTATTCTCTAAATGAATAATATATGTAACATCTACGTGTGTATCTAAAAAACCATATTCATAATTTAGTTTTTCAAAAGTATAACATGCTTCTGTTTGTTTTAATCTTTTATCTAAATCAGCATTAATTTTACTCATATTTATATTTTTATCTATATTATATATTCATTAGATTAATTATAAAAATAACAATAATTCATTATTTTTATAATTTTATGTTTGGGGTAGGGATGTATCGATGGGTGTATCTTTTACGACACACTCTGTGGTTCCTTCCCCAGACAATCTATTTTCTATCTTATTATTATACTTTTTACACTCTAAATACCATAAAATAATAGATGAAAAAAACAGTAATATAATACCCAACGATAACAATGTTACTAGCCCTACTAGTAAACTATCCTTAACCCACTCTGTTCTAGATACGTATTTTAATATAAGTACAATACCTGTAATAACTATTATGTTCGGAATATAATGATTGGTATTTTCTACACAATCTTCGCTACTATGTTTTGTACCAAACATTACATCACATACATCAGGTCCAAAATTTAAATTGACCTCTGTATGATGTAACCTATGTACACCATTTATTTTAAATATCGAATAATTAAGGTTATGAACAGAGCAATAAAATAACATAAAGTAAATAATTATCCAAGGGTCAAATATACTTATTCCGAAAAAATAGGATAACATCACAAATGGATATGGTATCGATAATTCTAAAATTATCTGAATAAAATGTGAGAAGAAATTGTCGTTTTCATGATGATAATGATGTACTATTGAAAAAATATTCTTATGAACGTGTGCTACTACATGGTAAAAATAAGCAATAAATATGAATACTATAAATGTTAATACTCCTAAGAAAATATTCGGGTAAGAAATTATTGAAATCGTAGATAATATTAATAACCATGATGGGGCATTTTCTTTTAAATTATTTATTAATGTTATGTTTTCGGATAAATTTGGCTTGAAAAATATATTACAAAATTTATATAAGTCATCCAATGATCTAATAATAATATTATTCGCTTTATCTAAAATAAAATCCATTAATCTACTATTTTAATATTTATTATTTTAATACTTAATACTTAATACTTAATATGTAATATGTAATATTTTTAATTAAGGTTATATACATATATTATATCACCTAATAATATAATATATTTTAAAAATATAAAATGGAAAAAATAATAAATTTTTTTAATAGTAATAAAAATAATAATATCCGATTATTAGATGTATTTATAACCGGTCCTTTACAAATATATATATCAACATTATTGAAAAATATATTTTTTAAATATTTTATGTTAATAACCGGTGTATTAAATATTATATTTAATGGATATGTGTATTTACTAGAAAGTAAATATATTAAAAGAAAACATCCGTATTTAAAACATATTATAACTGAAAATGGTAAAACACAAATACATCGTCTTTATAATTTATTTATTATGTATCCCATTTTTTTATATATTCTTTTAAATTTTAAATTACCACCATATTTACAATTGGTATTTTTCATTAATATAATTATTGGATTTATTTTCAACTTACATAATTTTATATTAATTAAAAACAAACAGTAAAATAATATTACAAAACATAAAACTGTAATATTATTTTTTTCATTCACTTATTCGAATATATATTATTATAGTTAAACAGTTTTATGTTAAACATCTTCATTATTATAATACACATACACTTCGCGGCAACCAGTAACCAAACATTAACAAGCAATTCCACCTGTTTTTCATACTCATGATTACAATTATATGATATACAAAGAGCACCTAATAACTCATCGCGATCGTCACACGATGAACGTTTAATATATTTTCGTTCTAATGCCGTTAATGGACATGCATGCATAACTACAATCGCAAAAGCGTCAAAACTAACGATTATAAAAAGAACGGCTAAATGTGTCAAATTTGTACTGAACAATGCTATAAAAGAAACTAAAAAAATAAATGTATCATGTACATGACGATAAAATGTGCTTTCTTGTATCTCCTTTAAATTAAACTTTTTATATAAATATATACAACATTTTCGAATAACACTATCCTCTATCATTTTAAGTTTTTTACTATTCTTATAACCTTTTTTATCGTCTTTGTCCTTGTCCTTTTCATTTTCTTTGTCTTTGTCTATTTGTTTATCCTTTTCACATTTTTCTAAAGTCGGAATCGAAGTCATCCTATTTATACAGTATATATGCTACTTTACTACAACTGTTTTTTTTAACAAATATAACGTATTATAGCGACAATATATTATAATATTCGGTGAAATGGAGCAGAATAGTTTTCTCCCAAAAGATGTCCCGAATTTGGGAAAGTAGTTTTTTATAAACAGGATACCCCTTTTTGGAACATGTTTTGAATATCTTCCATAAAATACCTAAAAATATCATGATTCTAGTTTAACAGCATTATGGTCGCCACGTGACCACTACATATATATAATATCAAATCATAAAGGTAACACGCCCAAAAGGGAGGGCGGACGCCCAAAGAGTGATGATGTATTGAAATTTCAACTCTCGGAGGCCTATTTTGAAAAATGGACATTTATAAATGTCCTTTTTTGCAAACCGGGGGTAGAAATATAAAAAAAACGATGCATTCGTCACTCAGAGCATAATGCTCTAAATCGTGTTTTTAAGTTGAATATTTTGTTACCATAATTTTTTACACTTTTATATATATTATATGAAAAGGGTTTAGGAGTTTTTTATATTACTCTATATATATGAGAATGGATAACCAAAAAAACTCCAAAAAAACACCACGTTTTGTTTGCGAATTATGTGACTTTAAATGCTGTAAGTATACAGAATACTATAGACACCTCGACACCATCAAGCATAAAAGAGTAACCGAGAGTAACAAAAAAACTCCAAATAAAGAAGATAAACCATTTAGCTGCGTATGTGGTAACAGTTATAAGTATAGACCTGGTCTAGCAAAGCATAAGCGAACATGTACTGTGGTCAATACACCCGTGGCAATTTCTGTACCAAAAGAATCAGCATCTGACGCCACAAATCATGTAAATATGGATGGTGAAAATAATAAAAATAATAATAATGATGAAGATAATATCGAACTGACATGTATACCAAATTACAGTAACTTTACGAAGGATGAACTGCTGCTTAAGCTGATTAAAGATAACGACGAGATGATGAAAATAATAAAAGGACAACAAGAACAGATAAATAGTATAATACCGAAAATCGGTAATACTACCAATAATAACACAACCATGAATAATAATTTTAATCTAAACGTATTTTTAAATGAACAATGTAAGGACGCATTAAACATATCAGATTTTATAGATTCGCTAAAAATAACATTAGAGGATTTACTATTTTCAAAAACTAACGGTATTTCGCGCGGTATTACCGATGTTATGATAAAAGGACTCAAAGAGTTGGACATTCATAAACGTCCAATTCATTGTACAGATATAAAGCGGGATATAATGTATATTAAAGATGAAGACAAGTGGCAGAAAGATGAAAACCACGACATGATGAAAAACACAATCGTAAAAATTGCTGATAAGGAGCGTACAGCATTACAACAATGGGCAATAGATAATCCTGATTGGATAGAGACAGAAAGAAAACAAATCGAATACTTGACAATGATGCGCTCAATATGTGAACCGATCGAAAACTATAGTAACTATGAACGAAAAATAATAAAAAATCTTGGAAAAGAAATACTGGTAGATAAGAAGAATTAGAGGCGGTGGTGGCGGCGCCCCCGGAGTTTCTATTTATCCGGCCACACACCACCGGAGTATTTAATCATCCGCCTCAAGTTTCACCCATGTTTCTTTGCGTGTATCGCCGGATAGGAATCCCTTAATACGACGCTTAACTTCTGGAAATGGGATATTTATTTTACGAGATTCACCATCTTTTATATGCTCGGCAATCTCTTTATATAGTCTTTTTATTGCGGGATAAGAAGTATTTAATTCTAATTCATTTAACTTTTGAATAATCGGCTTTATATCGGCCATCATTTCCTCTTTTGATTTATGGAAAGGTAATAGTAATAGTGGTTGTGATGATAAGGGATTTTCGTTCTCTTTATTCATTATTGTTTATATGTTAATATGTGTATATAATAATATAACGTAATTATTTTATATTATTATTTTTGGAACTATATTATTTATTTGTTACATGTTTTTATGGATTATATGTAATAGGGTTAACTATCTGTGGAATTCCGAAATAACAATAAGTTGCACCACCATCGTACGTTATTGTACTTCCAAATTGGTCTCCATAGTTAATATTTACCCAAACACCCCATGCTTGTTGTAAAGTAGTAAAACCTAGAGTAGTTGGTGTAATAGTTCCATTCGTAGGAGTAGGCGGAACAAGTGTATTAGGATATCCAGCCCATGGAGCAATAAAATACCCTGAAATACCTGTTCCATTATTTAATGTAGAAACTGTTACTCCAGTACCATTAGGTAGATTTTGAGAAGGAGTTATGTTATTTGCATAAGAATAAAATGAACCATATACCATTCCCTGTGTCAAGTCTAGGCTTCCAGGATTCCAGTTAATTGAAAAAGGATCAGGAAAATTTTGACCTGCGGTATTTCCTGTAAAAGTAAAAGTTAGATTTTGTCCAAAACACATGCCGCTAGCAATGGCATGGTATCCAGTATATCCTATATTTGATGCTGTAGATGTTGACAACGCGCCAGCAAAAGAACTTGCAGTAGATGGTTCAAAAAATACCATATATTTATTATAATTACATACACTAGCATATGTAGGCGTTGTACTTGCGTTCAAAGTAAAAGTAGCACCATTCTGGCTTACATTTGTAATAACTAATTGAGAATAATTATTAAATCCGTATGGAAAACCATCGCTAGGTACACATATCGCCATTCCAACTTCTCCGGATACTGACGCTTGTGGAGGCCAAGTTCGTGGATTATTATATATAATAACTTCTGGAACTACGGATACGTAAAAATATGGTGTTTGAAATGAGTAAGCTTGAAAGTTAACAGTAGCATTACTTGTAACTTCTAGTGAAAATATACCTGGAGCGTTGCAATATACTGTGTCACTATTCTGTATACTAACAGTACCTATTCCATTTGAAATAATAGGAGTTAAACTATATGTTAATCCTGGGTCGGTATTACTATTAGAAGTAAATAATGCGTATACATTAAATATATAACCAATAGTAAGATAAGTTTGATCAGTGATCCATGCGGAATTCATAAAAATATTAGGTGTAGCTTTGGATATATTAACATTTTGAGATAAATTGGCTGCATTAAAATTTTCGGTTGCTGATACAGTAATATATATATAAGCACCACCTGGAGCTGTTATAGTAAGTATATTACCATTTATAGTTCCATTTCCGGTTGATCCAGATTGAGGAGTTATACCATAAGTTATAGTAGGTGGCGGATTTGTATCTGTATTTGTTGTTGTAGCAGATAAAGTGTATTTTCCTCCACCATATACAAAATTTGGAAAATTAGGCGTTATAACAACATTTGAAGGACTGATTTTTATAGTATTTGATTGAACTGGTAGTGCAGGTAAAAAATTAGGTGTTGCAGGCAACTCAGCTTGTATTTGAAAAGAACCAACATCGTTAATTATAATTTGTTGTGATAATGATGATCCCGATCCTGTTGTATTTATAGTAGCAATACTGTTAGCATTACCTTGATTGGTATAAAAAACAACACCAGATGTCGAAGCAATAGCCATTCCATAAGATCCTGCTGTAGGAAATATACTTGTAGGATTGGAAGAACCTTTCCAATTTATTCCATCACTCGAATATGCAATAGTATTACTTGTTCCATTACCTACAGCAACCCATGTATTATATGCTCTATACCATGTAACACCATACCCAGATAATGAAAATATACTATTACCGACCCCTGTCCATTCTTTTCCGTCATATGAGTATGCAATAGTATTGTTTGTTCCGCTACCTACAGCAACCCACATAGAGCCATTCCATGCGATATTATTTCCACTAGTTGAAAATATAGTGGTTGAATTACCACCACCTATACTATTAGTAGCTCCTGTCCAAATATTTCCATCTGTTGAGTATGCGATAGTATTACTTGTTCCAGCACCTACAGCAACCCATATTGAACCATTCCACGCAATACCATTTCCACTAGTTGAAAATATAGTAGTTGAATTAGATACACCATTCCAATTTAGTCCGTCGGGGGAATAAGCGATAGTATTTACTCCGGCACCTACAGCAAACCATATTGAACCATTCCATGCAATATCATTTCCACTAGTTGAAAATATATATGTAGAATTATTAGAAGGAAGCCAATATTTTCCATTTATAGAATAAGCAATCGTATTTACTCCAGCACCTACCGCGACCCACATAGAGCCATTCCACGCAACACCTGAGCCCCATGATGAAAATATAGTTCCTGTTACTCCATATGCTGGATTCCAATTTACTCCATCATTTGAATAAAAAATAGTTGAATATGAAATAGTACTACCACCAGGCGAAGGAATAAATGCTAGAGCAACTATTACAGGGTTTGGAGGTGTAATTGTATTTGGTACTAATGTTGTTGATGCAACACCCACAAATATACTTGACACTGAATTTGTAACACCATTCCAATTAATTCCATCACGTGAATATGCGATAATACCACTTGTTCCAGCACCTACAGCAACCCATAATGATCCATTCCACGCAATACCATTTCCACTAGCTGATAATTTAGTAATTGAATTAGATACACCATTCCAATTAATTCCATCACTTGAATACGCAATAGAGTTGGTTCCCTGCCCCACTGCCACCCATATTGAACCATTCCACGCAATACTATTTCCAAAAAATAAATTAGATACACCATTCCAATTTATTCCATCTGTTGAATAAGCGATAGTATTTACTCCGGCACCTACAGCAACCCATATTGAACCATTCCACGCAATACCATTTCCACTAGTATAAAATATATCAGTTGAATTATAAGAATTTGTCCAATTAATTCCATCTGTTGAATTAGCGATAGTATTTAATCCGGTACCTACAGCAACCCATATTGAACCATTCCATGCAACACCATATGCGGTACTAAATATATCTGAAGCTGAAGCTGAAGCTGGATTCCAAACTATTCCATCTGTTGAATAAGCAATACTATTTGTACCTCCTCCTTCTCCTACAGCAACCCACATTGAGCCATTCGATGCTATACCCTTTACGTTATTCAATACTGAATTATAAGAAGGAAACCAGTTTATTCCATTCAATGAATAAACAATATAAGGAGAACTTGAACCACCGACCATCCACATATTTCCATTCCATGCAACACAGTTAGCAATAGAGAAAATATTACCAGCACCTGTCCAGTTTATTCCGTCATATGAATATGCGATTGAGGAGTTTGTTCCACCAGTACCCACAGCAACCATTTTAACTTTATTATTACTAGTGACAAACGAATAAGTTACTGGGTTTGGGTCAGTATATCCAGAACCGGCATTTGTTGTTACGTTTACAGAACCCAGTAGACCATATGTTCCTCCAACAGCCCATCCGCTTCCAAAATTCGAAGAAAAAGGAGAAATTGTCGGGGTTGCTTGTATTGCTGTATAATATGTTGTCGGCGAAGTATATGTATATGTCATGGCATTATAATTTGTGGTAGCTCCTATGGTAACAGTAATTTGGAAATTACCTACACCTGCAATTGTAATAGTCGTTCCAGTTATACTAGAGATTGCAGTATTAGATGAACATGTAACTGAACCCGATATAGTAGCAATTTCTGGATTAGTCGATGCATATGTAATCGAGGGTCCAGGTATATCAGTATTACTGGTAGTTATAGTATAAGGGGGTGAAGTCGTATAGGGAATCGTATATGTATTACCGTATATAAGCGGCGAAGGTATTGTAGGAAATGTGGTTATAGTGGGCGTTGCCGATACTATTTGTATAGTTTCAGATGGTTGACTTTTTTCTCCATAATCGCCATTTGCTGTAGCGGTTGCGGTGGCAAGTATTTGAAAATAACCCACACTATTTGTAATAAGAGATGTTCCGTAAGAATTAATTGTAGCTATTGTAGAAGGTGTAACCCCATCTGTAGCCACAATAGAATAAGTTAATTTTTGCACAGTATTATTTGTAATAGAAGCGATAGGCCCTGAAAATGAATATGGAGATGAAGGTTGACAAGTATATTGAGATAAAAAATTGGCAGTATTAAATACAATAATAGGCATTTCAAGTGCTATTGTAATAGTAGGTGATAAAATAGGTAATAATGGATTGATAGGGGCAGCACTATAATATCCATTAGTGGATGGTCCACAAGATGCTTGAATTTGAAATGTTCCAGTAGAATTTATAACAACCGATGGGTTTGATGTTGGCGATTGGGGGTTTGGTACAAGTGTTGCTACAGGTGTAGTAGACGCTACAACAGGATTTGAATTAACAATACTATATGTTAATGTTTGTGAAGGATCATTATTTGTCAAAGTGGCAGGAACAAAAATATACATAGAACCATATGTTGCAGATTTTACAAATGTTGGGGGAAGTGGAAATGTAATTATTGGCGTAGCCTGTCTAGTAGTATAACTTGTATATGTCACACCAGATGGTGGTGGGTTTGTATATACCAAACCAGAAGGATATGTATATGTCACGGCAGAAAAATTTGTAGTTTCTGATATATTAACTAAAATTTGGAATTGTCCTACACCTGTAATAGTAATCGTATTTCCCGATATTGTAGCAATTGTCGCGTCACTTGTTGAATACCATATTGAAGGCCCGTCGATATTTGTCGTAGAGATGCTACTAGGAGTAGGTATAATTCCTGGATATTGTTGCCCATAAACCCATGCCTGTGACGATAATGATGTTGGTGGAAAATTCCGAATAGTAGGTATAGCTTGCATTGTGTCGTATATTTGTGTAGATAGAGAAGGTGGAATTCCATTGTAATTTGTCGTATAGCTTACTTCTGTCATTATTTGAAAATGTCCGATGCCTACTATTGTTATCATTGTTCCAGATATTGTTGCAATCTTTGCATCACTACTTGTATAGTTTATATTAGGAGGAGGATTCGTATCCGTATTTGATGTTATCGTGCTTATTTTAGACGGATCAGGAGTAATCGTATATGTTTGTCCATATACCAATTTAAATGGTGTTACTCCTGTGGGTAGAATTATTTGAGGATACTGAAGAATTTCTGGATCTGCTTTTATTATAGTTAATACATCAGAAAGTGCAACATTAGAATTATAATCACCATAAGCATCAGCTGTTGCACATATCCTGAAAGAGCTAGTACCAGTAGTACCGCATGAGACAGTATTTAAAAACCATCCTGTGGGATCAATTGTAGCTACAGGAGATAGTTTAATCGATTTTATAGTGCTATCTGCTGTTACAATAGAATAAATTAATGTCTGCCCAGTAGGCTGCCCGGTATTATTTGTAACTGTTACGGCACCTCCAGTAAACTCATAGTAATCTTCAAATTTATATGTATATGGAGACTGTAAAGTAACTGTCGATGAAAACTCAATATTAGGTGTATCTTTATATACAGTAATTTGTAATGAAGTTAATGTAGTTCCAGTATAGTTTAGACTCGAAGATACTGTTGCTTCTATATAAAAAGTTCCGTATGAATTGAATACAAAAGTTGGGTTAGGTGTATTTGCTCCTGATGAAATAGTAGCAACTGCAGAACCGGTGGGACCCGTAGGACCCGTAATACCTGTAAGACCAGTAGGACCGGTAGGACCAGTAGGACCAGTAAGACCGGTATTGCTCATTATTTTGAAGTTTATTATATAATATAATAACTATAAAAATATATTTATTATTTTATTTACCTAATATATTTATTTACTGTAATGGTAATTATTGTATACTATATGTAACATTTTGCGTTGATGGGTCGCCTGTTATAAATTGGACAGGTACCAAATTATACGAAGTATCATATGTTGCGAATTGATCAACATTAAATGTAATATCTGGTGTAGCCGGTCCTGCAATATAACTTGTATATGTTACACCAGGTGCAGGTAAATATACCAAACCGGAAGGATATGTATATGTCACGGCAGAAAAATTTGTAGTAAGTGCTATTGTAACTAAAATTTGGAAATTCCCTACTCCTGTAACAGAAATAACCGTTCCTGATATTGAAATAATAGCTGGATTATCGGTTGAATATGAAACTATCTGCGCTGATGTAGCATCTGTATTGGATGTTGTAGGATATGGTATGTTATATGAGACGTCATATATAAAAGGAGGTGGCGGTGATATAACCAAGGTCGATGTAATAGTTGGCGTTGCTGGAGTAACATTAATAATACCGGAATGAATATTCCGCGCGCCATAGTCATAACCTATACTTGCTGTTTCTACAAGTATTCTGAAACTACCTACACTTGTTGTAGTAAGAGATGTACCGTCAGAAGAAATGGTAGCAACAGTTGACAAAATATCGTCATTATCTACTTCTACTGCTGAATATGTTAATATTTGGTTTCCAGGATTAGGTGTAATAGAAGCTATTGATTTTAACGATGTGAATGTATATGGTGTAGGTATTAAAGTATTACTATATGCATATAAATATGAGGTATTAAAATTAGCAGTATTAAATACAATGTTAGGGACTTTGTTGGTAACTGTAATATATGATGGAGATGCTGGAAATAACTGATTTGCGCCCGTATAATATCCATTGGTAGTAGGACTACATGATGCTTGAATTTGAAATGTACCTACAGAATTAATTGTAATAGATGCTGGGTTTGTTGGATCTGAGAAAGAGGCAGCCGGAATATTATTATTGGGGGAAGAAATAGGAATAATACTATAAGTTATTGTTTGCGATGGGTAGTTGTTTGTTATGATAGCGCCAGTAAAAGTATATGGAGAACCGAATACACCCGATGAAAAACGTTTTTGAATAAATGTAATAATAGGTGTAGCTATGAAGGTATAATAAGTAGATGGTGAAGGATATATTTGTGTAGCCTGTGTGTAATTTGTAGTTGCTGCTATTGTAACACTTATTTGGAATTGTCCTACATCCGTACTAGTAATAGTATTTCCTAATACTGTCGCTATTGTTGTATTGGTTGGAGTTAGTATACTATATGAAAATCCAGGATTTGGGTCTGTATTCGATGTTGCGGGGTATGTGGGATATGGTATTGTATATTTTTGAGGAGTTATGCTACTATATACCCATGAAGATGGTATAGCCAAAGTCGGCGGAAATGTAGGCGTAGCCGGATTAATAGTAATGGTCTTTGAAAATTCATGCCACGCGCCATAGTCTGAACCTTTACTTGCAGTTTGAGCGCATATTCTGAAACTACCTACACTTGTTGTAGTAAGAGATGTACCATCATAACTAATTGTAACAAAAGGTGAAGGTGTATCACTACCTACTTCCACTGCCGAATATGTTAATATCTGCACATTATTATTTGTAATAGAAGCTATAGTAGATGATGTTGGTAAAGGAGGTGGCGATGTAGGCTGCGGTAATGTAGAATAAGTATATCGGCTATTAAAATTAGCATTATTAAATACAATATTCGGGACTTCATTAGTAACTGTAATATATGGTGTAGATGCTGTAGATGCTGGAAGAAATTGTGTTGCTCCGGTATAATATAATTTAGGAAAGGATGCTCTACATGATGCTTGAATTTTAAATGTTGCTACAGAATTTCCTGTAGGATTAATTGTAACAGATGGTTTTGTCGGATCTAAGAAATATGCGACAATTGTATTAGGTGGGGATATACTAATAATGCTATAAGTTATATTTTGAGAAGAGTCGTAATTTGATATAGTAGCGGCAGTAAAAGTATAAGGAGAACCGAATATAGCGGATTTAACAATTGTTTGAGGGAATGTAATAACTGGTGTAGCCTGTCCTGCAATATAACTTGTATATGTCACACCAGGTGCAGGTGGATTTTTATATATCAAACCGGACGGATAAGTATATGTCACGGCATCATAATTTGCAGTTTTTGCTATTGTAACTAAAATTTGAAAATTACCTACTCCTTTAACATTAATAATCGTTCCTGATATTGAAATAATATCTGGATTATCTGTTGAATATGAAACTATCTGTGCTGATGTAGAATCTGTATTGGAGGTTGAAGGATATGGTATATTATATGAGCTATTATATATAAAAGGAGGTGGTGGTGATATAACTAACGTCGATGTAATAGTTGGTGTTGCTCTATTAATCTTAATAATATTTGATAAAGAACTACACGGTCCATAGTCAAGAGATGGAGTTTCAGCAGCTTGTGCATATATTTTGAAAATACCGAAACTATTTGTATTAAGAGATGTGCCATCAGAAGAAATTGTGGCTATAGTAGATGGTGTAACAGATGGTGTAACAGAATCTAATGTGCTATCATAGGTTACAATAGAATATGTTAATATTTGGTTTGTATTCGGTGGATTAATAGAAGCGATAGGTGGTGTTAAAGGATAAGTGTAAGGTGGAAGCGATGATGGACTATTATATACATATACATATGAGCTACTAAAGCTATTGGTATTAAATGTCACTTTAGGAATATCTATAGAAATTGTAATAGTGGGTGATAGTGATAACGGTTGCCCCTGAGTGACTGCTTTATAATATCCATTAGTAGACATAGGACATGATGCACTAATTTGAAATTGTCCCGTAGAAAGAATTGTAACATATGGATTTCCTTTGATATATTTAATTGATGCAACTGTTGAAGTTGTAGGATAAATACTATATGTTATTGGCTGGGTTGAAGGGTCATTATTAGTTACAGTAACGGGTATTAAATTATAATTATTGCCATAAATTAATGCGTTAACAAATTTTTTAGGGAATGTAATAACAGGTGTCGCTTTTATAGAAGTATAATAAGTTGATGGTGAAGGATATATATACGTAGCCTGTTTGTAATTTGTAGTTGGCGATATTGTAACACTAATTTGAAATTTTCCTACACCTATAATTTTAACAGTTGTTCCCGACACTGGCACCGAAGCGATATTTAAATTATCTTTATTTATTATACTATACGAAAATACAATATTTGGGTCTGTATTCGATGTTGTCGGATATGGTATGTTATATGAGTTACCATATATCCATGAACTTGGTATAGCCAATGTTGACGTAATAGTAGGTGTTGCTTGAGTAATAGTAATGTTATAGTATGCTTCATTGGCACTAAAGTCGTGGTTAATTGAGTTGCTGACTTGTGCATATATTCTAAAATTACCTACACTATTTACAATAAGAGATTCATTATTGGAAGAAATAGAAGCAACTGGAGAAAGAATATCACTGTCTATTTTTACCGCCGAATATCTGAATAATGATTGTGTTTGAACACTGTTATTAACTATTGCTATGGGTTGCGGTAGTGGATAGTTCAAATTATATGCATATGTAATGCTATTGATTAAACTGTTCGAAAATGTAATAATTGGAACTTTTGCTCCTACACTAATGGTTCTAGATATACACAGTTGACTTGGGGCTGTATAATTTTTATCGGCCGAAGCCAGACATGTAGCATTAACCTGAAATGTTCCTACAGAATTAATTGTAATAGATGGTATTTTATTATTTGCAAAAGAACCAATAGGAGGATTAGGACAAGAAATAGTAGTAATACTGTATGTTATTATTTGAGAAGGATCGTTGTTTATTATGGTTGCAGGAGTAAACGTATATGGGTTATTACCATATACCCACGAGTTAGGCAGTTTTGTAAGGAATGAAATAACAGGTGTTATTTGGGGAATAGTTACATAAAAATGTGCAGACGAACTATTAAAATTTTGAGTTTCGGGTGATAGAGCTTGTAATGTAAAGGAGCCAGCATTATTTATGTCAATCTGAGTGACTTGCCTCGACGGTGCCGGTGGTGTTAATAACTGAGCGATACTGTTACCACTCTGACTAAGTATAGTATACTGGATACTACTACTATCTGTATTATTAGACGTGACTCCTGTCAAGCTATATGGTGTAGGACTAATAAAAGTCCACGATGAACCAAAACCGACTGGAAAAGTAATAACTGGTGTAGCTTTTATAATAGTTATTATAGGCGATCGAACGCTCGTAATGCCACTAAGTCCATTAAAATTAGTAGTTGGAGGACATGATACATTTATATAAAATTTTCCAACACTTATTATAGTAACAATGTTCCCAGAAATAGTAGCAAAGTTTGGATTACTACTTGAATATGATAATACCAGTGCGGGATTATCTGTATTCGTTGTAGATACACCGAGTATTTGAAACGTGGATGCGGTATATACACTACTATATGTTACTTGTTTCATAAAAGTAGAACCGAATATAACTTGTGGTGTAGCTGGCAAAATAATAATCGGAATTGATAAAGCTGAATTCGGTGAAAAATCTAAACTAGTAGTTTCTATAACAGACGCTTTTATTTTAAATGTTCCAACGCTATTTATTAAAAGTTGTGTTGCTTCAGGATTTATTTTTGCAACAGTTGATGCTGATTCACCAGCAATCACACTAACAATTGAGTAAGATATATTCTGAATATTATTATTAACTGTTGCTATGGGTTGAGGTAGGGGATAATTCAAATTATATGCATATGTAATGCTATTGATTAAACTTTTCGAAAATGTAATAACAGGAATTTCCCGTGCAATTACTATTTTTGTTGAATCTATATTGTTAGCATTGTAATTTGTTGTTAAACTACATGATGCATTTATATTAAATGTTCCTACCCCATTAAAATAAAACGGTGTTGCAATATTAGCGACTGTCATAGGAATACCCTGTGATATAGTTCCGTAAATATATGGTGTTGAGCCATTTGTAGCAGAGACCGTTCCGTTACCTGAATATATATAATATCCCGAAACATTTTGTGTAATATTACCTAGTAACCATAAGGATATCGTATATGAATGTGCAGGATGAATCATAACAGAAAAGCCTGTTAAGTCAAAAATTTGAGGAGTTGTTACATTTGCAGGTATACTTATAATACTACATTTACTTGTTAATATAGATATATAGTTTACTGTTATATACATAGTACCGTTAGTGGTGCCAGTAGTTGTGCTTGGATAATAAGGTGCGTTTGAACCGCTTTTAATAACAAGGGTAGCATTTGCAAGCTGTGTTTCTGTTAGTATAACATTACATGAAATATTATACGTATATAGTGCACCTCCTGAAGCACCGACAGGAAGTTGAATAGAACTCAATGGATTATTTGTTAAATTTACTGGAAGTCTAGTAATTGTATCTTTTACAACTAAGTCACAAGCAAAATAGTTTGTAAGTCCAACACTTGCTGGATAAGCCAATGCTATAGAAATATTATTAATATATACATCATCCTTAGGGGTTAACAAAATTGCAGTTGAAAAATCTGGGAAAGAAGGATAAGTTGGGTTGGGAGAAGAAGAACTCGATGACCGACCTTTGGGAGTAATATATGTAGAGTAAGTAGAATTTATAATTACATTATGTGTATCAGATTGAACTGAAACAATATAGTAATTCTTAGGAATATTCGCGTTTAACTGTTGACAAGAAATATTGTTTAATAATCCATCATAAGCTGATTTTATAATTCCATAACTTATTTTTTGGAGATTGTTAGATTGCGGTGGTGAATATTGAACAGAACCGTAATTCTCACCACCAATAGTATTCGTATTATTGTATATTTTAGAAATGTTAACTACGTTATTATAAGGCACCGAATTAATAACATTATACAAAAGTGGTTGAACGTTATTATTGATTGTTGCTGGAACTAAGTTATATGGAACATCATATGTCGCTGCTGTAACAAACGGTTTAGGTAAAGTTGTAGGAAAAGTTATAATAGGTGTTTGCTTGTCTATAGTTATAATTGGTGATGATAAAGAAGTCGCATTGTAAATGCTTGTGCTATTACAATAAGCATTTATATAAAATGTTCCTGCCCCACTTATAGTTACATTTCCCAATGCGTCAATACTAGCAATTCCAGGTGGAGAAGCATTTATAATCGCGTAAATAATTGTTTGGGGTATACTACCCAGAGGCTGTATTGTAGGATTATAATTAATACTTGGAGTATAAAACGTATACGGAGTACCATATGTTCCTTTTGTAATTAAAATAGTAGATTGTATTATAGATGGTGTAGACTTAACAACGGTAAATGTGTTAGTATTGTATGTTATAGAATTATAATTTTGACTTAACTGTGGATTAAGTATGGTTGAAATTATTATATAAAATGGACCCATACCAGTTATATACACCACGGTATTCTTGGAATTTATAGAAATATCCGTTGTTATGTTAGCACTATAATTGTTGTTAGGTTTATAATTTAATAATATATTTTTACCATCACCTTTTTTTGTATTCGTATTTCCTATAGTAGCATTTGATATTAAATATGTTCTGCCGTATATTAGATATCTATCAAGGTTATTTGTAAAACTAATTGTAGGTGTAGATTTTGTTATTACAATGGGTACAGATAAAACACTTGATGCCCCATACTCTCCAAACCTTGACTGTAAGGCATATACATTAAAATACCCGGCATTTTGTAATAAAATATTGAATATATTTTTAATAGTATTGTTACTAAAAATAGAAGCTACATTTTTATATATGGCATTTGTATCATAAGCAACAGCAGTTTTTATTATATTATTAGAGTTTATAGTTTGTGTATCACTACTCGCAGATCCGGATAATATCTTGGGTAAATCATTATATTCATATGAATAAGGAGGTTGTATATTTACTGCTAGATTTGGATGAAGAAGAGTTTCTGTCATGACCTTATTACTACTTTCTCCCAAACCATTTCCATTATATCCATTTATATACGCAATATAAGCTGTGCTTTCAGTTAATCCCGTAAGTTTATATGTAAGTTGTCTATCTAAAAAATCAGGCATTATAGTATTTGTGGTCATTTCCGATATTATTTTATATTTTATATTATTATCTAGGTCAGTATATATCGCGTCATCAAATACAGGAACGGTATTAGTATATGGTATATCTCTACTTGAACTAGTAAATTCATCATAATTATTATTATCGTTATTATTATCGTAAGACAGAGAACGTGCAGTTCCTAAAATCAGTATTGAATAATAAGTTAGACTGTAATATGATACTTTACATAATGTACTACCAGTATCTTCCCATGAAAATGTAATACTATTTATATCATTATCTATTACAGTTAATATAGGTTTACCAGGAACAGTTCCCATACAACTATTAGTAACTTCTTTAATTTTTACATAGTAATTTCCGGCAATATTTGTTCCTTGGTATTTTCCAAGATTTGCTTCTTGTGCTCCTTTCGCGCTATAAAATGAGCTACCATTCATCGTCACAGTATCCGATACTAATTTTTTAAGGCGTGTTGAACCCGATACTGCCCCTTGTCTTCCAAATCCGATATTGTTTGGCTTGTAAATTGTTTCAGATAAGCATGGTTTATTATATAAATGGGTTGGTTCGTAGTTAACGGGAGCAACTACCTGTGGTCCATTTCGTAAATTATTTGGCCATAGTGGAATACCTTGTGCATCAAAATAAACACACCCTGGTGCTTTAGTCATTGATATATTTTGCTCATATGTTTGACATCTTTTTTCTAATTTGTCGTTACTATATGAAAAAAATGCCTGACTTTGAAAGGCAATTCCACTTTTAATTATATTTCCTTGTGGGGAACAATTAATACAGTTTGTATTATACACACCCGTCGCTACCTTATAAGCCGGGTTTGTTGGGTCATTTATTTGTGCTTCCGTTGCGTCATAAGGTACTACGCTAAATCCATTATTTTGTATTTGGACATCGATTCCCGCCTTTGAATAATTGTCGTCCTTGGTTTCATAACCGAATTTATTGTTTGAAATAATGTATGAATTTCCACCTTCCCCCGGAACACAAGCACAATCGGGTTTAAAATGGTATACGGTTAAACCGGGGCGATCAAGTTGAGAAATGGCGACAGACCTTGAATTATTAGTGCCACCTTTGTAGTCATATACGCGCAACTGTCTGCGCCAATGCTTTAAAGGTCGTGGTTTAAAATCGGGACCATTATAATCTTTGTCATTTATATTTGCGGTTTGTCCGTTAGCGTTTGGGCGATTCCAGCCGGGAATAATACTCATTCCCGTTGTTAGCTTTGTGGGATAATGAGGCACTTTTGTTGTAGTAAGCGTATCTGTATGTCTAAAATTTAGTGGAGCATTTATTCTTGTTGGGTGTTGATTGGGTGGCGGTGTAGCCATGTATATATATATGTATATATCTATTATATATAAATATATATTGCGTTAATTGTATTTTTGGAGTAATAATATACTATTTTTTGAATATTGTTATATAATTGTAGTATCTTAAACGCAATGTTATGGTTAATCAAAATATGTAAAAAGAACTTTACTCATTTTAATTAAAGTACACATATTTGTTGTATTAAAATTAATACTGTGTACATTGCCATCATCGTCATATTGTTCCATACCTGTCAAGAGTCCTTCTATATCTGTTTTCATAATAGGGTAGTTTTCCGCCAAAAGCAGCAAATTTGTATATAAATCATATAAAGCAACCCGACCATTACTTATTCCAGTTAGTAAACTTTCATTTATAGTTTTTTTATACTGTGATATTATATCAAATGTTTTTTTATCAATCGAAAATGATAAAGTTAAAAGACATGCTGTATCTAAATAACCGAAAAATTGTTTTAAAGTTTTTATAATATTTTTAGTACCTGGTATATATATAAAAGATAATGGATCATCCTCATCACATATTATAGTTTCTGCTTCTGCTAATTTTTTAAATATATATGATAGAAAAAATATATATCTTTCTTGTGCTATAACATCAGTTTGAAATTCACCTCCGATATTAGGTATTGTTTTAGTATAAAAAAATGTATTGTCATATTGTATTTTAAACTTAGGTGAACTTATAAAATTTTTTATATCACTATCTGAAATACCGCATGTATAAAAAGTATGTAATACACATAAGGCTTTATCAAATTTACCTAATCTTAAATTATTAAAAAAATCTCTTATAAAAATTTGTTTTTTTTCTTCAAACGCCCCACCCTTTAATATTCTTTTCCTACTTTTATTTTTACTTTTATTTTTTCTTTTAATACTTTTTCTATTACATTTATTTTTATATTTTT
>SXGR01143641.1_pt1 | contig 33704 bp, 26 predicted proteins | sample 3174711 | NCBI WGS metagenome assembly SXGR01 (sample SAMN11356860, study PRJNA531348) | freshwater metagenome | isolation source: freshwater sample F1-60 | place: China: Fuxian Lake, Yuxi | collected 2017-12-25 | reverse complement strand
TCGTGCGGCAGTTGAGTCTGGGGCGCGTCGCCTCGCTCGCTTTGGACTCGCAGCGGTCAGCAGAGCCGACGCGCTGCGATTGGCTGTGTTTCACCGCGCTGCGTTCGATCTCGGACCGAGTCGACAGGACTTGAGCGCTCGAACAAATGCACAACCCCCACCATTGCTGGTGGGGGTTGATTGCACACACTGAGGAAAATGGACTCGGAGTGCGCTCTGCGCACAACGCGATCACGCGCGGCGACGGCGGCCAACGAGGCCGGCGAGACCGAGGAGCGCAACTGCGCCTGGGGTTGGCAGGGAGAAGAGACCTTCTCCGAACTGCACTGGCGAACCCGCGATGCCGTCGTTGTATCCAACCTTCATGAAGAAGGTGCGACCTGCGGTGTCATTCGTCGCGAGGACGAATTGGCCGAGGAGAACCTGGCCTTGAGCATTCACGCGACCCTGAAGGTTCGGTGGGTTCGAGTTGAACCAACCAGCCACGCCAGCGGTCGCGCCGTCTGGGATACCGGTCTGGTTGAGGCCTGCGGCGCCCCAGCCTGGGTCACCGTTGGTCGAGTTGCCCGAGGCAAAGCCCGTGCCGCCACCGATGCAGACGAACGAGTCGGCTGCGCCTGGTGCGAGAACGAACTGTGGGTTCCAAGTACCAGCTGCGGTCGAAGGAACGCCACCGTTGAGCGCGTCCGCATGGACGAAGCCCTGCAGTGACGAGCCCGCTTGCGCGTGGATCTGGAAGGCGTTGAGGACGGTGTCGGTTGCGCCGCTGAAGTTCCCGTACACCCGGTACACATTGTACGCACCAGATGTCAGAACCACGGAGTAACCAGTGAAGGTGGCATTCGCCGAAGCGACAATGCCCGCGAGTGCGGCCGAGGCCAAAACGATATTCCGCATTTTCTACTCTCTGCTCCTCTCATGCTGAAGGGAACCAATCCGACGCCGCATGAGAAGGGCGCCAGTCGGGTGAACGAAACTCAACCAGGGGCGGCTGAGGAAATCGTTACGAAAAAGAATACGGGAATGCCTACGGGTCAACCAAACGGATTGACTGAGATGTGCAGGCCCCTTTGAACTCTCTCTCGCTTCGCATCAGAGTAGGGCTCCTTTGCGAACATCAAGAAACTAGCGCGCGCCTGAGGCTAGGCAAATGATTCTTCGGAAACCCGCACAAAAATCCTCGCGCACGCTGTTGAGGAGCGGCGACCTCAATGCCCAAGCTGGGGGTCAAAAACCATACGCAAACGCATGAATCGCAGGGAATTGGGTCACTCCCGCCCAGGAAGCGCGCCTGAAAATCTCACTCGCGCAATCGCGAAATTATAGGATGCCTTGGATCAAAAACGAGAACCTCCTCCGCGGCAGCCACGATCGCTCAAGCCCCGTCCGGAGTGAATCGATGCGAGTCACCCCCGCCTGTCAGAACGATCTCCCTCAGAGAATCGCTTGTCGCGCACGGTCGCGCCGATCCTGACGACTTTGGTTGCGCTCGCGCGCGTGGCATTCGACCGCGAAGGATGGAGGCACGCTTACGCGCGACGCGCTCCGTCATGCGGCGCATCTCTCCCCAACGAAGCACGCGTGCTCAAGCAACGGCGGAAAGTCAGCGGGGATTGGCGCACTCACGCGCAACACGGCCATTGGATTGTTCACGCCGCGCGATTCACTTGAGTCTTCGGTGGACCTTGCGCGGAGGCAGTGGCAACTCACGCAGCCCGACATGGCGAACGACGAAGGCTTGACCATGCACACATCTTTGCTTCGCGCTGGGATCCGCGGTGAGGATTTGTTCGATGCTGCACAGCGCGCGCTCGACAGACTTGCGCCCACGGCGCGCGAGTATTGGCAGCACCTTCTCGATCCCTACTGGACTCCTGGTCATGCCCAACTCGGGAGCGGAACGGTGTGGATCTGTTTGGCACAAGCGGCGTGGGTAGTGCGAAAGTGTCCGACAGAACCTAGTCTGCGCGCAACAGCAAGCCTGAGTCAGCAGAAGCACGCCTATGCACGCATCGCGTCGACGCACAAACTTTGGATCCGTTGGATTCGTCTACTGCGTTGCGGTGGTTGTGGTGGCCCTTGCGAGCGTGAATCGGCCGAACAACCTGCTGGTGTGGATCTTTGCCGCGATGCTCGTGGCGTTGCTCGTCTCGGGCGTGGTGAGTGGCGCGATGCTGCTGCGATTGCGTGCGCATCGGATCGAGCCTCGTCGCGCCCGCGTGGGCGAGTTGCTTGTCATTCGATACACGCTTGAGAACACGGCGCGATTCATGCCCGCGTTTGATCTACATGTCGAGGAGCGGGGACTTCCGCTTGGCCTCGTCGCCGCTGGTGAAGCATGGGTGCTGCATTGCGGACCTGGCGACACCGTGCATGCGGAAGCAGTGCTGCGACCCTCCCGACGCGGACTCCATCGCTTACCGAGCTTCGAGGTTTGGTCGTCGTTTCCGTTCGGGCTTCTGCGAAAGCGGTTGATCTTCGAACGACCGAGCGATGTGCTCGTCGAACCCGAAGTTGTCCCGTTGCTTCCAACGCTGCTCGCACGCGTCGCACGCGGCGGACTGATGGGCGGTGTTCGCGCTTCGGTGGAGGTTGGTGGCGGCGAAGATTTCTTCGGCGTGCGTGAGTATCGTTCCGGTGACAGCGTGCGTAACATCGCGTGGAAGCGCCTCGCGGGAACGGACCAACTCGCGACGATTGAACGATCGCGCGCGGTGCCGCCGCGTGTTCGGGTTGTGCTCGATTTGCGCCGCGCTACTGATGCGCTGCGCGTCACGGGCGGCGTTGATCCGCGCACGCTTGAAGAGGACGCGATCACGCTTGCCGCGTCGCTCATGGCGCTCGCGGATCGCCAGGGAGATGAGTTCGGACTCACGGTCCTCGGTCTTGAAGTGGCGGCGATCCCTCTGCGAAGAGGCCACTTTCATCGCGCCAAGGTGCTCGCGGCACTCGCCGCAATCGACCTCGATCAACCGCGCGACGCGTCGGCTTCGCTTCGCGACAGCGCGGAGCGCGCAACGATTCTCTTCGTGCATCCGGATCGTGCCGACACCACCGTGGCACCGAGCGTCGGTTGGAACTTCACCGCGAGCCAACTCGCGACCTTGCGGTTGCCGCTTGAGCGCGGAGGTAACGCGTGACACTCTTGCGTCAGCACCGCATCGCAGCGTTCTTGCTTGTGCTCCTGAGCATCGCGGCTTTCGCGACGAGTCAGAAGGACCTCGTTCTCCTCGTCAGCGGAGGCGCGTTTGCGGTCTTGAGTTGGTATGTGACCGAGGGACCGCGTGGACGCACGCTTCCTGCGCTCGTTTCCAACAGTCTGATCCTTGTGCTGCTCGCGTGGACGCTGGTGAGCGTTCTCTCTGAACTTGACCTGACGGATTCAACCGCCGTACTCGGTCGATTTCTTCTCTGGCTGTTGGTCATCAAACTTTTTTCCGCGCGCACCGTGTATGAAGATCGCCAACGGCTCACGCTCGCGATGATGCTGGTTGTCTGTGGCTGCTTGGAAACCGTCGAGTTCATCTTCGCGGCGCTCGTGTTTCTCTTCCTCGCGCTGAGCATCTGGACGGCCATGCTCTGGCGATTGCAGGCGAGCTACGAAGCCGCGCGCGCGTCTCGTCGCCGCGATGGAGCGCTGCTTCCGCCGCCGCTCGAGGTCAGCGTCGGGCGACGAGTCTTGCCGCAGTTCCGGCGCGTGGCGGTCGCCTCGATCCTCGCGATCTTCGTGGGGAGCGTGCTGGGATTCACGCTTTTCCCGCGATTCGGGGAGTCGCGTGGCGGCCGCACCGACAGTGAGTCGGTGAGTGGGTTCAGCGATCGAGTCGACCTCCTTACCAACGAGCGCATCAACGAAAGTCGGCGTGAGCTCTTCACGCTTCGATGGCTCGATCCTGCTGGAGAAGCGTTGCGATCGAATCGCCCGATCTACCTGCGAGGCGCCGTGTTAGATCGGTACGACCCAGTCACGCACCGTTGGGAGGCGCTCCGAACCTCGAACGCGATTCGAGCCATGCGAACCCCGAGAGACTCGAAGTTTGTCGCGCTCGGGCCGGGCATTCCCGATACGACAGGAGGCGTGTGGACGGCGGAAATCACGATGCGATCGCTCGCGACGAGCGTGCTCTTCACGGTGTATGCGCCATTCGCAGTCGCGACGGATGAGTCGTATTCAGTCGCGTTTGATCCGGCCACGCTGCTCCTTCGGGATGTCGGGACGGATCATGTCGGTCGGTACTGGTGGTACGCGCTGCGCGTCCAGCCGCAGCCGTCGCCACAGATGATGGAGTCGTTGCAGGGGAGCATTGATCCCCCTCGAAGCAATGTGTCATTTCCGGTCGCGGGGTTGGAGCCGATCGCGCGAGGCATTCTCAAGGAAGCGAGCCTCGCGGGACTTCCGACCGCGCAGGATGTTCGCGACGATCCTTCGCTGCGTTGGATGCGAAATCGCGAAACCGCGCGCGCAATTGCGGGTTGGATGCGAGGGGGTCGATTTCAGTACACGACCGATCTCACGGAGTTCCGTGTGGAGCGGGACGAGGACCCGATACTTGCGTTCCTCGAGCGCCATCGCTTCGGACACTGTGAGTACTTCGCGAGTGGGCTTGTGGCGGTGCTTCGGACACTCGGCATCGAGAGCCGTCTCGTGACGGGATTTGTCGCGATTGAGTACGACGACGCGCTTGAGCAATACATCCTGCGCGAATCCAATGCGCACGCTTGGGCCGAAGTGCGAACCGGAGATCACCAATGGACCGCATTTGATCCCACACCCGAGGAGTCTCTTGTCCAAATCAGCGAACGAAATCGCTCATTCGTGGACAGATTCCGTTGGATCTACGATCGCGTGGAGTTCCTGTGGAACAGTCGCGTGGTCGCTTACGACAGCGCCGCGCAGGCGACAATTGCGGATCGCGTGCAATCGGAATGGAGAACTGCTGCGCGTTCTGGGTATGACGCGTTCCGCGCGGAAATGCGTGCGCTTGTCGAACGATTCTCGCTTGGTCGCGCGGCGTTGTTCTGGTTCGGTGCGATCGGACTCGCGATCATCGCAGCATTCGCGGCGTGGTTCGTCGCGCGTCGGCACTCGTTGCAGACGCAGCGTCGTGCCGGCCTTAGCTCACTCCCGCCCCAAGAGGCGAGGATGATCGCGCGGGACGTCGCGTTCTTCGCGGATGCACTCGATCTTCTCGAGCGGGCCGGAATCCCAAAGCCAGCGCCACGCACCCCGAGGGAGCATGTGCAGACAGTCGCGAATCGCGCGCATGCCGCGGGTGTCGCATTCGAGCGACTTGTCGAGCGGTTCTATCAAGTCCGATACGGGGGGCATCGGCAGTCGAATAGTGATAGGGAAGAAACCCGAGATGCCCTCGATCGTCTGAAGTCGGCGCTTCTGAGCGGACGATGATGGCGCACAGGTAATGGCTCGTCCGGCGCAAACGTTGCGTGGAGACGAGAAGGCGCTGAGTCCGCGGAGTTCTCACGCAAACGCGCAAGATTCACGCGAGTCGCTTCGGTGTAAAGCCGATGAGCGGCGACGGAGGTCTTTGAGCATCCGCGGACTGTTTGTTTGCTCCGCACCTTGGAGGAATGCTGTGCCCGCTTCACGATCTCGAACACATGAATGGCGTCGCTCGCTTGAACAACTGCTTGAGCGGGACGGCGCGTTGGAAATCGCCGTTGCCCGACATGATGCCGCGCCGCGCGGAACGCCAGGCGGAGACTTGGTGTGGCGTGTGCGCGTCGTGGGATTGACAGAACAACAACTCATTGTCGAAAGTCCCTTCGCGCTCGGTCGCCCGCTTGACATCGCGCCGGGGACGGATCTGCTCTGCGCGATCGCGATCGGCCAGAATCGATGGATGTTCCGTTCGCGCACGCTCGGGTACGCGATGCCATACGGCGGAAATCGCTCCACGACGCGTGGACTTCGTTTGGAAATGCCAACGATTGTCGAACGATGTTCACGACGCGCGCAGCGTGTGGAAGTCGCGGACCTGCGATTGCCGAAAGCGCAAATGTGGCCACTCATCGATCCGCGATCGGTGCTCCTCGCGGAGCGCGCCAATGAACTGGCGTATGCAGCGGCGCTGACTGGAGAAGCCGCGCCGCCTCCCAATGATGATCTTCTTCCAACCGTCGGGCCATGCTTTCGCGCGACCGTTATGAACATCGGCGGAGGCGGTCTCGGGCTCATGCTTGATGCGAGTGATGCCGCCGCGCTCACGCGCCATCGCCTTTTCTGGTTTCGATTTCAACTCGCAGATGGCGTCGGCGTTCCGATTTGCGCGTCAGGGCGCGTCGTGCATACGCATATCGACAGCACGCAATGCACCTACGCCGGTGTCTCCTTTGAATTCGCTTTCAACCCGACCCACCAACGGACCGTCGCCGACCAAATCGCGCGCGCGATTCATCATGTGCAGCAGGAACAGACCGCGAGGAAGACCGATCTTTAGTCGTGCATCGAGCGCGAAGAGGGCGTGAGGCGGGAAAGCGCGCGGACCTTCGCATGGGTTTCGGCGACCTCGGCGACTGCCTCGCTTTCCGCCACGATCCCGCATCCAGCGTGATAGCACAACTTTCGATGCGCGTTCGGCGCGACTTTCGCAGACAGTTGCGCCGTTCGAATCGCGACATTGAACGCGGCCGTGCCTGAACGGGAGATGAATCCCATGGCGCCGCAATAGAAGCCGCGCTGCGTCGATTCAAGTTCATCAATGACCTGCATCGCGCGAACCTTGGGCGCGCCCGTCACCGAGCCTGGAGGAAAAGTCGCGCGCAACACATCAAGCCAAGTCGTGTTGCTGCGTAACTGCGCGCAGATCTCCGCAACCCCGTGATGCACCGTGTGATGGGTTTCGAGAAATCGACCATCGGTGACGCGGACGCTTCCGACTTCCGCGATTCTTCCAAGATCGCTGCGCATGAGATCGACGATCATCGCGAGTTCCGCCGCATCCTTTGCGCTGTCGAGTAGTTCGGCAGCGTGGACCTCCGAGGGTCGGGTTCCCTTGATTGGGCGCGTGGTGATGTGGCCGGTTGCGTCAATGCGGACGAACAGTTCGGGGCTCATCGAGACGACCGACGCATCGTGGGGGAGATCCATGAGCGCGCCAAACCACGAACCATTCGTGGTGATCGCCGCGTGCGCGAAGGATCGGACGCAACCCGAAAAGTTCGCGTCGAAGCGCCGAGCGATGTTCGCCTGATACACATCCCCAGCGTGGATGTAGGCGAGTGCACGGTCGACTTTGCTCGCGTAATGCGAGTCTGACTCCTGCGGGGTGAGTTCGTGAAGCGTCCACGGCGCACGCGCGGCATCGATCGTCAGTGGGGGAGGGTTGCCGACCGGATGGACCGTCTGGCTTGCGTGATGGAAGCACCACGCATCGTCGCACCAATGCAGTACTGCGCGGGGAGCCTCACGCGTTGCGCGGTGTCGAGACACGACGCGGTCTTCGAAACTCTCGGCGAGTGCGTATCCCAGTGCGAGCAGCCAACCGCCCGTGAACGGCAAGGCATCGGGGCGCGCTTCGGGATGCCTCTGCTCGTGTGATGCGCGTGGAGTTCGAGCGAGCGCTGCGTCAAGCGCCGCGAGTGTCCCTTCGCGCGAGTCGGCTGCTGCGAGGACAATCGTTTCGCTCGGTCGAGCGAGAATGGACCATTGGTTCTGAGCGTTGCATGCGCCGCCGCTGATGAGCGCTGCGAGCGGCTGCTCTCGCGGCCACGCCAAGAGCAGGTCTGCAGCGCATCGTGCAGGACGCGATTGCGAAGGGAGGAGAGAACTCGACACTTCCTTCATGGTAGGCGCAAGGGCTGTACACTCGTCGATTCACTGCTGCGCGCACCGCAGCACCCGCACTCACAGTTAGGAAGTGTCCGATGGCGAGCACCATGATGGCGAAGAACGCGAAGAAGTCGTCGAAATCCTCCAGCAAGATGACCTACTACTTCGGCGAAACGAAGTGCGAGGGCAATGCAAGTCAAAAGCTCCTGCTTGGCGGCAAAGGCGCGAACCTTGCAGACATGGTGTCCATCGGTCTTCCGGTCCCGCCAGGATTCACCATCACGACCAACACGTGTGCCGCGTACTACGAGTGCGGCGGGAAGTTGCCGAAGGGATTGATGGAGGATGTTCGCAAGAATGTGAAGATGCTCGAGAAGGAACTTGGCAAGAAGTTCGGCTCCGCTTCCAATCCACTCCTCGTCTCGGTGCGGTCCGGCGCGGCCGTTTCAATGCCTGGCATGATGGACACGGTTCTCAACCTCGGGCTCACCGACGAGGTTGCGGCGGGACTCGCGAAGCTCACCTCGAATGAACGGTTTGCTTACGACGCCTACCGTCGGCTCATCAACATGTTTGGCGATGTCGTGATGGGTGTCGATCATCATCACTTCGAAGCTGCGTTCAGCGCCATCAAGACCAAGTACAACGCGAAGGAAGACACGCTCGTCCCGACTGCGGGTCTTCGTGAACTTGTGGAGAGTTACAAGCAGGTCTACCGCGAGCATGTTGGCTCGCCGTTTCCACAGGATCCGATGAAGCAACTCGAACTCGCGATCTGCGCCGTGTTCAAGAGTTGGAATGGCGACAAGGCCATCAAGTATCGCCGTATTGAAGGCATTCATGGCCTCAACGGCACCGCCGTCAATGTGCAGGCAATGGCGTACGGGAACATGGGCTCGGATTCGGGAACTGGTGTTGCGTTCACGCGCGACAACACGACCGGCGAGAATGTTTTCTACGGAGATTTCCTTGTCAATGCGCAGGGCGAGGATGTGGTGGCGGGTATTCGCACGCCACAGCCGATCGCACAGATGGCGAAGGCATTGCCGAGCGCGTACAAGCATCTTCTCAAAGTGCGACAGAAACTAGAGAAGCACTACAAGGACATGCAGGACATCGAGTTCACCGTCGAGCGCGGGAAGCTCTACATGCTCCAAACTCGCACGGGCAAGCGCACTGCGCAGGCGGCGGTGCGCATCGCCGTCGAGATGGTGAAAGAGAAACTCATCGACGAGAAGGCCGCGCTTCGCCGCATCAATGCGAGCGAATTGACGAAGCTGCTGCTCCCGTTCTTCACCGCGAAGGACAAGGAAGGCGTGGTGACGCTGACGAAGGGACTCGGCGCAAGTCCGGGCGCGTCGACGGGTAAACTCGCTTTCACCGCTGCCGAAGCGGTGGAACGAACGCGCAATGGCGAGCAGGTCCTTCTCATTCGCGCCGAAACGAGCCCGGAAGATGTCGATGGCATGCATAGCGCCGTTGGCATTCTCACTTCGACCGGTGGAAAGACGAGTCACGCAGCGGTCGTCGCCGTCGGTTGGGGGAAGTGCTGCGTCGTTGGCGCGGGTGAACTCTCGATTGATGCCGCGAAGGGCAAGCTCTTCGTCGGCGGCCGATCGTTCGGACGCGATGACGTGCTCTCGATCGACGGAAGCACGGGCGAGGTGATGGTTGGTGCGGTGAAGGCGACAATTCCGGACAAGATTTCGCCCGCGTTGGATCAACTCCTGAAGTGGGCGGACAAGGCCGCGACGATGAAGGTGCGCACGAACGCGGATTCGCCCGAAGACGCGCGAAGGGCGCGAGACTTTGGCGCAGTCGGCATCGGTCTTTGCCGCACGGAACACATGTTCTTCGGTGGCGATCGCATCCGCGCGATCCGCGAGATGATTCTCAGCGAGAGCGTCGAGTCGCGACAGAAGGCACTCGCAAAGCTGCTGCCGTTCCAGCGTGCGGACTTCACTGGCATCTTTACTGCGATGCACGGTCTGCCTGTCACGGTGCGTCTGCTCGACCCGCCGCTCCATGAGTTTGTTCCACATGATGCGGTGCAGCAGGCAGAGCTTGCCAAGGAGATGGGGCTGAGTCTCGAACATGTGCAACGCCGCGTGAAGCAACTCCACGAATCGAACCCGATGCTTGGTCACCGCGGTTGCAGACTTGCAATCTCCTACCCAGAGATTCTGATCATGCAAGTGCGCGCGATCGTCGAGGCGACGATCGCCTGCAAGAAGAAGAAGGTCGACGCGCGCCCAGAGATCATGCACCCACTCGTGGGAACACAAGCGGAGCTCGCGCAACTGCGCAAGCTGACCATCGCCACGATCGCAACCGTTTGTGCGGAGCACGGCGTCAAAGCGACCGGCAAGAGTGGGCTCAATATTCCCATCGGAACGATGATTGAGATCCCGCGCGCGGCTGTGACGGCCGATGAGATTGCGCAAGAGGCTGACTTCTTCAGCTTTGGCACGAATGATCTCACTCAGATGACTTTCGGTTTCAGCCGCGATGACATTGGTTCTTTCCTACCGACTTATCTCGCTCAAGGGATGCTCGAGAAGGACCCGTTTAGTTCGATCGATAAGGATGGTGTCGGCGCGTTGGTGTACATCGCGTGTGAGAAGGGCCGTGAGGTCGCCAAGGCGGAGAAGAAGGCCTTCAAACTCGGTGTCTGTGGCGAGCATGGTGGTGATCCAGCGTCCATCAGCTTCTTTCAGAAGTGTGGATTGGATTATGTGAGTTGCTCGCCATTCCGCGTGCCGGTTGCACGCGTGGCGGCCGCGCAAGCGAGGCTCGACTGAGTGGGAGCGCGGAATTCTGCCCCACGAAGCGTGCGGACAAATTCCATCTCTCCCTTTGGACTCCGACGGGCCGAGTGAATCGGCACCGTCGGCGACTTGGTTCCGTGCGTCCTCGAGTGTTCGCGCGGGATTTGATCGGCATTGCTCGAAGTCTGCACCTGCCTGGCGCTTGAATCCTTTTTGAAGAGTGGGAAAAGTCCGCACAGTTCGCAGTCTGGTCGGTGTGAATCTTGCGCGATTGCTGCGGATTCTGCCGTCGTTCGGCGTCGTGCTCCAGTGCATTGGATTTTCTTCGTCCTGAATCCGAAAGGCTGACGGGGACTCTGCTTTGTCACGGTGCGTGCCGTGAGGTGTGGAGCGCCAGCGAGCAGGTCGAATCTGACCGCTAGGACAGACAGACTTCAATCTCACGGAGGATCGCATGGATTTGCGAACCGGAATCTTCCCAACGCCCGCCAGAGACGGCGCGCGAAAGGCGACTGATGTCTCTCGCTCACGATTGAGCGCGCTCGCAGTGTGCGGCGCATGCCTTGGCTTCTCGCTCGCCGCAAGTGTGAGCGCGCAAGGGATTCCCGCCGAGCCAGAGATTGAGTTTTCGGCAATTGACACCCTGATGTTGTGGGAGGAGTCAGAGGGCGGAAACGGTCATTGCTATGCGATCATTCGCGAGCATGGAATGCTGCGATGGGATACGGCGGTCGGGCTCGCCCACGCGATGGGTGGAGAACTTGCTTCGCTGTCGACGCGCAACGAATTCATGTGGGTCTTTGAGAATGTGGTGGACAATCCTCTGGCATGGTCTGGTGCCGCGGGCCCTTGGATCGGCGCGTATCGCGACCCCACGCCCGAGGAGGCAAGCGATCCAACCCTTGGATGGCACTGGGTCGACCAATCGGATTGGAGTTTCTCTCCGTGGGATCTCAAGGTCGGCAATCCGCCGAATCAGAATTGCCCTGGGCAAGATGAGTGCGTGCTTCGATTCGCGGATGCGGAGTGCAACGGATTCCCGATGCCCCAGACCGAAGATCGCACCATCAACGACGCGTGCGTCGCGTGTTCTGCAACCGAGTTTGATCCCTGCACGGCCGTGATCGAGTTTGATGCGGATTGCGATGAAGACGGCGTCGTTGATTTCGCGGAAATCGTCTTCGGCAGTGCCAGCGACAGCAACCTGAACTGGATCCCCGATCACTGCGAATGCCTTGGCGACTTTGACGGCGACGGCGCGGTTGGCGCAGCCGATCTCGCGGCGCTGCTGCAAGACTGGGGAGCATCCGGAAACTCAGTCGCAGACCTCAACGTGGATGGCGCCGTCGATGGCGATGACTTCTCCATCTTCATGTCGCTCTGGGGTGTGTGCGAACACTGCTCCGTGTGCTAGCGGCTACGGGGAGACCGAGTCCTTGACGAATCTCACGCGACCCCAATACTTTGGATCGTGCATGTCGATTTGCCACTGCGGACTCCACACCCAATTGTCCTCTGGTTTTCCTGCGACCTTCTTATAGGGGACGGGCGGTGTGGAGGGAGCCGCATCGACCGGGGGAGCGGGTTGGGTGTAGCTGTCGTTGATCGGAGGAGTCGGCGCGCTCTTCGTCGGAGTCGATCCTTCGAGCGTCGTGGTCCACTGCACGCGCGAGAAATTCACGCGCCATTCGTCACCGATCTTTGGTGCCGCCGCAGCGCGCGCCTTCTCGCGAAAACTCGGAAGGGACAGCGTCGGTGGTTGGAATGCGGCCCACGGGATCGCCCATTCGAGCGTCCACGCGCGATCAACATCGCTCGCGTCGTTGAGCGTTCCATCGAGGTGGATTGCCGTGCGGAGCCCCTCCGCATTCCACGCATGTTCCGCAGGCCCATCCTCCTTGTACCGCTTGTGAAGGTAGAGATCGAAAATCGTCCCGATCGCATTGACTTCGATCTCGTAGTACTCGCGTGTGTCCCCGTCAGGATCAAGGAAGACTTCGAAGTCATTGTCGTGAAAGACGATCTCATCATGCGACTTGAGTGTCGCCCAGAGGTGCGGCTCTCGAAGTTCTGCCGCGATGTAGAAGTGCGTGTGATCCCACAGCATTTTCACGCGAGTTCGAAATCGCGGTGCTGGGAGCGAGGGGCCTTGAATATCGAGAAAGTCCTCCGTCCACGGCGCCGCGATCCAACCTGCGTCGTCCAACTTGCCATCAAGGGTTGGCGCCGTCTTTGTCAACGCGCAGGCATACTCGCGCGGCGGAGCCGTGATGGGACGGGGAGTGGTCGGAGACGCGGCCGGAATGGGTGCAACTCTGGGAGCCTCCGAAGGAGGCGCAAACTGGGGGAGACTGATCCAGAGAATGCCCAACGGCGTCAGCGTGATGGAAACGCTTGGAAGCCGATGGAGTGCAACGGTTGCCATCTCTAAAGCGTACCCTAGACCGCGCGTGAAGATTCATCCGAAGGGAGAATTGCTCGGCTGCAGGTCCGCGCTATGCTCAGTTGTCACGCACCTCGAGGAATCGCTTGGAACGCTCCGCTCTTACACCCGGTCATCGCAGCAGCGCTTCACGAATCTTTGAGGAGATCGGTGTCGTTCCGCGAGATGAAAATCTCTTTCATGAGGCGGCGGAGCGATTGCTTCGCGCTTCGGAAATGGTTGGACTCAAGCACCATCAGCAGATCATTCTCGCGCAGCCCAAGAGTGAGGTGATGGTTCACTTCCCCGTCCAGATGGACGATGGGAAGCACCGTTTGTTCAAGGGATACCGCGTGCAGCACAACGATGCGTTGGGCCCGTACCTCGGCGGCACGCGATTTCACCCGCGGCTCTCCCTCGACACCGTCAAGGGGCTCGCGGTGCTCTCGACGCTGCGGGCTTCGTTGGTGCGAGTTCCATTCGGCGGTGCGTTTGGCGGTGTGCGGTGCGCGATGAGTGAGATTTCAGAGGACGAGCGGCGGCGCGTTGTGCGGCGTTACTGCAGCGCGATTTCGCATCAGGTTGGTCCGGCGCATGACATCGTGGGCCCTGAATCGGGCGCCGACAGCCAGACGATGGCGTGGTTTCTCGACACGCTTGCGCAGACGACCCCTGAGCCATCGCGACAGGATCAGTCTCGCGCGGTGGTAGGAAAGCCCGGCGAACTTGGCGGCCTCATGCCGCGCGGCCGAGCTGCCGCGCTGAGCGCGGTCGCGGCGCTCGACACGCTTCTGCCGGATCTCGATGTCAATGCAGACGGTGCGCGCGTCGCGATCATGGGATTTGGTGCCGTTGGGAGTGCCATTGCGCGTGCGCTGACGGCGCGTGGAATGCCGGTCATCGCTGTGCTGACGCAGTCGTGCGCGGTCGCAAATGCGCACGGCATCGACGCCGTTGCGTTGCAAGCTCACCACGCGCGAACGGGTGGTGTGGAGAACTTTGAGGGTGGAGATTGCCTCACTGAGGATGAGTTCTGGCAGATTCCGACAGAGGTGCTAGTCGTCGCAAGCCCTGAGAGATCGATGGACGCGCTTCGTGCTGCGAAGGTTCGCGCGCGTGTCGTTGTCGAAGCGGGGCTTGCGTGCACAACCCCTGCGGCGGAGGATGTGCTACTCCAGCGGTGCATCGACTTGTTCCCTGACATCCTCTGTTCGTCGGGCAGCGATGTCGCGCACTTCCTTGAATGGAACGGACTTCGATCGCAGCCAGGCATCCGTCGTGAGGATGTCGAGGAACATGTGCTCCGGCACGCGCTGATGGCGGCGCGGCGCGTTCGGGTGGCTCGAATGAAGTATGAGTGCGATTGGAGACTCGCGGCACAATGCTCCGCGCTCGAGCGAATCGCCCGCGTGTATGAATTGCGCGGCGTCTTTCCATGAACACACGAGAGTCGTGCCATGACCATCTTTGCCAAGATCATCGCCGGTGAGATTCCATGTCATCGCGTCTACGAAGACGCGCATGTGCTTGCGTTTTTGGATGTTGGTCCGCTCTCGCTCGGGCACCTCTTGGTGGTGCCCAAGGAAGCCAAGGCATATCTGCACGAATTGTCGGATGAGAGCGCTGCCGCGATTGGGCGGGTACTCCCACGACTCTGCCGCGCGATGATGCACGCGACCGGGGCGACTGCGTACAACCTCTTGCAGAACAATGGAAGTGCGGCGCACCAGGCGGTCATGCATGTGCACTTTCACCTGATTCCGATGTCGAGTGCAGGTGGCTTGGGGATCGTTTGGAAACCACAATCGCTGAGTTCAGATGCTGGCGCGGCGCTCGCGACCGGTATGCGCGAGGCGCTCGGGTGAGCGATGGCGAGGCGCATGGACCGCTCGAGCGAGCGCATTGGCAGCACGTCCTTCACGCACAAATCGGCGCTCGCTTGGATCGTTCACGAAGTGGAGCGTGCGCGGTGCCACGCCTTCGACGAGTGGTCGTGCTCGAAACCGCGGCGTCCACGCAGGATGCGCCAGAGACGCTGTACGCGGAAGTAGGCACCGTTGTCACAACACTCCGCCAGATGCATGGCCGAGGTCGACTCGGTCGTTCATGGAGCGATCCGAATGGTGAAGGCGTGGCGCTGACCGTCGTGCTTCCTTCGCAGCCATTCGCAGACTGCAACCTGAGTATCGAGCTGCTTGCCATTGCCAGCGCACTCGCCGCGGCGCGCGCGGTTGAGGGGATGTTGCGAGAACCAGTTGGCATCAAGTGGCCCAACGACTTGATCCTGCGTTCTCGCAAGCTCGGTGGAATCTTGATTGAGCGAAGTCGTGATCGCATTCTGCTCGGCATTGGAATCAATGTTCTCCAGCGGGATTTCCCTCCGGCGCTGGCGTCGATCGCGACGAGCATGTCGCAGGCGGTGGGGACTCTCGCGCCCGCCGCTCGACTCGAACTCGTCGGAGCAGTCGTGGAGGAGCTCGAGTGCGTGCTCGCGATGGATGGCGACTCCATGCTCGGGGAGTTTCGCGCCCGCGATGTGCTCACGGGTTCAAGTGGCGCATTTGCAACCCCCACCGGAACGATCGAGGGCATTGTCGGTTCCGTTGAACCACTCCGAGGGTTGACGGTGCGCACCGCATTGGGCCAGCACTTCCTTCCTGCGGCAACAACGACTGTTCTGTCTTGGAAAAGCAAAGCCTCGCTTTAGCGGCATACGATGGGAAGCCGATGAGATTGCTCGTGTCACCGCGCCTTTTCAGTCCCTTCCTCGTGATCGTGGCTTCATCGCCGTGCGCGCGCGCAGAGCCGCCAAGCGTAAGGTCAGTCGATGACACCTCGCCGATTCGACTCGTGACAATGCCCAGCGCCGTTCGAGCGGCAGATTCCAATCGTGCCGCGCTGCCGGTTCGGACGCATGCTCACAGCAACCCACAACTCGACGCGGCGCTTCTGCGTGCGCCCGGACTCGTTCCGCTCGACGCCGGATTTGAGGATCGCGGCGGATTGCAGGTATCAACGCGCGTGGTCGCGCCAGACTTGCGATTGCCACTCGGATTTCAGCGGGTCTACGCGATTCCCGGAGACCCGAAACACTTCACACGCGGTGATGGCGCGATCTTTGCGGTGTTCCCGCGCAGTGTCTATCGACCCGCTTCGGGAGGTGGCCAACCGATGTTGCCGCCTTCAACCGTGTTTCAATTCGGCGATCCCAGCCGCGACCGCTGGTACGGAGTGACCGGAGTTCATCAGCCGGATGCGATGAAGGTGATCCGACCCGGAGTTGGTGGAGTGGTCGAAGACGGAGCGTCCGTTGGGATGCGTCAGAAAACCGAACCGGCCGCGCCCGCGGGCACTGCGGCACAGCACGCAACCGAGTTTGCCGCGCCGCGAACGGAAGAATGCTCTGTCGATCGCAGCGTGCCATTCGCGAAACTTCGGTTTGGCCCTGCCAGTCGAGATTCGTGAACGCTGTCGTCGGCGGAGCCGACGCGCATTGATGGGCTGGGCCCGCCACACATGGAGCGAGATCTCCGGCCATCGCTATTCACTCGCGCGGTCGTAGACGCGAGCGGGTGCACCGTACTAGTCGAGACCGATGAGCACTGTGATTGGGAGTTCAGTCCACGGAGCGGACGCTGTCGGCGCGTCGGCCCATCGCTCCCCGACCGCGCGTCGAATTCCGATGCGCAAGTTTCGTTGTGTACCCGTGTCGGCGATCCACTCTGCGGGCAGTTGCAGGGAGGCGCGCCACTCACCGACAAACCTCTCCACCTCGACGCCATTCGTTGAAGCGAATGCGGTGGTGCCTGCGCATTCGACTTTTCCCGTGGCAAAAATCGTCATCGACCCGCTGTCGCCAGTATTCACGATGATGCGATCGAGTGCAGGGTCACTACCGATTTCGTCTCGACAGATGAGCAGCAACTCCCAGCCCGTCAGGCGCTCGCGAAGGTGCGCCTCCGTTTGCAACTCAGTCGATGCAGCAGTGCGCGACCCTGTGGCGACGCTCTTGAGATCGAGGGGCGCGAGAAATGGTCGCAGCGCGACGCCCGGAACTCGCGCGCTCGTTGAGCGAACTCGAAACGGCAATCGCTTCTCTTCTCCTTGGCACCTGATCTCCAAGATGGCCGAACCAATCTCGGAGCTAGGAACGAGGGCAGCGCGAGAGGCTTCTTCGCCTTCTGGAAGTGCCACATGAATCCGCTCGAGCGTTCCAGGCGGGAGCATTGCCGCAGTACTTGGCTCAGGTGCGCCGAGCCAGTGCATCGGCAGGAGAAGTTCGGCCGCGGTTGGATTCGCGAATGCGAGCGTGATGGTCGCGTCATCTTCCCGTTCTGTCCAAATGAGTACCGGCGCGCGCACTCGATTCCAAGTCAAGACCGATTCCACCGCCTCCGCATCCGACTTACTCGTGTCGAGCATCATCGCGAGAAGGGCATTGAGTTCGGCAGGATCAGAAATCCACGCGGCGACTTGGCGTCCGTGCTCAAGATCCACAACGGTTGCGATGAGTTGTTCCGCAACCTCGCACGCGGTGCCCGGACTTATTTTTTCGATTCGCGCAAGTGCCGCGAGCCAGAGCGATTCGCACTGCAATGCAGCGAGTCGCGCAACGCCATCGAGTGGTGGCGGTTCCTCCCATCCGCGCAACGCCACACCGAGCTTCCAGCGGAATCGCTCAAACGGTGCGTTCGGGTCAGGGCGAGCAATGCCCGCATCGACTGCTCCATCCAGACCGAGTTTCGAGATGCGTTCACGCAGACGAACAAGCAGGTTTTCGTCTGCGGACGCGAACCACTCGACCGCGATCGATTGACCATGCAGCTCGATCGTGCTGCCGAGCGCGACATCGGCTGGGATGGTGACAAACACGCATGGCGCCGCGCCAGATTGAGGGTCGGTTGGTTTCGTTGCGTTCACCGCAAAGGGATACGACGCGGCTGCCCAACGGCGAGTTGCGCCCACTTCGGAGTCCCGAGGTTCGCTCCCCACCCAGGCCAGTTGGGCCAAGACTTCCCGTCTCGCCCCGGGGGAGTCAGTCGCATTCGCCTTTGTCCGAACAAAGGCAGTGGTCGATGTGGAAGGCGGGGTGTCGCTCGCAATCGGAACCAGCATGACCCCGTTGGGGATCGCGATGGGTCGACCACCGGTTGGGCGAACCTGATGCAATGCTCCAACGGCTGCCTCGCTGAGCAGCAATCCCAACAGCGCGGCCGCGCACGCGGTGTTGACGCGGGAAATCAGGCGATTGAGGAAACGCATCGCAAGGGGAATCGTATGCCATCTGCCGATTATGCTTTCCACGATGCCTCGGATATTGAATCTCTGTTCGCTCGCGCTCCTTTCGCTCGCCATGACAGGGTGCGGGGGCCCCAACGCGCCCGCCATTGCTCCACCAGACGCGACGAGCACGACTTCGGTCGCGGAGCCTGCGCCGCCTCCTGCGCCAATCGCCACGGAGGAGGTGAAGCTCATGAAGGAGTACTGGGAGACCGGCAAGTTGAAGTACTGGAATGAAATGCGCAAGGATGCAGCGGGGAAATGGCAGAAAACAGGCATCGGGCGCGCTTACTACAGCGACGGGATTCTCGAACGCGAGGGTCTGTACAAGGAGGGCACACGCGTGGGGATTTGGAAGTACTACGGCGATGATGGAACGCTCTCTCGAACCGAAGATCGCGGAGAGGGAAAGCCAGGAGGCGCGTAGGTCGCCTCGGGGGCGATGACTGAGCGCGACGAGGGTAGACTCATCGTATGTCGAGAGTTCCGCCGCGCATTTCCGCGTTCATCAATCAGAAGGGGGGGGTAGGCAAAACCACCTCGACGGTGAACATCGGTGCTGCAATTGCTTCGCTTGGACGAAAAGTCCTGCTCATTGACCTCGATCCGCAGTCACATCTTTCATTGCACTTGGGCGTGGATGGTGCGAGCGTTGGGCAGACGGTGTACGACCTCATGCTCGACCCAGACACGCGCACCGAAGATTGCATCGTCAAGGTGCGACCAAACCTCGACATTCTGCCTTCGACTGTGGATCTCGCGGCGGCAGAGATGGAACTCGCAAGCACTCCAGATCGCAACAACATCTTGAAGCATCGATTCCAAGAGGTGTGCGATCGATATGAATTCGTGCTGCTCGATTGCCCTCCGAGCCTCGGATTGCTCACCCTCAACGGTCTTTGCCTCGCGGGCGAAGTTGTCGTGCCGATGCAGGCGCACTTTCTTGCGATGCAAGGATTGTCGAAGTTGCTCGAGACGGTAAAGCTTGTTTCTCAAGGACTGAATCCCTCGCTCAAAGTCGGCGGCGTCATCCTGTGCATGCACGAGACCCAATCGACGCACAGCAAGGAGGTCGTCGCGGAACTTGATCAGTTTTTTGAGGACTCTGCGGGTAGCGGATTGCCGTGGGAGCACGCGAAAGTCATGCGGCCGGCGATTCGTCGAAACATCAAACTCGCGGAAGCGCCGAGCTTCGGTCAGACGATCTTTGATTATGCGGAGTGGTGCCCCGGTGCGATCGACTACCGCACGCTTGCCGAACGATTCGTGCGGGATTGGGATCGTGCGCACGGCGTCGACGCAGGGGCCGTGCGCGCTGCCGAGGTTGCGGCATCAACCTCCGTCAGCGCTGCCGCAAACGAGCGCGCGACCGAGGCGGTGCCATCCGCGTCACGATCACCAACTCCCGCGAAAGCCGCGTCGCCAACTCAAGTGGCGCCCGCGCCGCAAGCGGTGGCCGATCCGAAACCAGCCACCGCGCGCGCGTCGAAGTCAGAACGCGTGGCGAAGGCGGCCGTTGACGCAAGTGCTCCGATCCCGATCGAATCACCTCGCACCGCGGCGCACGAACTTTCGTCCGCGACGCTCTCCGTCGAACCCAAGCATGTTCGTCGCAGCGTGTGACGCAGAGCACTTTTCCTGAGATGGCGATCCTCCCCGACCCATCCTTGCAAGGACTTCTCGCGCGGCGAGCGCGCGCCGCGTGGATTCTGGTGTTCGCCGCTGCGCTTCTTGCTATTGCCGTGGCCACGCATTGGCCGAATGTTCGCGTGGGCGATCCGACGCGGCCGCCCGACAAGATCATTCACTTCATTGCGTTTGGAGGACTCACCGCCTTGCTTTGGCAGGTTGGTTGGTTCAAGTCACGCATTGCAGTCGCGGCTGCAGGATTCGCGATTGCGATTGCGGATGAGTTGACACAGTCACTCGGCATCGAAGGTCGGCAGGCAAGTGTGGAGGATGTCATCGCGGGAGCCCTCGGGATCGTGGTTGTTGTGCTCGGGCTCTGGGCGTTCGCGCCGGTCGGAGGTGTGGCTGCGATGCTTCGGCAGCAGCGACGAAGAGTTGCGGAGCAGTTCATATTTTCGCGTCTTGGTCCGTGGCTCTCGCTCGTTGCGGCGGCAGGGTTTGGCGTCGTCGTGATGCTTCCGGCATCGATCCTCATTGACAGTCGCTTCCCGCGACCCAATCCGCTTCAAGCGGCACTGGTGGGTGCCGTCCTTGGAACACTCCTCTCTTCGCTGATGATGCTTGAAGCACTCGTGCGGCGCACGCTGCAAGCGACTGCGACTCAGCATCGGTGTACGGCATGCGGCTCCGACGCACTTGCCAAGGCAGACTGCACGCGTTGCGGAGCCGCGGTGCAGAGTCATCTCTTTATCGAGTGGCCGGAGGTTGGAGGAAGCACATTCTTGAGATTAGCCGCGAGGCCGGTACTGTTGGGTGTCGGTATCGTCGTTTCGGTGACGGTTGTCGTCTTGAGTCTCGGAGCACTCCGCTTGACCTTCCCACTCGCAGGTCAAGTCGACGCGCTCATCCACGGCCGCGCATATGGGATGACGAGCGTGCTCGATCTCACACTCGTGGGTGTCGCAGCGGCGTGCGCCGTCCGGTCATTTCGCGCACGAAGTGCCGCGAGGGCCGATGCCGCGAGCGAACGGTGCATTGCGTGCGCGTTCGACCTGTCACAAACGCCCGTATCGGATGATTCCTTTGTCGGAAACGATGCATCGGGTGCCGCGCACCGTTGCCAAGTAGGGCGTTGCGGTGAGTGTGGCGCATCGTTCGTGCGAATCGCGAGCGGGCAGGGGACGCGCTAGCATGGACTGCGTGATGCGCATCGCTGCACTGCCCACTCTCGTCCTTGCTCTGCTCGTTGGATGTTCGACCGACCGAAGTATCCTCGAGTCGGATGTCTACCTACCTGAGAACATGACCACGATTCGATCGGCGAACATTCGTCGAGTCGATGGTGCGCTCATCGGTGGAGATTTCTTGATCGCGGGGCGGGTGAATGACGCGGAAGCGTCCGTGGACGAGCTTGTTGCTTACTATTGCTCCAACGGTTGGTTCCTCAAGCGACAGATACCAGGGCTGGATTTTTCGCGAGCAGACTTGGTGAAGGGCGATCGAACCGTCACCGTCGAACTCGTCCGGCGGCGAATCGACCCCGCGAACTCGACGGGAACAATCGTGGTCGCGAGCGCCTCGAAGTCAGCGGCGTCTGTGGCGGAATCGCCGATGAAGTGATCGTGCGTCCCTTCACAGCCAAGCCCTTCGATCTGCGTGATGAGTAAGTCCTTCGAGCATCATGCACGCGTGGTGGGAGCGCTGACCCTTATCAGTCGGGTCACTGGATTCGCACGCGAGGCGATTTTTTCGCGCGTGTTCGGGCTAGGCCCAATCATGGATGCGTTTTCGTTCGCGTTCATGATGCCGAATCTCTTCCGGCGACTGTTCGGCGAGGGCGCGTTGAGCGCTGCGTTTCTTCCACGATTCGCCAAGCTCGACCGTGAGGACCCGGAGTCTGCCCGTCGGTTCGGCGCGCTGATGCTCGCGGTGAGTGGGGGCATCTTTTTCGCCGTGCTCGCAGTCGTGGAATTGATTCTTGTCGTGCTCTGGTGGAACGCCCCCGAGTACGCGGTGGATTTTCATCCGCCGCTGCATGTGGGGGGCGCACTCATTCCATCCCTCTCCGTGCAATCGGCTGCATTGGGGTATCTGCTCGCGATGCTCATGATGCCGTACATGCCGCTGGTCTGCCTCGTCGCGCTTTCGGGCGCCGTGCTGCAGTCGAAGGATCGGTTTGTGGTGACGGCCGCGGCCCCCATCATCCTGAACATCGCGTTTGTCGTGGCCGCGCTCGCGGGCATTCCATTTCTCGGCGATGAGGTCGGACACCGCGCGCACATCCTCCTCGTGGCCGTCAGCGTCCTTGGGGCTGGGGTGCTCCAAGTCCTTTGGACATTCGGAGCGCTCCGCAAGGTTGGCCTCATTCTCGACCATCGCGATCCGATAGCGTGGATGCATGTAAAGAAGACGCTCGCAGAGAGTTTGCCAGTGATGTTCGGTGTCGGCGTGCTTCAACTGAATACCTTCGTTGATGGGCTCATCGCCAGTTGGCCGACGCTCATGGGTCCGACGATCTTTGGATTTCAGTATCCACTGCAGGCGGGAGCAATGGCGGCGTTTGCCGGCGCGCAACGGTTGTACGAATTTCCTCTCGCGGTCTTTGGCATTTCCATTGCCACAGCGATGTTCCCCGCGCTCGCACGGTCATCGAGTCAACCCGAGGCATTCGCTTCGATCGTGCGCAGCGGGATCGAGCGAGCGTGGTTTGTTGGTTTGCCCGCGAGCGTGGGTTTGTTTCTCGTTGCCGAACCCGCTTGCGGGGTGGCGTTTCAGGGCAGTGAGTTCACATACGACGACACGCTGCGCGTCGCGGCAATTCTTCGTGGGTTTGCCATTGCGATTTGGTCGTACTCCATCGTGCATATCGCCGCGCGAGCGTTCTACGCGCTTGATGATCGTCAGACTCCGCTCCGCGTTGCTCTCGGCATGCTTGTGCTGAATGTCGCACTGAACCTGACGCTCATCTTTTCATCCTTGCGCGAGGCAGGTCTGGCGTACTCCACGGCGATCTGTTCGGTCGTGCAATGTGTTGTGCTGCTCGCCCTTCTTCGACGAAGAGTGCCCGGGTTGATTCCGCCGAGTCTGTTCGTGGTGTTGTTGAAACCCGCGGTGGCGACGCTCGGAATGGCGCTCTGCGTGATCGCCGTTGGTTCATTCCTCCCAAGTGGGACGGATTGGAACTCACTCCTCTTGCGCTTCATAGGTGCATCTGGCGCGGGTGTGGTGAGCTATTGCGCCGCGGCAGCACTGCTTCGTGCGCGCCCAAAGAGCATTTGAGGGTGTAGAGGCGGGCAGCAGACTAGATGCCTCGTGGCTGGTCTTCTCTCCCCAATCCGAGCCATTGCGGGAGGCAATGCGCCGAGTGTGGTGAATGGGACGTCTCGGTTCCGCGCGATGACTCCGTTGTCTGTTGGGGATGGAATGACTCTGGCCAGTGCACCGTTCCGAATTCGATGGGCGAAGTTGTCGCCACATCCGCCGGCTTTGAGCACACTGTCGCCATCCCAACGGATGGCACCGTCCGATGCTGGGGATTCAACGACTTCGGACAGTGCGTCGTGCCCAAGGGCCTCGCGCGTGCCACGGAAGTTTCGGCGGGAGGCATGCACACGGTGGTTTCATTGCGCTCGAGGTGATGCAGTGGCTCAAATCGTCGCATCGAGCTTGCATAACCCATCCAAACCCTAGGGACGGAACGAGTGCGCCCGCGGAATCGGCGTTTGTGCTGCTCTGCTCGGCAGGAAGTGCCGATCCCGCTTCTTGGAGAACTCATGGACGCGCTCCCGCAGAATGGAAAACTGCATCGGCCAGCATCCGCACGCACCGATGTGCTCGCACTCATTGACGAAATGGAGCGCTCTGTTTCGACGCTACGCGCTGTGCAAGACGCGCTCGACTGCGAGCGATCGAGCGCGGCGGCACTCGCGGATGAACGCGACGGATTGCTTGAGAACAGCCTTGCCGCGCAGGCGCGCATCGCACACCTCAGTTGTGAGCGAGAAGAGTTCCGCAAGGCGCTGGAAGAGTCGCGCGGTGAGGTGATGTCGCTCAAGGCAGCCGCAGTCGCTACGGCCTCGATGAATGCACAGTGGGAAGCGGAGTGCGCGTCACGCGCAACGATTTGCACTGCCGCAGAACAAGCTCTCGACTCGCTTCGCGCCGAGTGCGCGCAGCAACAGGCGATTGCGAGTCAAGCCCGCGCCGAGTGCGAGTCGCTACGGGCGTCTTATGACAGTCTCGCCATCGCGGGCGGCGCCTCCGACGAGGCGAGCGCTTCCCTGCAGTCACTTCTCGATCAGAAGGAGGGCATGCTGCGTGAGGTGCGGGCCTCTCTCGCGTCCGCCGAGGCGCTCGCGAGCGACCTTGAAACCCGTGTGGCGACTGCGCGGCGCGAGAGCGAAGCTCGCTCGCGAGAGGCGGAAAGCGCGCAAGGCAATCTTCGGCTCGCCACGGAACGGCTTGCAGTTCTCGCCAAGCACACTGTCGAACAGGCGCGAAAGATCGCGGAGCTGCAAGGGCAACTCGCGGCAGGGCGGAGTGGTGAGACCGCCTCCGAGAGCGCCGCGTGGGATACCGAGCGAGCGAACTTTGAGTCGCGGCTCGTTGTGGCGGCGAAGGAACTTCGCGACGAGCGGGAGATGAACGCGCAGATGCGAGCGACGGCGGCATCGAATGCGCACGCAGGCGAAGTGGCAAGCCCAGAGTTGGCGGAACTGGCTGCGATGCGCCGAGAACTTGCACGCCGTGCGGCGTTTCTTGAGCATCGTCGTGAGACGCTTCGAAAGTATCGCGCCGCGGTCGGCGCGCGGCGCGCGGAGTGGGGCGCTCGCGAGGCTGAGATCGCGCGAGCAGTCGAGCGAAAGATCAATGAAGTCCGCGAGGAAGCTCGTGTGGATGCGAAGCGCGATGCCGAGCAGCGCGTGCGCGAGGCGGTCGCCGAACTGCAGCGAGGCTCTGGCGTTCCTTCCGTGACGATGGAGGAGTTTCAGCGCCGAGTCCGCGAAGAGGAGGAGCGGCAAGAGCGAGAGCGACTTGAGTTCTCCGAAAACCGCCGGCTGCTCGCGGAGAGCGAGCATGAACTTTCACGCCGGTACAGCGTCACGCACGGCACGTCCGTGCTCGCGCTCGCATGCATCGGCATCGCCCTCTGTGCATGGAGTGCGTGGTGGCTGTCGGGAGAACTTGCGCCCCAGAGAGAGATCGCGAGTGTTGACCTTGCTGTGTCGAGTCGTTCTGGTGACATGAGCGCGCGCGAGGAAGCAGACCCCACTCCGATCGTCGCGCTTCTGCAACGCGCACCGCAGGATGCGACATTTCATGCAACCGTTGCCACACGACTTCAGGATCGTGGCTTCACTGCGGGTGAGGCACTCGCAGAGGCGAAGCTCTTTACCGAACGATTCAAAGTAGACACCTCCAACGGGGCGTTTGTGCATCTCACTTATGTCGGCGACGCGCGTGCGCGCACGGTGCTTGACACGGCAACCACGACACTCGTGCAGGAAATCAACAAGGCGCCTGAACGCAAACAGGACTTTCTCCGCGTGTCGATTGCTGGGCTGCGACAAGACTCGGGTCGCGTGGTGTTTAGTGAAGGGCGTGCAATGTCAGATCCGGGCCGTTCTCTTCGTGCAGCGAGCATCTTTGGAATCGGGTTTGGTATTGCGCTTTGTGTGGGATTTGGCGGTTGGGCGGTTGCACGCCGCACGCCAAAGACGATGGAGTCGCTCGACGATTGATGAGGTTCGGCAAGCAATGAGGAAGTCGCCGAAATCTTGCGAGTTTCGGGATTCCTCAATGAAGTGCGCCTCCGCATCCGCCGACAAGAGAGGGGAATACACGGCGCACCCACGGACGGGTGTCTCCGGAAAGGGCGTTCATCCGATGCATGGATCAGCACGGCTTAGGCTTGTAGGAATCACTGGCGCGCAAGCGGCAGAGACACTCCCGCAGCCGCTCCCCTTTCCGGTGTGTATCCGCGATCTTCCGATTCACTCGCGCGCTGCATCCGAGGATGCACTCATGGCCATGGAGGCAGTGAGCCGCAAGATGAATGATCTCGCTCGTGCGCTTGGATGCACGAATCCGAGTGGCAACGATGACGGCGGACGGCCTAGCGCGGCGTAACTGCAGCCTTGACCGTCCGCCACAAGTATGTGAGGAGAAGAGCTGCTGCTCTCTAATCGAGAGTAGTAAGACGGGCGAAAGGAGACATGAGCCGCCGAGTGATCGGCGGCTCATGTCGTTTTCATTGGCTGGTGAATCACTTGCTCTTCGTGGGTGCAGCGCTCGGCGCGGGGAGTAGCGCCTTCATCGTGAGTGGGTCGCGCAGCGGCAGGTGCGTTGTGCCGTCCTCGCTAAACCTCGGACGATCGGCGCCAGCCGCGGGGTCGCCGTTACTGATGGTGCCCCAGTCGCCGACGATGAACACGGCCATCGAGGTTGGATCGAGGTATTTCTTCGCGACGGCTTGTACATCTTCCGCCGACACGCGACTGATGTTCTCTCGGTAGGTGCGCCAGTACGCTCCGTCCCGCTTGGTCATTTCGTCATTCACGAACACGCTAAGCATTTGCGGCTTCGACTCAAAGGTGCGTGGGAAGGTCTCAATGAATGACTTCTTCGCCGTTTCGAGTTCTTCCGCGCTGACGGGCTGGTTGCGCATCTTCTCAAACTCGGCGAACACCGTCGACTCCGCTTCCGCCACTGTCGCATTCTTGGACTGGAATCCGGCACGGAATTCACCGGGATACCAAACGCGCGCCGACAACTCACTGCCCGCGGAGTACGCGAGACCCTTGTCGCTGCGCACACTCTTCATGATTCGGCTGGTAAATCCTCCGCCACCAAGGATCTCATTCATCACGAGGAACTTGAAGTAGTCCGGGTCATCCCGTGTGATCGATCGTGCGCCGATGAAAACCTTGCCTTGCGGGATGTCCTTCTGGATGTGGTAGAGCCCAGGAGTGAACCGTGCAGTCGGCGAGGGTGGATCACTGACGGCCGCGCCCGCGGGCCATCCGGAGAGCGCGCCTTCGAGGTTGGCGAGCATTGCCTTGACTTCAAAGTCGCCGCTCACGGCGATAATGAGGTTGCCGGGATGCAGGATCCGCTGCGCGAACGCACGCATTTTTTCCGGCGTGACACTCGCGATGCTGCTCGCCGTTGGCTCAGCAGACTCAAAGTGGTCCTCGCCATAGAGCAGCATGGACCACTCTCGATCGAGAATGGACTCTGCATCATCGTTGCGCTGCTCCATGCTCTCAAGCGCCTCTTGCTTGCGCAAGGCGAGCTGCTCGACATCGAAGCCGGGATTTCGCAACATCTCCATGAGCAGCGCAAGACTCTCGTCGAAGTTCTGCTTCAGGCAATTGATGGAGGCTTGCGCGTTCGTTGCTCCAATCTGGACGCTGATCTCGCTCGCAAGAAAATCAATCCGTTCATCAAGTTCGGCGGGGGCGAGAGTTGTCGTTCCGCCCACCCGAAGCATCGCGCCGGTCAATCCCGCAAGACCTGTTTCGCCGGGTCCTTCAAGGTAGCTCCCGCCCTTGAAGTGCATAGAGAGGTCGATGAGCGGAAACTCGCTGCTAGGCGCGAGGAAGACGGTGACCCCGCACGGAAGTGTGTGGCGATACGCGCTCGCGGTTGGTGGTTCAAATCGGAGTGGGGAAAAGGTGAGCGACTCGGGACGCGCAGGGATTGATGCTCGGGATGAGTCGGTTTGGGCTGCGACCTGCATCGCGAGTGCGAGCGCGCAGAGCGTTGAGAGTGTTTGCATGGGGTGACCGAACGGAGGCGTGAATGAGTATGGACGGCGTGGTGCGTGGTTCATGGCGTGCCCGCCCCGGTCTTGTTCGCCGCCGCAGCGTCGAGTTCGTTGAGTCGCTCGGTCATCTTCTTGAGCATGTACTCGATCGCCGGTTTCATCGGCGGAGGAACCTGACTCGCTTGGGCAGACACTTCGGCGATGCCACCTCGCAACTTCTCCGCATCCGTCTCCGCGGCGATTTTCTTCAGCGCGCCCTTCACCATCTGTTGCAGTTGGGGTGGGAACGCGGCAATCTCTGGGTCCTCGGCTTCTTGCGTGCTGCCCGCTTTGCGCGTGTACACCGCCACACTGCTGTTGTTGGGCGTGAGGTAGTGCTTGGCGACGCGTTGCACATCTTCCGCAGTGACCGCGGCAAGTTTGGGTGGACCGGTGTTGATCTCTTCCCAACCACCAAGGGCTTCGAGGTACCCGAGTTGCACAAGGAGGAGGAAGTTGGCGCGCAGGCGTCGGTAGTTCTCGGCGGCAAACTGGTTTTTCACTTTCTCTAACTCCAGCGCAGGGACGAGTTCAGTCTGGATCCGTGCGAGTTCTTCCTTCCATGCCGATTCGAGTTCCAGCGGCGTGTGATCGCCCTTGACCTCGGCAGTGAAACTGAATGCCCCCGCGTACTTGCGTGCATCGAGTGCCGCCTCCGCTGAACTCGCGACTTCGCGGCCCTCCACGAGCCCCTTGTAGAGGCGTCCGGTGCGACCGTTGAGAATCGATGCGAGGACTTCGAGCGCGTATCCGTCTTTGTGTCCGAACGGCACAGCGTGATAGCGCACTTCCACCGAGGGTTGGCACTCGCACGATGCAATCATGCGCTGCTCGGCGAGCTGCGGAACTTCGAGTGTGACGACCGGCGGCGCCGCGGTTCCGGGAGTGAGCCGGCTGAAGTACCGCTCAATCAACACGCGCACTTCACCTGGGTCAAAGTCGCCGACGATCACTCCGCAGAGATTGTTTGGCCGGTAGTAGGTGTTCCAGTACTTGAGCGCCTCTTCCATCGTGTAACTGTTGAGGTCACTCGTCCAACCGATCACGGGCCACGCGTATCCGCTTGCCATCCAGAACATGGCATCGAATTGCTCTTGGAACACGCCTGTGGGTGTGCTCTCGGTGCGAAGTCGCCGTTCCTCGTGCACGACATCGCGTTCCGAGTAGAACTCGCGGAAGACGGATCCTTGCAGTCGATCACTTTCCATCCACGCCCACAACTCAAACTTGTTTGACGGGACATTGATGAAGTAGAAAGTGACATCATTACTCGTGAATGCGTTCATCCCCGAGCCGCCCTGGGCGGTGTACAGGAGATCGAACTCATCCTTCACGATGGAGGCCCGACTCGCTTGCGCCGCCTTGAGTCGCGCGATTTCGCTTTCGAGGACGCCGCGTTGCGAACTCGTCTCGGCATTGGTCGGCATCGCCTTGAGTTGCGCTTCGAGCGCGGAAATCTCCTTGCTTGAAGCGCGACCCTGTTGCGCGTCCATGGACGCCTTCAACTCTTTGCGGAGCGCGCTGATTTCGGGCGTATCGGAAGCTGGATCCCACGGATCGTCGATTTCCCCTCGGTAGTACCGCGTGTATTGATCGTTCCAGATGAGGTCGTTGATCTGTGCGCGCAGCGCTGACTGGCGTGCGCGATACTCGGCGTCGAGCTTCGCATTGTTTGTCCCAATCGTGTCCGTTCCCTTGAACATCATGTGTTCAAAGAAGTGACTGATGCCTGTAATGCCTGGCCGCTCATTCACTGAACCGACTTTGGCGACCCAGCCGGCCGCGATCACATTGGGTTGATCGTGGCGCGGGACGAGGAGAAACTTCATCCCGTTCTCGAGCACAAAGACCTCCGGCGTCACCTGCTGCGCCTGCGCTGCGTTTGGGAGGAGGGCGGTCAGGATGGGAAGGGCGAGCGCGAGTAACGCGTTGCCAGGCTTGTGCATTCGTGGCTCCAGATTAGGTTCAGGTCGAAAACGGGATGGGCAGCCTATACCGCGGACCCGCGACGGGGTGGCGAAAGAAGTTTTGCGCCGGTCGTCGTTATGAGAACCTACACTCCGTGCTGCACGAACACGACTCGTTCGCGAACTCACTCGCTTTGTTGGCAAGCACTCGATTCTTGCGTAGGCTCTCCATGACCTGTTTGTTCAGTCCGCGTGCCAACGCACTTTCGCGTGTGCGAAAATCCCAATCATGCGCCTCTCACACTCTATCTGCCATGCCGCCTTCGTGATTGTGGCTGCTGCGGCACTCGCGCCGACGGCGTCAGCGCAGGTCCGGTTCGTGAATTACAACACGGCGAAGTTGATCGGCGACGCGAACGCGTTTCGCGCGGTGCTGCTCGCCACGGCTGAGGATGATCGGCAAGGATTTGCCATCGATCCTGCGATCATCACCTTTCAAGAAGTTCCTGCCTCGATTCTCGCGGAACTGGATGGACATGTTGCCGCGGCGTTCGCGCCGACGAGTTACACGCGCGCGACCTTCACGACGGCGGGCGGTGAGGATAGTGCGGGCGGAGCGCAGTGTCTGTACTACCGCACTGATCTCTTGACTGAAAACACGGCGCTGCACATTGATCTTTCAACCGGCGCAAGTCGTTACACGGATCGCTGGTTCTTACAACTCAACGGATATTCGTCACCGCAGGCGGGCATCTACGTCTACTCCTCGCACTTGAAGGCCAGCAATACCTCAGCCGATGCCCAGACGCGGCTTGCGGGTGTGCAGGCGATCCGAAACAACTCAGACGCGCTGCCGGTGGGGAGCAACATTGTCTACTGTGGCGATTTCAACTTCTACACCAATACCGAACCAGGGTTTGTCGAGTACATCTCGGCGGGAGTTGGTCAGGCAATCGATCCGTATGGAACTTCAGATTGGACCGGTGCGGCGAACGCCTATCGGCATACGCAATCGCCGATCTTGACCTCGACGAACGGGCTTGTCGCGGGCGGTCTCGATGATCGATTCGATTTCCAGTTGTCAAATGTTGAGATGCAGGATGGCGTTGGAATGGCGCTCATTCCCAACACCTATCGACCTCTTGGAAACGACGCGAATCACTACAACCTCGCGATCAACTCTCCGGCGAACAGTTACTTCCCTGGGCAAGCGGCGCGTTCTCAGGCGCTCGCGAATGCACTCTCGCTCGCGAGCGATCACATTCCACTGATTGCGGATTACGCCATCCCGCCCAAACTTCAGTTGCAGGGCACCTCGAGTTTCGGCCGCGTGTTGCAGGGCGCGACGGTGCCGCTTTCGTATCTCGTTTCAAACATTGCGCCTGTGCAGTTCAGTCAGGGCATGTTCGCGAACAGCGCCGCGATGAGTTACTCGGGTACCGCACTCACTGGTGGCGTGGCGAGCGTCGCCGTTCCGCTTTCGCCCGCGACTGTGAGTGCGATTGTCAATGTCAACAGTTCGACTGTCGGAGCGAAGACCGGTTCGGTTGGCGCGACGAGCACAGCCGAAGGTGGCCAAGCAGCAACGACGATCAATGTGGCGGGGACGGTGATTCGTCGCGCGAACGCCTCGTTCTCAGCGAAGTCGGATCTCAACGCGTGGACGAGTAGTGCGCAGGTCGCCTTTGGTTCCAACACAATCGATTTCGAAGTGAGTGTTTGGAACAACGGCTACAACTCGCTGCAGGCGCTCCTCGATGTTGACAGCGTGAGCGGGCTCGGCTCGGGATTCACCGGAATCACAACCGCAATTCCGAACATCGCATCGGGGTCGGGTGTCGTGCGCATTCGATTCGATGCGACTGGGAAGGCGCCTGGAATCTATTCGGCGAACGCAACGATTTCGACAAGCGACGAAAACCTCGCGGGTGCCGTGAGTACGCCGATTTCCCTGACACTGCAAGCGACCGTTGTCGCAACCGGCAATCCGTCAGATCTCAATGGTGATGGCGTCGTCAACGGTGCGGATCTTTCGATTCTCCTCAACGCCTGGGGAACGGCTGGCACGGGCGACATCGATCAGAGTGGCGTCGTCGATGCCTCAGACATTGCAATCCTGCTAGGCGCATGGGGATCTTGAATCACCATTTTCAATTCGTGCCTCTGGTGACCTCTTCAATGCGCATGCCAATTCCCTGCGCTCTCCTCTCGTCACTCGTTTCCCTTGTCTTTGCGAGCGCGGAGTTCGCCTCGGCGGACACGATTACGAGGACACCGTCGAAGGACAACACGCTCATTCAGCAGACCCCGGGGGAATGGTCCTGCGGAGCCGCCACATACTTCTTCGCGGGCCGGGTTGGGGTCAATGGAGGAAGCACGCTGCGGCGAGGCGCGATGCAGTTTGATGTGAGCGCGATCCCCGTGGGATCGACGATCACAAGTGTCTCGCTGCGGATGTATTGCGGTGCCGCGGGACTGACGACTGCACAGCCGGTCGATTTGCGTCGGGCAACACTCAGCTTTGGTGAAGGCCCCTCGGTCGCGTTCGGTGGTGGCGGTGCGTTTCCGGAGCCACCTGACTCAAGTTGGAACTATCAGTACTACCCAACGACCTTGTGGCCGACACCGGGCGGCTCATTTAGTGGGAGCATTTCGGCAACGAAGAATGTCGCAAATGTCGGTTACTACACTTGGTCCACGACTGCGGCGTTAGTCGCCGATGTGCAGGGCTGGGTCAATCTTCCGTCGACGAATCATGGGTGGATTGTGATCGGTGACGAAGGCGGAGAACTGCAAACGGTGAAGCGCTTTGATAGCCGAGAGTCCTCGGTCGTTGCCACCCGTCCGACCTTAACGATTGTCTATACGCCAGCGCCGCCGCAGAATCCTTCTGATCTCAATCATGATGGAATCGTCAACGCCGCGGACCTTGCGATTCTGCTCAACGCATGGGGCACGACGGGCATTGGCAACATCAATGGCACTGGCGTTGTCGATGGCGCCGATCTTGCAATCCTTCTCAACGCATGGTCCTGATCAGTCGCGCACGGGGAGCGTGATTGTTTGGTTACGGCGTTCTGAGTCGCAGATCGAGCCAGCCTTGCAGCGCGAGCGTGGAGGCGCTCGCATCGTGCTCCCGTATCAGTAGGGTGGTCGTGAAGTACGCGTCGCCTTCGTTGCCGAGTAACGCTTGGCAACAAGCCTTCATGTAGAGCGCATCGAGCGAGGGAGGCACGGCCGCGACAGCGGCTCGTAAACTGTCGAGCAGCAGCGTTGTGCGTGCGGCGAGTGCGGGGTTCAGCGGGATTCGCGTGAACACTCCAGGCTCAACCATCACCGCCTGACGCATCGTGATCGCGGCACCCATGAGGTCGCCGCCGAATGCATGCGCGAGTGCTTCGCCAACCCGTGACACCGCGTCGTTCGTGTCGTACGCGACGAGTTGGTCAAACCCTTGCGCTGCGTCTTGATCAAACCCATCAGACAGCAGCGACCACATCGCATCCACCGAAGGGAGTGGCGCGATCACGACGGGGGTTGTCGGCGGAATCGTTGGGTAGTAGCTCGGCGTTACGCCAACCGAAATGGAGGTGTAGGAAATGCTGCTGACGCCGCTCCAATAGGGCGCGCACCAGTTTGGGGTGTAAGGAAAGATCGGATAGCAGCCGTAGGGGTAGCACGCATTGCGACCCCACCAGCAGTTCGACCAGTAGTCGCGGAAGCAAGGATTCCAACATGGATTCCACGAGCTTTGGCAATACGACGCGCTCGCGTAGCCATTCCACCACGGGTTCCCCCAACTGCCACAGAGCGGCGAGCCGCCGCTTCCGAAGTAGAAGCCGAGATTCCAACCGCTCCCTCCGAACCCGATCGCGAAGCTGAATCCATCGCTGTCGTAGGGCTGCCAGTAGTCGCACGGCCCGCACGGGGGCACCCAGCCGCAGGCGCCTCCCCAACCGTTTGAGTACGAGACGCTCGAAACATAGTCGTTGTAGACAACGCCGTTGTTCACAACACTGTTGTTGACGACATTGTTGTTTATGACGCTGTTGTTGATGTTGGGGGTGTTGCCGCGTTGCGCGTCGATTGCATCGCGTGAGTC
>SXGR01645535.1_pt1 | contig 33713 bp, 30 predicted proteins | sample 3174711 | NCBI WGS metagenome assembly SXGR01 (sample SAMN11356860, study PRJNA531348) | freshwater metagenome | isolation source: freshwater sample F1-60 | place: China: Fuxian Lake, Yuxi | collected 2017-12-25 | reverse complement strand
GCAGATACTGGATGGATTGGAACACCGGACTGGCGTGCGGTTTCACCGCCACGCGGTCTTCCGAGCGCAGCGCATGCAGATAGAGCGCCGTGAGCAGCGTGACGCTGGAGGCACTCGACGCCTGGTGACCGCCCACCTTGAGCCCGTCGCGCCGCGGACGGATCTGGTTGGCGTGGTGGATCATCCAGCTCGAAAGCCAGAGGATCTTGCGCTCCAGCGCGCGCAGCATCTTCAGCCGTTGGGGATCGGGTGCGTTCGCTGCCGGGCGTCGCGCCGGATTGAGGGGGAGAATCCGAGCTTGAGCCATGCCGGGAGCCTATCGCAACAAAGCCGGAATGTTATTGCGATTTTTGCCAAATTATATACAGTTCAAGCAAATATAGACCTCTATAAGTCGGATTAAGGGATGAATATTCCCTCTCTCGACGCCATCGACCGCCGGATCCTGCGTCATCTGCAGCATAACGCACGCATCTCCACCGCCGAGCTGGCGGAGAAGGTCGGGCTCTCCGTCTCTCCCGCCTGGCGCCGGGTTAAGGCGCTGGAAGAGGCCGGCGTGATCACCGGGTACCAGGCCCAGGTCAACCCCGGCTCTGTTGGCCTCTCGGTCAGCGTCTTCATCCATGTCTCGCTGGAGAAGCAGATCGAGTCCGCGCTGGAAGCCTTCGAGGCGGCAGTGCAAAAGCGGCCGGAGGTCATGGAGTGCTACCTGATGACAGGCGACGCCGACTACCTGCTGCGCGTTGTGGTGCCAGACCTCGCCGCTTACGAGCGCTTCCTGATGGATCATCTTACCCGCATCCGCGGCATCGCCAGCATCAAGTCGAGCTTCGCGCTCAGGCCCGTGAAACACGGCAGCGAGCTGCCGCTGCCCGAAGAGCCGGAGCCGCCCCGCCGCGTGGGTCGCCGCCCCCGTCGCGCGGCTCGAGCGATGGCTGCCGACGCGACAAAGGCGACAGGGTGAGGCATGGCGGCAGACAGGGACGAATGGACCGGCCGCCTCGGATTCGTGCTGGCGACGATCGGCTCGGCGGTGGGTCTCGGCAGCATCTGGAAATTCCCCTACGAAGTCGGCGAGAACGGTGGCGGCGGGTTCGTGCTGTTCTACCTGCTCGGCCTCGTCGCCATCGTCATGCCGCTGATGCTGGCCGAATTCGCCATCGGGCGATCCGGCAAGGCTGACGCACGGGCTGCCCTGCAGGCCGTCGCCCGGGCGCATGGCGTCAGTCCGCGATGGGAGCTGGTGGGCGTGCTCGGCGTCGTGGGATCGGCGCTCATTCTCAGCTTCTATTCGGTGATCGGCGGCTGGGCCATCGCCTACGCCGTCGAAACGCTCTGGCAAGGACTTCCCGCTGGCGCAACGGCCGCCCAGGCGCGCTTCGACGGGTTCCTGGCGTCGCCCCTGCATATGGTCATCTATCACACCGCGTTCATGATCCTGACGGCCGCAATCGTCGGCAAGGGCATCGCCGGCGGTATCGAGGCCGCGACCCGCATCCTCATGCCGGTGCTGGTCGTGCTCATGGTCCTGTTGGCGGGTTATTCCCTGATCGTCGGCGACGCCGCCGCGGCCTTCGCCTATCTGTTCTCCTTCGATCCGTCGCGGCTCACGCCTGGCGTGATGCTGGAAGCCATCGGCCTTGGTTTTTTCTCCATCGGCGTCGGCATGGCGGTGATGATCACCTATGCCGCTTACGCGGGAGCCGACATTGACCTGCGGAGCGCTGCCGTCATCGCCGTCGCAGGCGATACCGCCATCTCCTTCCTCGCCGGTTTCGCCATCTTTCCGATTGTCTTCAGCAACGGCCTCGACCCGGCGAGCGGCCCCGGGCTCATGTTCGTCACCCTGCCCGTCGCCTTCGCGAGCATGCCGGGCGGAACACTGCTTGCCGTCGCTTTCTTCGTTCTCCTGGTTGTCGCCGCCCTGGCCTCAGCCATGTCTCTTCTCGAAATGCCCGTGGCCTTTGTCCGAAGCGGCCTGGGTTGGTCGCGGCGACAGGCCGTCACTGTGATGGCCGGCGCGATCTGGCTGCTCGGCCTCTTCTCGGTGTTCTCGTTCAACCTCTGGCGTGACTGGTTTCCGCTCTCGCCACACCCGATCTTTGCCTCCGCCACCTTCTTCGATCTCATCGACTACCTGACATCGAACATCTTGCTGCCGATTGGAGGAGTGATGCTGGCTTTCTTTGCCGGCTGGGTGTTGCCGGGCCGCTTTCTCGGCGCCGCGCTTGGCTTGGAAGACAGGGCAACCCGGCTGCTCCGCTTCGCCCTGCGCTACCTCGTGCCGGCTGGGGTCATTGCGGCGGCCCTGCTGCCGTTCACCGGCCGTTAGGGGCGTGTGACGCCCGTCATAGCGAGATCCCGGCACGCGTGATCTTCTGGGAACGACGCCAACGATCGCTCCGGGGGTATACGCGTGGCAGCGCGGATGTTTATCGCGGCCCTGGCCGCCATCCTCGGCATAGGCAGCGGCAGCGCGGGCGCGCAGCCTATGTTTGGCAGCCTGCCCCCTTCGACCATGCGGGTCGTCGGCGATCAGGTCATCCTGTCCGGGCTGACGGACATCGCCGACCATGACCGGCTGAAACGGCTGCTCGATGAAAACGACGGCAAGATTACCACCGTCGTGTTGCGCAATCGACTGGGCGGGGCGGCCTCGGCCACACATCGCATGATGTACATGATCCGAACCCGCGGCCTGCGGACGGTCGTCTCGGGCGGCTGCGGCTCCGCCTGCGCCTATACGTTCCTGGCCGGTGTCGAGCGGCATCTGGCGGCAGAATCACGGGTTCGGCGTACTCGCCTCGGCTATCACGGCGTGTATGGCGACAATCTGGTGGCCAGACGTGACAGTGTGCCGGTGATGGTCGCGATAGTCCTCGACTACACGAGCGGCAAGGCCGACCGGCGGCTGTTCAGTCGCATGGACGAGTTCGTCGCGGCGCGCGATTTCCTGATTTTCGAGGATCCGGCCTGGTCCCCCCGCCCCGATGGCGTCTCAGCCTTTCTGTGCAAAGGCATGGCCGACGTCCAGAAGATGCGCGAGGAGTGCGAGCCCATTCGTGGCACCGACGGGTATGCGCAAGGCCTGCTGACCTCACCCGAGCTGATCAAGATCAATACATCGATCGATGTCGTGGCCGATCAGGTCCATGTCTCCGGTGAGCTGGGTCCTGAGGATGAACGGCGTTTCAGAGAGGTGCTGGGCCGCGGCAACGGCGTCATCCGGACAGTCGTCTTCCGCGACGGCGCCGGCAATGACCGCGCGACCGGAGACCGGATGGCCCGCCTTATCCGCCAGCACGGCCTCGCGACCGCAGTGTCCGGCTACTGCATAGCGTCCTGCGCCCGCGCCTTCCTTGGCGGTGTGGAGCGGCGGCTCACGGACGAGAAGCCGATCGGCGGGACCTATATCGGGCTGAACGGAGACTATGATGACGAAGGCGCCTTGGCAGCCGACCGACTGGAGGACATCAAGCAGAGGATCGTCGAATACACCGGGGGCAAGGCCACGCCCGATGTACTCGGCCGCCTGCGGGCCCTTTCGGGCGCCGAAGGCTTCATCTTCTTTCTCGACGGCACCCGGGTGACGACTCATGGCGGCGCCTCGGTCTTCGTCTGCCCGGGCTCCGAATCGCGCCGGGTGGCGGATTGCGAACGCATCCAGGATACCAACAGCTTTGAACAGGGCATCTTCACCTCGCCCGAGCTGCTACGCGTGAAATTCACCCCACACCTCGGCTAGATCCGCTGCGTGTGACCGGTGTCATAGCCGCAGGCTTGAATGCGACCTAGTTGTAGAGGACAATCAGGATTGCAACCTCGGGGGGCTGCATGTCTTCACGGTTAACCATCGCCGCGCTGGCGCTCGGCTTTCTATGCCTGTGCGCTGCAGCGGTTTTCGCCCAGACGCCGGAACGCGTGCCGCATATCGGCGAGGAAGGGCAGAAGGCCTATCAGAACTATCAGACCGTCAAACCCAACCGGGCCTTCGTCATCAGCGAAGGCGGCGGCTACGGCACCGGTTTTGATTCGCCGACACCACAAGCCGCCATCCAAAACGCCTCCGGACCCTGCCGTCGCCGCGACCCGAACGGGACCTGCAAAGTCTACTCGCTCAATGGTCACGTCGTCTGGGGCATGAGCGAAGCCGAAGCCGTACCTCACGTTGCCAGGGCTGCGCGTCCGCCCGCGGATACCTCGCCCAATCCGGCACCGCCCGGCGATGAGAGCGTACCGCTCACCTGGCACAAGGCACGGGTCTACATTCCGGGCCACACGCCGCTGGGCGCCACCAACGCGCCCGTCTTCCGACTGATGGAGAGCCCGGAGACGGCAACGCTGCTGGGAAACATTACGCCGAAAGCGACGATCATCTACCTGCACGGCTGCAACGGTTTCCACAGCGGCAATGAGACCGATGGCCGCTGGCTATCACGCTCGGGCTACCTCGTCATCATGCCTGACAGCTTCGCCCGCCCCGGCCGGCCTTCGCATTGTGCCGCTGGTTTGCTGCCTCCGGGTACGCGGCGCGATCCCTTCACCCCGGCCTCCGTCGAGCGGCGTATGTCGGAGGTGCGTTACGCCCTGGCACAGACGCAGAAACTTGCCGCCGTCGACAGGCAGCGCCTCGTCCTGTGGGGCCATAGCGAAGGCGGCAAGACCGCCGTCTGGTATCCCGGCGACGAGTTCCGGGGCCATGTGGCGACCGGCGACGATTGCAGCACCACTGCCGTGCCGGGCATGAACACGCTCAAGGAGAAGCCGGTCCTGGTCATCCTGTTCAGCACCGACAGCTCGATCATGACGAGCCGTGGCCGCGTTCAGTCCTGCACACGCTGGTCGGAAGGCCGCAACCTCAAGGAAGTGCGCTACGACGGCAGCGCGCATTGGCCCGGCAACTACGCAGAGGTCCGCGCAGAGATGCTGACCTTCCTGTGCGCCCAGATCGGCCGCATCGACGACGTCAAATGCAAGCTCGACGCCTCGACGACACCGTCCCGCCCGGCCGAAAGCACAGGCTCGCGGCCCGAGGATCAGGGCTAGCGGTTACTTCAACAGTGCCGCGACAGGCGAGGACGTGGCCACCCTGCCCTCGCCCTCATAGGCCTCGTGGTTCTCCTCGATGTCGTCCAGCCGGTACTGGTAGTTGACCATCAGGCCGGCAGACTGCTTGAGGCCCTTCTTTGAATTGTCTCCAAGCCAGTTGAGCCGCTCGACGCGGGCGCCGTTGCCGAGATGGAAATTGGCCACGGGATCGAGCGCCTTGCCGTCCTCGCGCTTGGCCTCGACGAGGTAGCGCGCACAGAGCCGCTTGAGCGGCGCCTCCAGCGCCGCCGCCAGCTCGGGCTTCTTCGTCCAGCCCGGGTCGGCGAGAATCTGCTTGAGGTCGCCTTTGCTGGCATTGCCCTGGCCGAGCGCCGCGGCCAGCGTCTTGCGTTCATGCTTGCCCAGTACGCCCGGCAGACCGGCGGCGAATTCCTGGTCCAGCCAGTTGCAGAAGCCGGGGATCGGCGAGAGCGTGGCGAAGGTCTTCAGCTTGGGAAACTCGGCGGAAAGCTGGTCGACGACCCGCTTGATCAGGAAACCGCCGAAGCTGATGCCGGCAAGTCCGCGCTGGGCGTTGGAGATCGAATAGAAGATGGCGGTGTCGGCCGAGCGCGGGTCGATGACCGGCGCCTTGACGTCGAGCAGCGCCTGCACATCCGCCGCCATGCCGGAGACCATGGCCACCTCGACGAAGATCAGTGGCTCGCTCGGCATGCGCGGATGGAAAAAGGCAAAGCAGCGGCGGTCGGAATCGAGCCGGTTCTTGAGATCCGTCCAGCTGCGCACCTGGTGCACGGCCTCGTAGACGCTGAGCTTCTCGAGAAGGGCGGCCGGCGATTCCCAGGTGATGCGCCGGAGCTCGAGAAAGCCGATGTCGAACCACGCCGCCAGCAGATCCTTGAGATCGGATTCGAGACCGGCAAGGCCACGGTCCTCGCGCCCGAAGCGCAGCAGCTCCGCCCGCAGGTCGACCAGGAACTTCACGCCTTCCGGCAGGGCGTTGAACTGGGTCAGCAGCTTGACGCGCGGAGCATTGAGCGCGGCACGCAGCTCGCGCTTCGCCTTGGCGCGGACCCGATCGTCCTTGGCCTGGATCAATGCCGAAGCCGCCGCCGCGGCCGCCCCCGGATCGACGTCGAATTCCTCGGCCAGCAGTTTGAGGAAACGCTTGCGCCCGTCAGCGTCGAGACCGAGGTAGAGCCGGCCGAGCTCGGCGGCCCGGGCCCGGGTCGAGACCTCGCCGCCTCTCCCTTCCAGGCATTCGCGCATCCGCGCGCGCACCTTGTCGAGATCGCTGGCCGGCAAGGCCGGGGCCACCGCCACCCCGCCGATGGCGCCGCGCGCCGTCTCGGAGATGTCGCGCCACGCCGTCCGCAGATTGCGCAATGTGCGATCAAGGAAGCCGGCCGTGGCGGTGCGGGTCTCGCTCATCTCGGGATTGTCGCTTGGCGATCCTCAGCCTGTAAAGGAGCGACCCTTGAGGGCCCGCAGCACGGCGGGCAGCGTCTCGATCAGGTCATCGGCAATCAGCCCTGGCCCAAAACGCATACCGGCGTCACCGTGCAGCCACACCGCCGCGCAGGCGGCGTCGAACGGCTCCAGCCCCTGGGCCATCAGGCCCGCCGCCAAGCCGGCCAATACATCCCCCGCTCCGGCCGTCGCCAGATCCGCTGGCGCGTTGGCATTGATCACCGCCCTCCCGTCCGGGGCGGCGATGACGGTGTCATAACCTTTGAGAATGACGATGGCGCCGCTGACCGCGGACGCCGAGCGGGCCCGAGCCAGCTTGTCACGCGCCTGTGCCTGGGCGAGAGCCGGGAACAACCGGGCAAACTCGCCCTCATGCGGGGTGAGGATCACCCGACCACCGGCCCGACGGATGGCGCGGAAAAGGTGGGCCGGGTCGTCGGCGAACGACGACAGCGCGTCGGCATCGAGAACACAGGCCTTACCGGCAGTCAGCGCCGCGACGACACGCAGACGCGTCGGCACACCAACGCCGTTGCCCGGACCCAGAAGCACCACGTTGATGCGGCGGTCGAGCAGCAGCGTGGCGAAGTCACGCTCATCGTCGAGGCCGGCAAGGATCAGGCTGGCGGCGGCCTGGGCATAGACCGGCAGCGCCGCCTGGGGTGCCGCGACCGTGACGAGGCCGCCCCCGATACGCAGCGCGGCGCGCGCCGCAAGCCGCCCCGCTCCGGTCATCTGCCCGCCGCCGACCACGAGAACGTGGCCGCGGGTGTATTTGTGCGTCTCGGGGTGCGGCCAGGGGAATATCCCGGACCACAGCGCAGGATCGTTCTCCGACAGTGTCGGGGCTATCTGCGCGATCACGCTGTCGGCAACGCCGATATCGGCGATCAGCGTCTCACCGCACAGCACCCGCCCGGGCAGCAGCAGATGCGCCGCCAACGAGCGCACGAAGCTGACCGTCGCGGCACAGTGCGGTGCCCCTCCCCCTCCGCCAAGGATCTCGCCGGTATCGCCCGAGACACCCGAGGGCACGTCGACCGCCACGCAGTCGAGCCGTGCCGCGTTGATTGCCGCGATAACGTCACGCGCAGCCCCCTCAAGCGGGCGCGCCAGCCCGGCACCGAACAGTGCGTCGACAACCACCGGCGAATGTCCAAGCATCGATGCCGACAGGGGCTCGACCGCACCGTTCCAGCGAGCAGCATGCAGCGCCGCGTCGCCCTTGAGCGCCTCACGGGTGCCCAGCAAGGCCAGACGGACGGGATGCCCGCTGGCCTGGAGATGGCGCGCGGCGACGAAGCCATCGCCACCGTTGTTGCCGGGGCCGCAGAGAACGGCAACGGGCCGGGCGGGGTAGCGCCGATGCACCTCCTCGGCCACGGCGCGACCGGCATTTTCCATGAGCCGCTCCCCGGCGATGCCGCCACGGATGGCAGCTTCGTCGGCGCGGCGCATCTCCGCGACGGTCAGGACAGCACGCGAGTCGCCTTTGCCCATGTGAATCTCATACAGGCCCGGGCAACCGCAGGCTAGCGGACCTGCTCGGCCAGGAACGCCGTGACCACGCGAAGCGCCTCGGCGCCGAAGATCGTGGCGTGATCGGCGCTGCGCGGGAACCAGCCACGCTTGGGCTCGGCGGCCGCCTCGAACAGGGCCCGACCGAAGGCAATGGGTACGACACGGTCACCTTCTCCATGAAGCACCAGCAGCGGCGTCTTCACCCGGGCGATGCGGGAGACAGAATCGAAACGGTCCTTCACCAGGCGTCGCGCCGGAACATACGGATAGTGATGCTGGGCCACGTCGGCGATCGAGGTAAAGGGGGCTTCGAGGACAAGCGCCGCCACCGGGGCGCCGCGCTCCGCTGTCTCGGCCGCCAGCCGGACGGCAACCGCCGAGCCCAGCGATTCTCCATAGAGGATGACGCGCGCAGGCGTGATGCCCTGCCCTTCAAGGAATTTCAGTCCGGCCTCGGCGTCGGCGTGGAACTCCTCCTCGCCGGGCGCCCCGGGATTGCCGCCATAGCCGCGATACTCGACCAGCAATACGCCGTAGCCCGCGGCACTCAGCAGCGCCGCCCGCTCGGCGCGATAGCCGATATGCCCCCCGTTGCCATGGGTATAGAGGATCGTCGGCCGGCCATCAGGCGCCGGCACATGCCAGGCCAGCAGCCGCAACCCGTCGGCCGTCGTCAACGTCACCTCGCTCAGGCCCGGCACGGCCGCCCGTGCCAGGCTGGGGCGCGACGTATCCGGCAGAAAGAGCAGGTCCCGCTGAAAGACGTAGAGCGCGCCAACCAGGGCGCCATAGAGCGCGGCCATGCCGGCAACCAGGGCGATCATCGTCGTCACACCCGGCCCGTCACAAATTCACCACAGAAGACCTGTCCAATGACAGTATCCCGGCGATGCATCGCTTCCTCGTCATCCTCGCCACCCTGATCGGTCTCGCGACCGCCCCGCAGGCGGCGGCGGAAGACGTCGATCTGCAGCTCGTGCTGGCCATCGATTCATCGTCGAGCGTCAACATGGATGAATACTACCTGCAGCTGGAGGGCTACGCCGCTGCCTTTCGCCATCCCGATCTGCTCAAGGCCATCGCCTCGGGCCCGCGCCAGGCTATCGCCGTGGCGCTCTTCGAATGGTCGGGCCCCGGCCGCCAGACAGTCAACTTCCCCTGGCGGCGCCTGAGCGCCGCCGGTGACCTCGACGGCTTCGCCGCCGAGCTCGCCATCGCACCGCGTCTGGTCCTGGGCGGGGAGACGGCGATCGGTGACGCCGTCGATTTCGCCCTCGATCTTTTCGCGCGCAGCGAGTTCGGCGGTGGACGCCGGGTCATCGACGTGTCAGGCGACGGTGCCAGCAACCAGGGTCGGCCTGTCGCCGCGGCGCGTGATGACGCCGTCTTTCAGGGTGTCGTGATCAACGGGCTGGCCGTGCTGAATGAGGAGCCCGGTGTCGACACGTTCTACGCACAGCACGTCATTGGCGGCCCCGGGGCCTTCGTCATCTCGGCGCGCGACTACACCGACTTCGCCGATGCCATCCTGAAAAAGCTGATCCGCGAGATCACCACTATCGCCGCGCTGGCGCGCTGATCGGCACCTCGACCTCGAACACGGCTTTCTCGAAATCATCGATCAGCGCCTCGACACGGACCGTCCACACTCCGGCCAGAGGTAGATCGATGCGGCCGAGGCGAAAGACATCGTTTCTGCCCCGCGTCAGAGGCCGGGTGATCGGCTCGATGCCAGATGCCGGCCGGGCGAACGAGATCGAGGCTTCCTGTGGTGCCAGCAGGTCACCCGAAGGACTCACGAACCGAGCCACCACCCTGTTCGGCCCCGGGGACGCAGGCAGGACCTCCAGCATCAGGGCCCGGTTGCGCTGGCTGATCCACGTCGTATGCCCGCTCTCAGCCCCTTTTGCGTGATCGTGAGCCGCCATGCCCGGGGGCGGCGTGTGGGCCAGGACGGACGTCAGCAGCAGGACGATAGCCCCGAGCCCGATCTCCAGGCGGAGATTCCGCATCAGATCATCCGATGCGCCACGACGGCCAGCCGCCAGGGCCGGTGTCGCCTGCCAGCGGTTGGCTGCTGCGACAACGAGCAGGGCCGCGACGATCAGCAGCTTGATCACCAGGAGCTGCCCGTACGGGGAGCCCACGAACTGGTCGAGACTCGTGATGCGCAGCAGCGACATACCGAAGCCGGTCGCGGCCAGCGCCAGCAGGGCCGGGACGGCGAGATGCGAAAATCGCCTTGCGGCCGCAAGAGCGGCTGTCGGATGGGCGGGGATCAGACGAAGCAGCGGCCAGAACGCGCCGAGCCAGAAGCCGGCCAGCAGCGCGTGGACCGTCGCTGTCATGCGAACCCAGTCCGGCCCGGTCGCGGCATGACCGGTGACACTGAGGCCAGACAGGGCGATCAGGGCGCCGAGCGCCTCAAGCCACGATCTCCACCGCTGCGACTGGCCGGCGGCCATAATGATCCCGAGGCCGGTGACGATCGTCAGGGCACTGGTCGCGGTCGACGTCGAGAGACCCAGGCGCCAGGCCACCGTGTCGACAAGCGCGCCCGCCGGAAAGGCGCCCAACTGCCCGCCCTTGAGCCCGATCGCCAGCAACGCGGCGAACAGCCCCAGCGCCGCCGCCCGCCTGCGCCAAGGCTCGAACCCGGCTACCCCGATGCGCAGCGGCCGCAGGACGAGAAAAGCGAAAAGCGCGCCACCCGCCACGAACATCAGCGCCGCATACAGCACGAAGCGATTGATGATGATGGCGATCGTCCACCCGGTTTCCCGGCGAGCATCGTCCGCGGCATAGGAGCCGGGTGGAGAGGCCTGCCCGACGCTGTAGGTGAAACCGCCCCCGATGGGATGCGAGTCCGCCGAGACCACGCGCCAGGACACGATGTAGCCGCCGGTCGGCAGGTCCGGCAGGTCGAGCCGGATCTCGTTGTCCTGGGCGCGGGGGCTGGCGATCGCCCGGTCGGCGCCCGTCGCATCGAGCACGCGCAGCGCGACCGGCGCGACCGGCTCGTTGAAACGCAGCACGATCCCGGCCGGGGCTTTTTCCAGCGCCGCTCCGTCCGCCGGTTGCGTCGCCAGCAGAACGGCGTGCGCCCAGGCCGGCTGCCCGGCCAGGACGCACACGACAATCAGGACAGCCCGCAGCACGAGACGGCTTTTGCGTCAGGGCGTTCTTGGCGTCACGGTCAGCCGGGCCGCCGGCTCCTTGTAGTCATCGAGCGTCTTGCCGGAAGCCGGGATCTCGATCCAGCGGTGAACACCCTTTTCGCAATCCTGGACGATGGGGAAGTAGAGGACACCGGGTCGACTGGGCAGCTGTGCACGCAGCACGAACTCGTCGTAGTGGTCGTCCGCCAGCTTCCCCCCCGCCCACGACACCTCGATGACGCCCTCGGTCACCGTACGGCCGTGACCGGCATCGTAAGGTTGCGGCAGCTTGCCCACGGTCGTGGTCAGCTCCCAGCCCGGCTTGGGCTGAGGCTTCACCGCGATCACTCCTTCGGGGATACGGACACGGATGCGGGTCGTGGCCGAGCCGTCGCAGCCGTGGGAGACACGGATCACCGCCTTATAGGTGCTGCCAGCGACTGCCTGCTGGGTTTCGAGGGTGACATGAGCCGATGCACCATACGTGGCAGACAGAAAGACGACAGCCGCCAAGGCGGCGCTTGAACGCAAGAAGAGCATGAATGATCCCCTGAAAAGTAGACTGACGAACGCCCGTCCTGCGGGACGGGTACGAAACAGCGTCAGCTCCCGCTGGGGGGGCCGCGTGGCCGGTGCGCGGCGATCAGAGCCGCGGACGGCGTGGCTTCCAATGATGGTGGTACCATCGCGCCCGGGGCCGAGGCCGGCGGAAAGATCAGGCACGGAGACGGCGGCAGGAGCTTGCCACCCTCGACCAGCGTGCAGAACGGGCAGCGCGCACCGGCATGGGCGGGGCTCGAACGATCCGGCTCGCCCCCCTGGGGATCGCTGATGCCGGCGCTATGATGATCGGAACAGCGCTCCGTGGCTTCTCCCGCGATCGCCACGAGCGGTCCCGGCGGCTGATGAATGCCCAGCAAGGAAGCGTGCAGCAGCAGCGCGAACACGCCAAGCCGCGCCACGCTCCGCCGCGGGGGAGTCAGCAATCTGAGAATTCGGATGCTTCTGGTCATCGGCAGCGGATCGGTGCCGATCATAGACCAGCTATCCCGGCGGGGCTACGAGCCTTCCGGCGCGTTTACCTTTTCACCGCCATCGGCCCGGCGTTCGGCTCCTTCCGCCATGCGCTCCCGCTGCTCGGCAAGATCAAGAAGATTGCACCGGTCGAACGAGCGGCGCATCGACCGGGCGATGACGCGGATCTCCTCCGCCCGCAGCCGCCAGCGGCCTGCCTGGTCTCGGGGATCTTTACCCATGTGCCGCACTCCTCGTGTGTACGACAACGAACAAACCTACGGGTGGCACAGCCTGCCGGCAATCGCGCCAAGTGGGTAGCGCAAACCTCCTCGGTGTTTTGCGGCATCCCCCTTCGGCGGCTGTGCGTTTACGCACGTCGCGCCTTCCCTCTTAAGCGCTACTGCGCGCGGGGCAGTAGCGCTGCTCTTTTGCCGGACCCCGCTCTTTATGGTTAGATTACAATCGGCTGGCGTCTGGTATCGAGGAGTCGGAATGAACGAAAGCGAATTCCCCACCGAATTCGCCTCGGGCTGGAAGGACATCAGCCAGCAGGAGCTGGAAGAGGTCTTTCGCCTTCACACGATGTTTCGTGAAGGCCGCCAGGGCGGCAAGCGCGCCACGCTGTCCTTCTACAACCTGTCGCATCGCGATCTTTCCGGTCAGGATCTCTCCGATGCGGATTTCAGCGGCTGCCGGATGCAGCGCTCGGATTTGCGAGGCAGCCGGCTGGTCGCGGCGAATCTGTTCGCGGCGGATCTGCGGGGCAGCGACCTGACGGGCGCCAATCTCTCCCGGGCGGATATGCGCGGCGCCTGCATCCGTGGCGCCATCCTGACCGATTGCGAGATGCAGGAATGCGATCTGCGCGCCGGCGTGATGCTGAAATCAGATCGCCGCGGCAACCTCTCGATGATGACCTTCGACATGAACGTCGCCGACCTGGGAAACGCCGTCATTCGCGGCGCCGACCTGACGAGCGCCAAGCTTTCGAACGCCTTCATCATGCAGTCGGACCTGACCGATGCCGTCCTGCGCAACGCAAAGCTGCAGAAGACCGACCTCAGCCAGTCGAACCTGACCGGCTCGATCCTCGAGGGGGCCGACCTCACGGAAGCCAATCTCAGCGGCGCGATCTTCCACGGCGCGGTACTGGCCCGGGCCATCATGCACGGCACCAAGCTGGACGGCGCCGATCTGGCCGGCGCCATGCTCGACGACCTCGATCGCACCCGCACCGATTTCAGCAAGGCGCAGCTGCCCAAGAGCCTGGATTCGCTCGGGGCTCCCTTGCGCGAGCTGCTGATCCAGCATGCCCAGTGGATCCATTCCTCGGGCAAGACCGGCAAGCGCGCCGAGCTCGCCCGCGTCGACCTGTCGCGGCAAAACCTCGAGGGTGCCAACCTCTCTGCCGCCAGCATGGAGCTTGCCATCCTGCGGGGTGCCACCCTGTCGAAGGCCAACCTGCTGATGGCCGATCTCAGCTACGCCGATCTGCGCGAGGCCGACCTCAGCTACGCCGATCTGCGCGGGGCCAGCCTGCGACGCGCCAATCTCACCAGCGCCCGCCTGACCGGGGCGCGCTGCGGCCCGGTCGACATCATGGGCTCCTCGACCCATCTCTGGCCGGCCAATTTCGAGCACGCGCGGCTCAACAACGCCAATCTCAACGGCGTCGACCTGAGGCGCGCCAAGATGCCCAGCGCCAATTTTTCCAACGCCACGCTCACCGGTACTGTGCTCAAATACGCCAACCTGCAGGACGCGGTATTCACCCGCGCCGACACGCGCGGCGCGGATTTCGAGGGAGCTGATACGCGCGGTGCGCTGGGCGTTCCGGAGAGTGATGCCGGCGGTTAGCGTTCGGCGCGTGTCGGGGGACGGCCATGTCGGACAAGTTCGGCGATGCGATCGTGGCGGCCATCACCGCACCGGAACTGCATGCGCTGCACGAGCACTGGAAGAGTCGTTGCCGGGGTGATCGGCTGCCTTCGCCCCAACAGGTCGATCCGCTCGATCTGCCGCGCCTCATGGGTATCCTGCTGACCCTCGACGTTCACCGCGATCCCCTGCGCTTCCTCTACCGCTACACGGGGGCCACGCTTGTTACACGCACCGGGCTGGAGGTTGTCGGCACCTACGTTGACGAGCATCCCGATACGGCCTTCCGCCAGATCGCCCAGGGCGTGCTGACGGACATCGCCACCAGGGGGCGCCCCTACGCAGCCGCGCGCGACATGTTCATCGACGGTCGCTTGCGCCGCTACGACATGCTGGCCTTGCCGCTGGCCAGCGACGGGCAGACCGTCGACCGCATCATCATCGGTATGAAGCACTGGGACTGAGCGCCGCCGGGCCCACGGATTGACAGCACCTCCCCGTGGGCCTCAAGCTTGACCCAACAGCCGCAGAGCGGCGTCATCAACGGGGGGCTAAGGTCATGAAGGCATTCATCATTCCGGCCGTTGCGGCCGGTCTTGCCATCGCTTTGGGCGCGGCTCCGGCGCAGGCTGGAAAGCGCGACAACACCCTGAAATTCGCCGCCGACCAGGTGCCCGAAAACATCGACGCCTATTTCAACAACGTCCGCATCGGCGTGATCATCGCCCATCATGTCTGGGATCACCTGGTCTCGCGTGACCCGAAGACGAACGAGTACAAGCCATCGCTGGCGACGGCCTGGAAGTGGGTCGACCCGAAGACGCTGGAATTCGACCTCCGTCAGGGCGTGAAGTTCCATAACGGCGAGCCGTTCGATGCCGATGACGTCGTCCACACGCTGAACTATGTCTCGAATCCCGAGAACAAGGTCATCACCCAGACCAACGTCAACTGGATCGCCAAGGCCGAGAAGCTAGAACCCTACAAGGTCCGGATCAACCTGAAGCAGCCCTTCCCGGCGGCGCTCGAGTATCTCGCCGGCCCGGTGGTCATCTATCCCAACGAGTACTACGAGAAGGTCGGCCCCAAGGGCATGAACGACAAGCCGGTGGGCACGGGCCCCTACAAGGTCACCGAGCATCAGCCTGGCCGCCTCGTGCGCTTCGAACGTAACGCCGAATACTTCAAGGAGAGTCCCCGGCCGCAGCCGACCATCCAGAAGCTCGAGCTGCGCCTGATCCCCGACAACAATACCCAGGTCGCCGAGCTGATGTCCGGCGGTCTCGACTGGATCTACAACGTGCCGCCCGACCAGGCGCGGCAGATGCGCAGCGTGCCGACCGTCAAGGTCGCCAGTGGCGAGACCATGCGTATCGTCTTCCTGACACTGGCCACGCGTGAGGGCTCCACCGCCCCGCAGTTCAAGGATATCCGCGTGCGGCAGGCCGTCGCTCATGCCCTCGATCGCAACGCCATGCTCGGCACCGTTGTCGGTGAAGGGTCGCGTGTCCTCCACACGCAGTGCTTCCCCTCGCAGTTCGGCTGCACCGACGAAGGAGCGCCACGCTACGACTATAACCCGGCGAAGGCGAAGCAGCTGCTGACGGATGCCGGCTTCCCCAACGGCTTCGAAGTCGACCTCTATGCCTACCGCGAGCGCCAGCAGACCGAGGCGATGATCGGCTACCTGCGCGCCGTGGGCATCCGGGCCAATCTGCGCTTCATGCAGTACGCCGCCATGCGCGACGCCCTGCGCGAGGGCAAGGCCGCCTTTGCGCACCAGACCTGGGGCTCGTTCTCGGTCAACGACGTCTCGGCCAGCACGCCGGTGTACTTCAAGTTCCTGGCCGACGACGTGACACGCGATACCCAGGTCCGTGACGACCTCGAGGCCGGCGACACCTCCGTCGATCCCAACGTGCGCAAGGCCGCCTACAAGAAGGCGCTGACCCGCATTGCCGAGCAGGCGTTCTCGGTGCCGATGTTCTCGCTGCCCGTGTACTACGCGTTCACGCCGGATCTCGACTTCGCACCCTACCCCGACGAGCTGCCCCGTTTCTGGGAAGCCCGCTGGAAGTAAAGCCCTGGCGCCCGAGCGCTTCGGCTTCTCTTACCTGACGCGCCAGCGCGGCGAGACGTATCGCCGCGTTGGCCGCCGCCCGGCGAAGCGCGCCTACCGTCGAAGCGCCTCGGCGTATTTCGCCTGATGGGACTGTGCCGCAAGGCGGATAGCCGCGTTAGCCGCACCGAACCCCTGATAACCACGCCGCTCCACGATCTCGAAGAAAAACCGATCGTCGAATGTCTCGGTATAGATCTGGAAATACTCGGCCTCACCATCGCGGTCGTAAAGAACGCTGTTTTCCTTGAGCAGGTCCAACAGGTCGCCCGGAATGTCGAGCTTGGCCTCGAGGTCGTCGTAGTAGTACTCGGGAACCGGAAGCAGCTTGACCCCGCTGGCACGCAATCTCTTGGCCGTATCGAGCAGGTTGTCGGTGGTGAATGCGATGTGCTGCACTCCTGACCCGAACGCCTCCGTCAAGAAGCGAGAAGAAAGCGTGCGCTGGCTCTGAGATGAATTGAGCACAAGACGGAGGCTGCCGTCGGCAGACTGGATGACCTGGCTCTTCACCAGCCCACCGGGATCCAGAATCTCCTGCTCCGGCGCCTTCGCCACATCCAGCAGGGAGCTATAGAACAGCAACCAGGTCAGCATCTCCTCGTAGTGCATCGACTGGGAGATATGATCGACGGCGGTCAGGCCAACGCCCCCGGTATCGGTCTCGCCGGTTCTCTCGAAATCGATATCCCACAATTTCCCCAGAGCACTCTTCCCATCGATAAAATAGACCAGGCTTCCGCCAAGACCGCGTACGGCCGGGATGTCGAGTTCGCCGGGGCCCACCGCCTGGCGAAATGGCTGGTCGAGAAGGAGTTGCGCGCGATCAATCGTGGCCGCTGCGTCACCGACGCGCAGCCCAAGCGCACAGACAGATGCCCCGTGGGTAATATGGAAAGAATGGGCAAAGCCCTCTTTCTCGGTGTTCACCACGAGGTTGATGCCGCCCTGCCGCCAATGGGTGACGGACTTGGAGCGATGGACACCGGCCCGATGAAAGCCGAGGCCGGCAAGCATTGTCTCAAAGGACGGCGCGGTCGCTTCATCGATGGCGAACTCGATGAACTCTGTCCCGCGACAGACGGCGCGTGGCGGCATCCGTGGCGATCCGGGCGCGGTCACACCGCTACGCTCACGAAGCTGATCGAGCAGGTATATCAGGGAGCGGTGACCGTCGATAGCAACACTACGGGCTGAGCCGGCACGGAACTGATCATTGAATATTTCGAGCGAGAGAGGTCCGTCGTAACCCGTCTCCCGGACGGCAGTCATGAAATCGAGAACCGGCAGATCGCCCTGGCCCGGAAAGTTACGAAAGTGCCGGCTCCACGACATGTAGTCGATGTCGAGCCGTGGCGCGTCGGCGATTTGCACCAGAAAGATCCGGTCGCGTGGTATCGAGCGGATGGCATCGAGAGGGGTCTTGCGTACGAGCGTGTCGAAGCTGTCGAGTACGAGCCCGACAGCCGGGTGATCCACGCGACGCACCACCTCCCAGGCATGGTGATACTCGTTGATATGGCGCCCCCCGGCGAGAGCTTCAAAGCCGACGCGAAAGCCGCGCTTTGCTGCGCGCTCTCCAAGCTCGCGGAAGTCTTCAACAGCCCGATCGATGCCGGGCAGCGATTCAGGCGATACGTTCGAGCAGACGAGCAGAAGCTCGCAGCCGAGCTGCTCCATGACATTGAACTTACGCTCCGCCCGATCGAACAGCTTCTGCCGATGCGGAAGCGGTGTTCCTTCAAAGTCGCGGAACGGCTGGAAACTTATGATGCGCAGACCGAGATCGTCCGCCATGCGGCGTACGTCCTCCGGCGTGCCGTTCAGCGACAGAAGATCCTGCTCGCAGATTTCCACGCCACTGAACCTGGCGGCTGCGATAGCCGCGAGCTTCTCATCGAGGGTGCCACTCAGAGATACAGTGGCCATGGCCCTTTGCATGACGGCCTCCTTTTTCTCGACCCAAGCAGGGCTGAAACCCACGTGATTTCAGTTATTTATATACATTCTCAACAAAAACAGGGTTGCCTGTATGAAACCTAGAGTCAATCCATAAAATAGGATATGTGGATAAATCACCCTAATTTTGTAAAAGCACCGGCATGGCCGCAATAGTCGAAGTCTGCTAGAAGCCCGGGAGGAGATGCAGATGGCCCGTTCGCGCAAGTCCACTGCCGTCAAACCGGCGAAAGCGACGACGCTCCCCGACCGAGGCGAATCAAAAACCGTCACCGATTACGTCTATCGGCGGATACGCGGCGATATCCTGGTTGGCAACCTGCAGCCGGGCGTGAAGCTCAAGGTTGAAACGTTACGGCACCAGTACGGCGTGGGCATCAACTCGCTGCGCGAGGCGCTCGTACGGCTGGCCGCGGACGGCCTGGTGATCGCCGAAGGTCAGCGTGGCTTCACCGTGCTGCCCGTCTCGATCGCCGACCTCAAGGATATTACGTCGATGCGCGAGGCCCTGGAGTGCCTGGCGCTGCGCCGCGCCATCGAGTACGGCGACATCGAGTGGGAGGCCGGCATTGTCGCCGCCTATCACAAACTGTCCCGGGCGGAATCGTTGCTCGAGCAGGACAAGGAGCGACACGCGCTGGAATGGGAGGAGCGCAACCGCGAGTTTCACAGCGCGCTGATTGCGGCCTGCCAGTCGCGCTGGCTGCTGCATTTCCAGACAATCCTCTACGATCAAAGTCAGCGCTATCGCATGCTCTCGCTGACCGATAAGGCGATTCCCCGGGATGAGCAGCATCAGGAGCATAGGCGCCTGATGGAGGCGTCGCTGGCTCGCGACGCCGACAGAGCAGCGGATCTGCTCAAACAGCATATCAGCAAGGCGGCCGAAGGACTGCGTGTCGAAACAGGTGAGCCGCGCAACGAGCGCCGACATCCCCTGAAAGCCGCCAGAATCGCCTAACGCCTATACCCCCGGATGGCGGCCAGGCTGACAGGCGAGCATATCGCCGAAGAGCCGGCACCTGACGCACGAAGACTATTTAGTCGCGCCCGCGGCCCGACGATGAGATGTGGCGTCCTGGCTTTCCGGAGCCGCATTGATCGACCGCATCTCGTGCCTGAGCGCCTCGATGAGACGATCGGCGAAGATCGATCGTGGCACCTCGGCATTCAGAACGGCATAGGTCTTGAAAGACGGAGCGTCGACGAGCGGCAGGACACGGATCCCTGGAATATTGCGGGATGCGACGGAGAACTCGTCGATGACGGCCACGCCAAGATCATTAGCGACCAGCGAGCACATCGTCTGCGCGAAGCGAGCACGGATAGAAAGCTCGAACGGCAGTCCGCTTTCGACAAAGCCAGACGCGAGGATCTTGCCGTAAGGGTCTTTCGGCTCGATGCCGATCAGCGGGTATTCGATCAACTGGGCGAGAGATATCTCCCGCCGGCTTGCCAATGCGTGCTGACGCGGCACGATGGCGACAAGTTTCCCTACGCCGAGCTGGTGCGATACCAGGCCAGGGTGATCCACCTTGTAGCTCATGGCGACGACCTCACCCTTCTGAAGCAGGAGATAGTCGATCGCCTCCTCGATCTTCAGGACGTTGACGCTCATCCTGAGTTCGGGAAACTGGAGCCGCAGGGTTCTTACCGCACGCGGCAATATGTACTGCGACAGGCTTGGCACAGACGCGAAGGAGAACTCGCTGGAGGCGCCACGCGCCAGTCGATCGATCGAGAACTGCAGGTTCTCGACCTTGGAGAAAATCTCGTTGATCTGGTTGAAGACGCCCTGCGCTTCCGTCGTCGGCGAAAAGCGCCCATGCCGACGGGTAAACAGCCGCACCCCGAGCTGAGCCTCGGCATGCTTCATGACGCGGCTTATGCCGGGGGCTGAAACTCCGAGAAAGTCCGCCGCCCCCTTGACGGTTCCCGCCATCACGATGGCGCGTATCACTTCGATTTGACGCAGCGTCAGCATGTTCCACCCTGGATGGTCATGCCGGCGATCGACACCGGGGCATGGCCGACCGTGTTGCCTCATTCCGGGATCAGCACAACGATCGGAGCGCCGCCGGCCGATCAGCCTTCAGGCTCGGGGGCCTCATAATGTACCAAATGGTTAGTTTGTCAACGCACGCGCTGCGGGATGAATTCCGCAAGCCTTACAGCGCTGCGACGGCGATGACCTTGTCGTCGACCAGCCGATCGATGTCGGCCGGGGTGTAGCCGAGCCCGGCCAGGACGTCGCGGCTATGCTCACCGGAGCTCGGGACATCATGGCGAACACCCAGTCGCCGTCCCTTCATCTCCAGAGGCAGCGCTGGAAGCTTCGTCTTGCGCCCGTCGGCCAGCGTGATCTCCGCCAGCCCACCCGCGGCGTTGAGATGCGGATCATCGAACAGTTCTTCGGGTCTGGTGATCGGCGCGAACGGCAGACCGGTCATCTCGCATTTGGCCATCAGGTCCGCCTTGGAGTAGCGCCCGAAGATCTCGCGCACCAGGGGGATAAGCCGGTCGCGTGCGTGGACGCGCTGAGGGTTCGTCGCCAGTGAAGCATCGGCAAAGAGCGCCGGCTGCTCGAAGGCATCGCAGAACAGTTTCCATTGTGTATCGCTGACCACGGCGACGAAGACCTGCTGGCTGTCCTTCGTGTCGAAGACATCGTAGACCGCCCAGGCCGCGAGCCGCGCCGGCATCGGGTTGGCCGGCTTGCCGGTGACCGCGTACTGGGCCATGTGCTGGCCGACGAGGAAGGCCGTGTTCTCGAACAGGGCGCTCCTGATCTCCTGTCCCAGGCCGGTCCGCTCGCGCTCGCGCAACGCTGCGAGGATGCCTATGGCGCCAAACATGCCACCCATGATGTCGTTGACCGACGAACCGGCACGCAGGGGGCGCCCCGGCGGGCCGGTCATGTAGGCAAGCCCTCCCATCATCTGTGCGACTTCGTCCAAAGCGGTGCGCTCTTCGTACGGCCCCGTAAGAAACCCCTTGTGCGAGCAATAAATGATGCGCGGATTGTCCTTTGACAGTGACTGGTAGTCGAGACCGAGCTTGGCCATCGCTCCAGGCCGGAAATTTTCGCTGATCACGTCCGCCGAACTGACCAGCCGGGCAATCACGGCGCGCCCGGCCGGTGCCTTCATGTCGATGGCGAGGCTCTTCTTGTTCCGGTTGAAGGCCGGAAAGAAGCCGGCTCCCGAGCCTGCGAGACGGCGCGTGTTGTCGCCGGCCAGCGGCTCGACCTCGATCACCTCAGCACCGAGATCGGCCAGGACCAGGCCGCAGCTGGGCCCCATCACCATGTGCACGAACTCGACCACACGCACGCCGCTGAGCGGCAGGCCGGTTTCGGCGGTCATCAGGCGGCTATCCGCGCAAAGCCCTTCGGCAGGCCCGCCACCGCCAGGTTGCCGTAGAGTTCGGCATCCGGCAGAGCCTCCTCGATGATCCTGCGCACGGCCAACAGCTTGTCGAGGTCGATGCCGGTGCGCAGACCCATGGCTTCCAGCATAAACACGAGGTCCTCGGTGACGATGTTGCCCGATGCTCCCGGGGCATAGGGACATCCGCCCAGCCCGCCGAGCGAGGAATCGAGCGTCTTCACCCCGCATTCGAGCGCCGCCACGGCATTGGCCAGACCGAGCCCGCGCGTGTTGTGCAGATGCGCGCTGGTCAGCTTCTCGCCGATCTCGCGCCGCACGGCAGAGAACACGCGCTTGATCTGCGCCGGGTTGGCGTAGCCGACCGTGTCGGCCAGGCTGACATCATCGGCACCCGCCTCGGCAAGGGCGACCGCCAGGCGCACGACCTCGCGCTCGTCTATGTTGCCTTCGAGAGTACAGCCGAAGACCGTGGACAGGCCGCCGGACAGGAACGCCCGCCTGTTTTCAGGCTGCGTCTTGAGGAAGGTCACGATGCGGCGGAACTCCTCGAGCTGCTCGTCCGGCGTCTTGCGCACATTATTCAAGGAATGGGCCCGGCTCACCGAGATGGTGAAGCTCAGCTTATGCACGCCAGCCGCCACCGCGCGCTCCGCCCCTTTGAGATTGGGAATCAGCGCCGCGACCGCCAGGCCCGGGATGGTCAGGGCGTGCGCCACGACTTCGTTCGCATCGGCAAATTGCGGCAGCAGTTTCGGCGGCACGAAGGAGCAGACCTCGATCTCACGCACGCCGGCCGCCGCCTCGGCGGTGATCCAGGCCTTCTTGGCCTCGGTCGGCATGAACTGCTTCGTATTCTGCAGCCCGTCGCGCGGACCGACCTCGCTGATCTCGACATCAATCTCGGACATATAAGCTCCTCGGACCGCACCCTGCGCGGCCGTCACCCCGGATCCGCTCGCAGCCCGGCTCTCAGTGACTAGGCCGTCAACTGGACGGTGCGCTAGCTGGTGGCAACATGAGAGACGTTCTTGCCCGGTGAATAGATATCCAGAATGTTCCAATGCCCGCTGGTCGGGGTGGGATTGTTGATCATCGCGACGTCCAGCACGGTGGGGCGCCCCGAGGCTATGGCCTTCTCGAGGGCCGGACGAAATTCCCCGGCGCTGCGGACTCGGACTCCATCGACGCCGTAGGCTTTCGCGATGTCGGCGTAATTCGGCGTGGTGTCCTCCCCGTTTTTCGGGAATGTCGTGCCGTAGGTCAGTCCGAAATGAGCCTTCTGCAGGCCGGCGATGGTGCCGAAGGCATTGTTGTTCATAACCACCCAGATGACGCCGAGATTCTCTGCTGCCGCCGTCGCGAGAACGGAGGGGTTCTGGCCGAACCCTCCATCGCCGACGAGCGAGATCACGACGCGGTTCGGATGCGCAATCTTGACGCCCAGCGCAGCCGACGGGCCAAACCCCATGGTGGCAAACCCGCCGGGCGTCAGGATGCTGCCTGGCGTATAGATCGGGAATTGCTGGCCGACGCCGTTCTTGTTCCACCCGACATCGGTGGTCAGGAACGCATCGCGCGGCATCACGGCGCGCACATCCGCCAGAATCCGCTCGGGCATCATCGGGAAAGCATCCGAGGTTTCCATGGCCTTGTTGGAGGCTTTGAATGCCTTGCGCTCGGCAGCGATCGCCTCCGCCAGGCGAGCGTTCTTGCGTCCTTCCGGGACAATGTCGCGCGCCACCCGGTTCAGGACCGTCAGCGCCGCCTTCAGATCGGCGACGACACCGATTTCGGTCGGAAAATTACGCCCGATCTCCGAGGGCTCGATGTCGACATGGATCAGCTTCGTGGGAGGAAAGTTGAACGTGTAGTCGGGGTACCACGACGAGCAATCCGCCTCCTTGAAGCGGGTACCAAGTCCGAGGACCCAATCCGCCGCCAGGCAGGTATCGTTGGTGAATTTCGTTCCCCAGAAGCCCGTCATGCCGAGGGTGAGCGGGTGATCGTCGGGCAGGACGCCCTTGCCCATCAGGCTGTGGGCGACGGGGATTCCCAGGTGATCGACAAGCGACCGCAACTCGGCGGTCGCGCCCGCCAACGCCACACCGCCCCCCGCATAGATGACCGGGTTCCTGGCCGCGGCCAATGTCTGCACGATGCTCCGGGCAGTTTCGTCGTCGATCGACGGCTTCTTCAGCGACTTCGTGTTGTGACGCAGCCGGTCAAACAGAGCGACGTCGATCTCGGTCGAAAACACGTCCATGGGCACGTTGACCAGAACCGGACCCGGCTGGCCGCTCTCCGCCAGGGTGAAGGCTTTTTCAATGATCTCCGGGAAGAGCTCGGGGGTATCGACCCGCCAGGCCCGCTTCACGAACGGGCGATAGATCTCGTACTGGCTGGCATCGGCATGCAGGTTGACTTCCTGGTGGGGGTGCTTGCCGTAGTAATAGGACGGGATGTCACCCGCGATGACGACCATCGGGATGCAATCCAGCGCCGCGTTGGCAACGCCGGTGGCCGCATTCGTCAGACCCGGGCTCAGATGGCACAGCAGAACCGAGGCCCTCCCCGTCGCGCGGGCGTATCCGTCCGCCGCATGAGCGGCGATCTGCTCATGACGCACATTGATGAAGCGCAGCTCGGTGTTCGCCATGGCGGACAGCACGGCGATATTCGTGTGTCCGCAAAGCCCAAAGATATGCCGGACGCCCCTCTCCCGGAGGTAACGAACGAGCTGATTCGAGATGAGGTCCTTCATCGTGTCTCCTGACCGGTACGACCGCCGCAGCGAGTTCTTATATCAAAGCGCTTCGGTGTTGTAGAACTCGCCGAACAGCTCGGCATCGCTGGGCCGATCCTCGGGGATCGGACGGGAGACCCAGGTCACGTTCATGTAGTGCTTGAGCGCGATATTCTCGTTGGTGATATTGCCGCCCCAGATTCCACAGCCGAGCGACGAGGTCATGGGCATGCCGTTATTGAAGGCCCCGGCATTGGCCTTCGACTGCGGCTGACGGACCATCATGCGGCTGACCGGAGCGATCGCGGCCAGGCGGGCGATGTGCTCATCGTTGAATGAATAGATCCCGCATGAATGGCCCTTGCCGCCCACCTCGTAGATCTGCGTGACCTTATTCAGAGCGTCGTCGAAGCCGCGATACTTGAAGAGCGCCATGACCACCGACAGTTTCTCGGATGAGAAGCGATGCTCTCTTCCGATCTGCTCCTGCTCGACCATGATGAACTTGCGATCCGCCGGAATAGAGAAGCCGGCGATCTGGGCGATCTTTTGCGGCGCTATGGCGACAGTCTCGATCGTGCGATGGCCCTCGGCATCCCACATCACCTTTTCCAGCCTGGCCTTCTCCTCGGTGTTGCAGAGATAGCCGCCTTCGGCGACCAGCGCATCGCGCATGGCGTCGTAGATCCGCTCATCCATCAGCAGATTGCCGTCAGCCGAGCAGCCCGAGCCGAAATCCGATGTCTTGGACAGGCGGGAGTTGAGGGCCGCCTCCTTGATGTCGGCCGTCTCATCGATGACCATCGTCGAGTTGCCGGCACCGACGCCGTAGGCCGGCCTTCCGGAGGAGTAAGCCGCCTTGACCATCGGCCGCCCACCGGTCGCGAGCGTCAGATCGCACTCGGCCATCAGTTCCGCCGAGAGCGGGATCGATGGCCGTTCGACGCACTGGAAGATATCGGCCGGCGCGCCGAGCTTCTTCAGGGTCTCGCGCATGACCCGGGTCATCTCGAATGTCGTCTTCCGGGAGCGCGGATGCGGGGAGAAGATCACTGCGTTCTTGCATTTGATGGCGTAGATGGCCGTGACCGGCGGCGTCAGCTCCGGGTTGGTCATGGGAATCAGCGAGGCAATGACCCCGGCCGGTTTGGCGATCTTGGTGATGCCCTTGGCGTGGTTGACTTCGATCACACCAACGCTCTTCTCGCGCAGCGCATCCCGCAGAACGCCCAGAATCTTGAAGCGCTTGCCCGCGCGGTTCTCCCGGTCACCGACACCGCTTTCATCGACTCCCATCTGGGCGATACGGACGAAGGTCTTTTCGTTGCCGCAAGCCCACCCGATCGCCTGGGCCAGGCGATCGACCCGGGCCTGATCATAGTCCTTGATCTGCTCCATGGCCGCCCGGGCACGGGCAATCATGTCAGTGACGATCTTCTTCTCTTCAGGCGTGATCTCGCGAGCCATCTCGGCGGTTCTCCGTAGACTAAATTTCTGGTTCTGGCGGACTATCAGGCGTGCCGCTGCGCCGCGAGCGCCAATTCCCTGCCATGCTGGAAGTAGGACCGGGCGGTTTCCAGGCAGCGGCGCGCATGGCCTTCATGACCCAGCTCGGCACTCCGGCGGGCATTCGGCAGCTCGATCGAGAGCGGAACGCCCGGCAAGGCATCCACCAGACCCGCAAGGTCGATACAGCCGTCACCGACGTAGAGCCGGTTCTCCCGCGCCACCTGCATCTGTGCCTGCTTCGTGGTGGGGACTCCCCGGCTCGTGTCACACAGATGGATGAAGTGCGCCCACTTCCTCGGAAGCCCTGCCAGCTCCGCCAGAGTGCAGTTGGAGAAGTGATAGTAGAGCGCATCAACCAGGACGCCGCCGTTCGGCTGGCCGGCGTTGCGGACGACATCCAGAGCCTCGGCAAGACTGCGCACGCGGGAGAAGGTTGGAAACTCCAGATCGACCGTCAGGCTAAAGGGCCGCGCCAGATCGCAGATCTCGGCATAGCGCTCGACGACGAAGGCGCCGTCGTTTGGCTCGTTCGTCCAGGCGCTGGAGATCATGTGGCGCGCCCCCATGGCGGCGGCTGCCTCCATCACCGGCACATAGGACCGTGCGTCCCGGTCACGAACGATCCGCGCCAGCTCGACGTCGAGAACCGGCAGGCCGGTCTCGCGCAGGGCGCGCGTCGTCTCTCTCAGGCTCTGCGGCGAAACAGGATCCTCCGGTTCACCGGGAAGCCCGATATTGGCCAGCCGGAAACTGACCGAGTCGTATCCGGCGCGCGCCGCGATGCGGGTCTGAGCCGCCGGGGTCGTTCCAGGCACTGTCAGATAGGCCAGAGAGAATTGGTGTTTCATCGAACCTCCGGCTTGTGAATGTGACGAGAGGCCTTCAAGCAACCGGACGCGCGGGCACGATGAGCCGCAGGAAGTGCGCGTGAATCAGCCGTCAGGACAGAGGCGGCTTGCGCGTGCGGACCGCCGCGCGGAGACGGGGGATCAAACAGCGCGCCACCAGGTCTGCCGGGCATTCCCATCCCACCTTTGATCGGCCGCGAGCGATTCGGCCACGCTTTGATGGGAAGCTATGAGGCGCCCCAGGCGACCTCAATTACCGGCATAAGCGTTGATGATGACGTGATGTTAATTTCCGGCGCGGCCCGACGGGCGCGACAAACGGTCCGGCCTGCGTTGACAAACTAACCATTTAGTACATTATGGCGCCAACGCCCGCCGTTGATCTGAATAACCATCGAGGAGGAAACATGCGCTCTTTTACCCGTCGTTCCGTGCTCGCCGCCGGCACCGCCACCGCGGCCCTGCTTTCGGCCCCGGCCGTCTTCGCCCAGGCGAAGCCGAAGCTGCGCTTCACCACCGTCGCGACCGAGCAGGATATCCGCGCCGAGTCCTTCAAGGCCTTCGGCGAGGCGGTCAAGGACCGCTTCGATTTCGAGCCGTTCTTCGGCGGCAACCTGTTCAAGCAGGGCACCGAGCTCGTCGCCATGCAGCGCGGCAATGTCGAGATGGCCAATCTCTCGCCGCAGGACATCTCCAAGCAGATTCCGGCTTGGTCGATCCTGACCGCCGCCTATCTGTTCCGCGACGCCGACCACCTGCAGAAGACCTTCGACAGCCCGGTCGGCGGCGAATTCAAGAAGATGGTCCGGGACCAGCTTGGCATCCACATCCTGACGCCGGTCTATTTCGGCACGCGCCAGGTCAATCTGCGCTCGACCAAGAAGATCAACGTCCCCGCCGACATGGCTGGCACCAAGCTGCGCATGCCGCCGGGCGAGGCCTGGCAGCTGCTGGGGGAGGCGATGGGCGCCAATCCGACGCCGGTGGCCTTCGCCGAGCTCTACACCGCCCTGCAGTCGGGCGCCGTCGACGGCCAGGACAATCCCCTGCCGACCAGCCGGACGATGAAGTTCCACGAGGTGACCAAGCAGTTCGTCCTCACCAACCACCTCGTCGGCTACGACTGCTTCTCGGTCACGACCAAGATCTGGGACGCCATGCCGCCCGCCCAGCAGCAGGCCTTCCAGGCGGCGGCCGACAAGTCGATCGCCGTCAGCACGGCCAAGCACCTGGCGCAGGAGAAGGAGATGGTCGACTTCTTCAAGTCCCAGGGTCTCGAGGTCTACTCGCCCAACGTCGACGCCTTCCGCGACGCGGCTCAGAAGAAGTACCTGGCCTCCAGCCTTGCGGCCGATTGGCCCAAGGGCGCGCTCGAGCGCATCAACGCAGTGCGCTGAGAGCCGCGACAGCGGCCCGAGCCGGCCGGTTCTCAGGGGGACCGGCCGGTTTTTTTGTATCCGATGGGGTCTCGATGACGACGACACTGATAACGGCCGGCCGATGGCTGCGACGCCGGGCCGAGGACGTGGCCGTGCTCCTGCTCATGGGCATGTTCCTCGCCTTCATGATTCAGATCGTCTTCCGTTACGTCTTCAACTGGCCCACCGGCTGGACGTCGGAACTCAGCATCCTGTGCTGGCTGTGGGGCGTGCTCTGGGGGGCGGCTTTCGTCACAAAGGAGAGGGACGAGATCCGCTTCGACGTCGTCTACGGACTGCTCGGCCACGATACCCGCCGGCGTCTGACCATCCTCACCGGCGTCGCCATCCTGGTGATCTACGGCATGTCCCTGCCCGCCGTGACCGACTACGTGCTCTTCATGAAGGTCGAGAAGACCTCCTATCTCAAGCTGCGCTTCGACTACGCCTATTTCGCTTACGTCATCTTCGCCGTCGCGGCCCTCGGCCGCTACGCCTGGCTGGTGTGGAACGCGCTGCGCGGCCGCACGGCCGAGACGCTCCTCGACTCGACCAAGAGCGGGGCCACACCATGAGCCCGTTTTCGGCCTCCCTCTGGGCGATCACGCTTCTCTCGCTGTTCGGCCTGCCGATCGGTCATTCGATGATCGCCGGCTCGATCCTCTATCTGTTCCTCGCCGGCCAGGACATGGGCCTCGCGGCCGAGCAGATGCTCAACGGCCTCTACAATTCCTGGGTCCTGCTCGCCGTGCCGCTGTTCCTGCTCTCCGCCGAGCTGATGAATATCGGCAGCATGTCGGACCGTCTGCTGCGTTTCTGCGACGCGCTGGTCGGGCGATTCCGCGGCGGCCTCGGCCACATCAACGTGGTGCAGAGCGTGATCTTTGCCGGCATGTCGGGCTCGGCCATTGCGGATCTCGCCGGCACCGGCAAGGTGATCATCAACATGATGGCCAAGGACGGGAAATATCCCGTCAGCTACGCCGCGGCAATCACCGCGGCTTCGGCGGTCATCGGGCCGATCATCCCGCCCTCGATCCCCATGGTGCTCTATGCGCTCGTCTCGGACGCATCCATCGGCTACCTGTTCCTCGGCGGCGTCATCCCCGGCCTGCTGATGGCCCTCGCGCAGATGGTCATCAACAGCATCATGGCGCACAAGAGGAACTTCCCGGTGGAGAAGCCGATCCCGCTGCGCGAATGGCCGGCGATCACGGTCGAGGCCTTCCCGGCGCTGATGATGCCGGTGATCCTGCTCGGCGGCAGCTACAGCGGCGTGATGACGCCGACCGAGGCGGCCGCGGTCGCCGCTGCCTACGCCTTCCTGATCTCGGCCTTCCTTTATCGCAGCGTCACGCTCAAGGACACGTATACCGCGTTCCTGACCAGCGCGCGCTCGACCGCCTCGATCGGCATGCTGATCGCCGGCGCCTTGGTCTTCAACTACGTCATCACCATCGAGAACATCCCGCAGGCGGTGAAAGGCATCCTCGCCAGCTACGAGCTGACGCAGACGGTCTTCTGGATCCTGGTCAACATCATCCTGCTGATCCTCGGCTGCCTGCTCGAGGGCAGCACGATCCTGCTGGTCATCGTGCCGGTGTTCATCCCGACGGCACAGGCGCTGGGTATCGACATGGTGCATTTCGGCGTGGTCGTGGTGTTCAACGTCATGATCGGGCTGGTGACGCCCCCTTACGGGCTGCTGTTGTTCATCGTCTCCAACCTGGCCGAGACGCCGCTGCGGCTGATCATCCGCGATACGATGCCCTTCGTCTGGGCGATGATCGTCGCCCTGGTTATCATTACCTTCGTGCCGGAGACGGTCCTCTGGCTGCCGAAGCTTATGGGTTACAAAGGCTGAGTGCATACGGTGATCGAACGACTTATGACTCTCGTCGGCGGGACACGCACTGAAGCACAGGTTTTCGCACCGCTCCCGGCGCCGGGGGTGCTGGTCGGCCTGATCGGCTCGGGGATCCAGCTGTCGCGCAGCCCGCGGATGCACGAGGCCGAAGGGGCGGCGCAGGGACTGCGCCTTGTTTATCGGCTGATCGACCTTGATGTTCTGGACCTGACCATCAACGCGCTGCCGAACCTGCTGGCAGCGGCGCAAGCCGCCGGCTTCGCGGGGCTCAATATCACCTATCCCTGCAAGCAGGCGGTCATTCCCCTGCTCGACGATCTCTCGGAGGACGCGCGGGCTCTGGGTGCCGTCAACACGGTCGTGTTCCAGGATGGAAGGCGCATCGGCCATAACACCGACTGGTGGGGTTTTGCCGAGAGTTTCCGCCGCGGCCTGCCGGAGGCTCCCCTCGGCCGTGTCGTGCAGCTTGGGGCCGGCGGCGCCGGGTCCGCCGTGGCCCATGCGTTGCTCACCCTGGGCGTCAAGCATCTCATGATCGTCGACACGGACGGCGTCAGGGCCGAAGCCCTGTCCCGCTCCCTGGCGCTGCGCTTTGGCGCCGGCCGGGTCGCGGCCCTGCCGGACGCCGCCAGCGCCATGGCGCAAGCCGACGGGCTGGTCAACGCCACCCCGGTCGGCATGGACAAGCATCCGGGCCTGCCGCTGTCGGCGGACCTGCTGGGCCGCACCCTCTGGGTCGCCGATATCGTCTATTTCCCGTTGGAGACGGCACTGCTGCGTGCCGCCCGCCTGCTCGGCTGCCGCACCCTGGATGGCGGCGGTATGGCCGTCTTCCAGGCCGTCGAAGCCTTTCGCCTGTTCACCGGCCGGGCGCCCGATGCCGGCCGGATGGCCGCCGCCTTTGCCCAGGGCGCCTAGGTCGTCGACGCGAAGCGGCGCGCCTGGCGCTAGCGGACCGCGTTGATACGCTCGAGCATGCCCGCCGGCCAGTCCTTGGCCAGGCTGGAAGCGAGATACTTCTTCTGGGCGGCCTCGCGGAAGGCATCGACGTTGGGCGAGTAGACTTCGAGCCCCTGCGACCTGAAGTAATCGATCATCGTCTTCTCCTCCTCCAGGTGCTTGGCCGTGCTCCAGCCCATCGTCTTCTCGGTTTTCGCCTGGAAGTCCTGCTGCTGCGCGGGTGTCATCGCGTCCCAGAACTTCGAGGTGACCGCGAGGACGTTGTACCCGACGAGATGGTTGGTCAGCACGAACTGCTTGGTCACCTCGTGGAACTTCATCGTCCGGCTGGTGGGCAGCGGATTGTCCTGGCCGTCGACCGCGCCCGACTGCAGGGCCGTGTAGAGCTCGGCAAAGGCGATCGGCGTCGGGCTGGCCCCCATCGCCTCGCCCAGCAGCTGCCAGGCTTCACCAGCCGGCATGCGCAGCTTGATGCCCGCCATATCGGCCGGTGTGCTGATTTTCTTCGTGCCCCGCAGATTGACCTGGCGGGTGCCGAAATACACCGGCATCAGAATCTGCACGCCAAGCTGATCGCGCGCCATCTTCGTGAACTCGGCGCCGACCGGGCTGGCGAAAAACTTATGCAGATGGTCGGCATCGCGGAACAGGTAGGCCGAGGTCAGGATCGACCAGGCGGGAACCTGGTTCGAGATATCCTGCGGCGCGAGGTTGGCCATCTCGATGTTGCCGCGCTGCATGGCCACCAGCTCGGCCCCCTGCCGGAACAGCGTACCGCCGAAATACGGCTCGAAATCGTAGCGGTCGCTGACCTCCCGGCCGAACATACGGAAGGCTTCGGCGCGAATATCCTGATCGGTGAAGACCGCGGCGACACGCAGCTTCGGCTTGGCCTGGGCGAAGGCGGCGGGAGCCGCCAGGACCGCCGCGGATGCGGCGCCGGCGGCCAGAACGGATCGGCGTGTGAGCGGGCGCATGATGTCCTCCCCTTTGTCGTTGCAGCCTTTCGGCTTTGTCAGGTGCGCAGGGAGAATAATGTACTAAACAGTTAGTCTGTCAATCAGCGCCGGCACGCCGCAGGCGATGGCCCCTACTTGCGCACGAAATTCAGAACGGCGTCGATGGCGGTCTGGCGCCTTGCCGCCAGCACGGTCGGCGATCCGAGGTCGCGCTTGAAGATGATGGAGAAGGTGTAGCGGTTCGCGACGTTGAACAGGCAAAGCGCGCTGATCGTCCAGTGCAGCTCGACCGGGTCGACACCGTCGCGGAAGAGCCCGACCTTGCGCCCGCGCTCGTAGAGCGTCCGCACGGACTGGATGGCCGGGATATTGAGCTTCTGGATGATGGTCGACTGGCCGATGAATTCGCCGCGATGCATGTTCTCGTTCATCACCAGCCGGGCGAAATCGGGATTGGCCAGGTGATAGTCGAAGGTCGAGCGGACGAGCTGCGCCAGTCCTTCCTCCGGTGCCAGGTGGTCGACCTTGAGTTCGCCCTCGATGTTGCGGATGTGGCGGTAGGCCTCTTCCAGCACGGCCAGGTAGAGGCCTTCCTTGCTGCCGAAGTAGTAGTAGATCATCCGCTTGCTGGTCTTGGTGCGGGCGGCGATCTCGTCGACGCGCGCTCCGCTCAGCCCGTTGGAGGCAAACTCATGCGTCGCCACGGCGACGATGTCATGCTTGGTCCGCTCGGGGTCATTGGTGCGCTGGGCGGGCCCACGCTTCTTCTTACGCGTGCTCATTCACGAGAACCTATTTGATCGGGGGCCGCGGCAGGCGTGACTCGCCCCTGTCCATCACGAAGGTGTAGTCCAGTTGGTACCACGGCGCACCCGCATCCGGCTCGGTCGGATGCGGCGTGTCGTGGCGCGCATAGTGCCCGATGACGGCCCGGGTCACGCCGAACTGCACGTCGCTCTCGATCTTGGGATCATCGGCGTCATAGACCTGCGAAACCAGCGTCTTGTAGCCGGGCTTGGCGATCAGCGCGTGCATGTGCGCCGGCCGGAACGGGTGGCGTCCCTGTGCCTTCAGCAGATCCCCGACCACGCCCCGGGTGGGCACCGCGTAGCCCGCCGGCTTGATCGAGCGCAGCCAGAAGCGCCCCTCGTCATCGGTGACGAACTGGCCGCGCAGATTCATCGGCACCTGCTTCGGATCCTCGTTCTCGTACAGTCCCTCGGGCGAGGAATGCCAGATATCGACCTCGGCGCCGGCCACCGGCTGTCCCTGCCGGTCCTCGACCCGCGCCTTGATGAACAGCGTGTGCCCCGGTGTCGGCGAACGCAGGATCGAATCACCGTTCTTCATGCGCGGTGTATGCATGCGCCAGAACGGCCCCAGCAGGTTCTGCGTGGTCTCGGGCGCCGCCTCGCTGGTGTTGTTGAGCAGGCAGACGAGCTGCGAGACCCCCAGCGAGCCGGCCATCAGCACCATCTCATTGTGGCTGTCGGTGGTCTGCTGGCCGATCTTCACCAGGAGTGCCGTGGCGGCGCGGAACTCATCCTCGGTCAGGCGAACCTCGCGCACGAATCCGTGCAGATGCCGGATCAGCGCCACCAGGATCTGGCGCAGGCGCGGATCTTCCGTCTGCTCCATGGCGGCGAGCACCGAGGCCGTCAGATCCCTGTCGTTCTTGACGATCACGGCCTAGCCCTTGCTGCGAATCTCGACGCCGGCCCAGTCCTCGACCACGCGGGCAATCTCGGTGAAGTCCGAATCCGGGCCGAGCTTCGCCTGGGTGATGGCCAGGATCTGGCGCACGGCCGCCCCCACGACCATCGGCACGCCGATCGCCTCGGCCTCGTCG